>ERZ1106973.3174-NODE-3174-length-10619-cov-3.246687_pt1 | contig 10619 bp, 14 predicted proteins | sample MGYA00403686_ERZ1106973 | MGnify/ENA primary metagenome ERZ1106973 (study PRJEB35170, sample SAMEA104062408) | human gut metagenome | biome: human gut; feature: human-associated habitat; material: faeces | place: Denmark | collected 2012-11-06 ...
CCTTCAGGCGCTTGATGGCCTTGGCGCGCTTCTGGCCCTTGCCGTTGGCGATGACGTCGCGCAGCTCCTCGGCCGTGGCCTCGAGGTCCATGGCGTCCAGCAGGTCGCGCACGGACTCGGCGCCCATACCGCCCGTGAAGTAGTCGCGGTAGTTGAGGCGCATCTCGCGATAGAGGGCCTCGTCCGGCACGAGCTGCTTCGGCTCGATCTTCATGAACAGGTCGAAGGCGTCCTGACGCAGGGCCTTGCGCTCGTTGAACTCCTCATAGATGTCGGCGATCTCCTCTTCCACCTCTTCGGGCGTGAGGCGCTCGTTCTCGTCGATGTCGTCGACGAAGTCGTCGTCCTCGGGGACGTAGTCCACCGACAGCTTGCGGGTCTGCTCGATCAGGCGATCGCGCTCGACGTCCAGCTCTTCCAGGTCGGCGGAGCCGGACACCCGCCACTGGCTGTCGCTGAGCTGGATGATCTCCTGCTCCTCCTGGGGGTCGAACTCGTCGTAGATCTTGCCCACCAGCTCCTCCAGCAGGTCCTCCAGGGTGAGCAGGCCGCTGGTGCCGCCGTACTCATCCACCACCAGGGCCATGTGGATCTTCCGGTTCTGCATGTCCCGGAACAGCACGTCGGCCCGCACCGACTGGGGCACGAAATAGGCCGGACGCAGCAGCTTCTCCAGGGGCTGCGGCTCCTTCTGGCTGCGGTTGATCAAATAATCCCGGGTGGACAGAATGCCCACCACGTCGTCGATATCCTCTTGGTACACGGGAAAACGGGACAGGCCAGAGCTTTGAATGGTCTCCAGAATGGTCTCATCGTCATCGTCCAGCGCCAGAGCCACCATGTCGGTGCGGTGGCGCATGACGTCGTCGGCGGTCATGCTGTTGAACTCAAAGATATTCTCAATGAGCTCCTTCTCGTTCTGCTCGATGGCGCCGGACTCTTCGCCCTCCTCCACCATCGCCATGATCTCATCGGCCAGCTGCTCCCCCTTGTCCCGGTGCAGCCAGTTCAGCACAGGGCGGTAAAGCAGCAGCAGCACGTTGACTGCCAAACTGATCCCAAACAAGATGGGCCATAAATGGTCCCCAGACACGGAAATTCCCCCTTAATTTCAAAAAATGACACGGATACAATTTGCATGATAGCACAAAAACATCCTCCATGCAAGCAAAACCCCGGCAGCTCAATGGGCCGCCGGGGGAGAGATTCAACCGTTTGGAACGGGGGGATGGGCGTTGCTGCCAAATCCAATGACCAGCCACACCACCACCGCAAAATACAAAAGGGCCAGCACCACCAGCAGGACCAGCACGCCCCGGGCCGGGGCAGGCAGCTTGTTCCGCCGGGAAATCAGCAGCCACAGGGAGACGGCCAGGATCAAGGCAAACAGCAGCATCACCGGATACGGATTGGTAAACAAAATGTCGATCAAAGCACCGGAATTGCTCATGGGAACGCCTCCTTTTCCTCTGGATTGCGGTCCATCTCAGGACCAGGGCAGGGGAGAGGGCACGGTTTCTTCTTTCATGCTATCATACCCCGCCGAACTTTGTCAAGAAATCCTGCCCGGGTCCCACTTTCTGTTCCCAAAGGCGCGGGGAGTATGCTATAATTTTCTCAAACACCGGACGGAGGAGAGAGAAATGAAGCTGCCCTGGGCGCGTTGGCTGGAGCATATCCGAGAGGTCGGCATTTTTCTAAAGTGGGTGCTGTACGCCTGCGGCATCGGCCTGTTGGTGGGCGGCGTGGCGGTGGCCTTTCATCTGGGCATCGACTGGGGCACCCATCTGCGGGGCGAGTTCCCCTGGGTGGTGTTTTTCCTGCCCCTGGGCGGGCCCGCCATCGTACTCATCTACCGCATCTGCGGCATGGAGAAGGACCGGGGCACCAACCTAGTGCTCACCGCCGTGCGGGAGGCCGAGCCCATGAAGCTGCGCACCGCCCCCCTCATCTTCCTGTCCACCGTCCTCACCCACCTGGTGGGCGGCTCTGCCGGACGAGAAGGGGCCGCGCTGCAGCTGGGCGGCTCCCTGGCCGCCTGGGTGGGCCGGAACATCCGCCTGGACGAGAAGGACCGCCGGGTCATGGTGATGTGCGGCATGTCCGCCGCCTTCTCCGCCCTGTTCGGCACTCCTCTCACCGCCGCCATCTTCTCCATGGAGGTGGTGAGCGTGGGCGTGATGTACTACGCCGCCCTGGTGCCCTGCGCCACCGCCGCCATCACTGCCTTTATGCTGGCCCAGTTCTGCGGCCTGCATGCCAACCCGGGCTATGAGATCGGCGCCGTGGCCCTCCTGTCTCCCACCGCCATCGTCCAGGCGGCGGCCCTGGGGGCTCTGTGCGCCGCGGTGTCCGTGTTTTTCTGCAAGGCCATGCACCTGGCCCCCAAGCTGTACACCCGCTTTTTCCCCAATCCCGTGCTCCGGGCCGCCGTGGGCGGCGCATTGGTGCTGGCCCTCACCCTGCTGGTGGGCAACCAGGACTACAACGGGGCAGGCGACGCCGTCATCCGCCGCATGCTGGCGGGGGAGTCCATCCCCCAGGCCTTCCTGCTGAAAATCCTCTTTACCGCCCTCACCCTGGGCGCCGGATTCCGGGGGGGCGAGATCGTCCCCGTCCTCTTCACCGGGGCCGCCTTCGGCACCACCCTGGGACCCCTGCTGGGCCTGCCCCACGGATTCGGCGGAGCCATGGGCATGGCGGCGGTGTTCTGCGGGGCCACCAACTGCCCCATGACCGCCCTGATGCTGGCCTTCGAGCTGTTCGGCGGGGAGAGCCTCACCCTGTACGCCGTGTGCTGCGGGGTGGCCTACATGCTCTCGGGGTACTACGGATTGTACAGCGAGCAGAAGATCGTCTACTCCAAGTTCAAAACCGAGTGGGTGGACCGAAAGGCCAAGTGACCGCCCTTGTATTAGTCCCCACGTACTGATCCCAACAACCATTTTTCAAAGGAGATTACCCACATGATCAAGTTTAACCACTTCAACTTCAACGTCCTGGACCTGGAGCGCACCGAGCCCTATAACCTGGGCGAGTGCGAGTTCCACCTGGCTTTCCACACCGATGAGTACGAGGCCCTCCACGCCAAGCACCAGGCCATGGGCTGCGTGTGTTACGAGAATCCCGCCATGGGCATCTACTTTATCTCCGATCCCGACGGCTACTGGATCGAAATTGTCCCCGAGAAGTAAGAAAGTTATCCACAAAGGCCTGGGCCTTTGTGGATAACTTTTTGCCCGTTGCCCGGACAAAGCAAAACCCCCGTTCCAACTGGAACGGGGGTTTTTTGAGATGCAAAGATCTGATGATGACTGCGGCTGGATGATGGCCATCTCAGCAGCGTCGCATCGTCGTCGCGTGCTCCATATCCTGCGCTTCGCCCCACAGGGGCAAAGCTTACTCATTCCGCCGCTCCTCCTCTCCCCAGAAAAACCGCTTCGCTGGGTTTTCCCGGGGGCCCCGTTATTTCCCGCCGCGGCGACGCAAAAACCCCCGTTCCAACAGGAACGGGGGTTTTTTGAGATGCAAAGATCAGATGATTACACCAGCTGGATGATGGCCATCTCAGCAGCGTCGCCGCGGCGGGGGCCAATGCGGACGATGCGGGTGTAGCCGCCGTTACGCTCGGCATACTTGGGGCCGATCTCCTGGAACAGCTTCTTAGCCACATCCTCCTTGGTGATGAAGCCCAGAGCCTGACGGTAGGAAGCCAGGTCGTTCTTCTTGGCCAGGGTGATCATCTTCTCGGCCACGGGAGCAACCTCCTTGGCGCGGGTGACGGTGGTCTTGATCTGGCCGTTCTCCAGCAGGTAGGTCACCATGGCACGGAGCATAGCCTTGCGCTGATCGCTGGTGCGGCCCAGCTTACGGTTCTTCAGAGACATAGTAAACTCTCCTTCGACCTCGCGTGGCGAGATCCATCATAAATTCGTTCATTGGGCCCAAATGGGCCGGGAGCACCCGCCTTGGCGGGAGAGAGGAGACCTCCCTGTGGAAAGAGGAACGTTACATACCTTTCCTGCTGCCCCGAAAAACGGAAGGACGAATCCTCCGCGCTTCTCTTGTCACGCTACAGGCTGGGCCCATGGCTAGGTCGCTTTCCCTTCGCCTCGGGACACAAACAGCGCTGCTTTGCAGCTCTTGGTTCGTATCCCTCGCTCCGGTCCAAGCTCCCCTATGGGCCCGCCTTCCACGCTTCTTTTTGTCACGCTGCGGATTGGGCGCGCGGCCGGGTCGATAACTCCGACGACTGCGCCGCCAAACAGAAGGCGCGTGCGCCTTCCTGGTTTGCCGGCATCCGCTCTGTCGTTGCCTTCCCTGCGCGCTGATCCTACACGCTTCTTACTGGTTGTCGTCGCTGGCCAGGGACAGGCCCATCATAGCCAGCTTGTTGATGACCTCTTCCAGGGACTTGCGGCCCAGGTTACGCACCTTCATCATCTCTTCCTCGGTCTTGGAGATCAGATCCTCCACCGTGTTGATGTTGGCGCGCTTGAGGCAGTTATAGGAACGCACGGACAGGTCCATGTCGTCGATGGTCATCTCCATCACCTTGTCCCGCTGCGTCTCGGCCTTCTCCACCACGGTGGACCGGCTGCCCATGGTCTCGGACAGGTCGGTAAACAGGGCGAAGTGGTCGCACAGGATGCGGGCGCCCAGGGACACGGCGTCCCGGGCATCAATGGTGCCGTTGGTCCACACCTCCAGGGTCAGCTTGTCATAGTCCGTGGCGTCGCCCACACGGGTGTTTTCCACGGTATAGTTGACCTTGCGAACAGGGGTGTAAATGGAGTCCACGGGGATGAGGCCGATGATGGTCTGGGCGGGCTTGTTCCGGTCGGCGGGGACATAGCCGCGGCCGTGGGACAAGGTCAGATCCATGCTCAGGGTGGCATCCGGACCCAGAGTGGCAATGTGCAAATCAGGGTTCAGGATCTCCACGTCGGCATCAGCCTTGATGTCGCCGGCGGTGACTTCGCACTCTCCGGCGGCCTCAATGTGGACCGTCTTATTCTCCTCGCAGTGGAGCTTGGCAATGATGCTCTTGATGTTCAGGACGATCTCAGTGACGTCCTCCTTGATGCCGGGGATGGTGGAAAACTCATGCTGCACGCCGGCGATCTTGATAGAGGTCACCGCGGTGCCAGGCAGGGAGGACAGCAGGATCCGCCGCAGGGAGTTGCCCAGGGTGGTGCCGTAGCCTCGCTCCAGGGGCTCCACGACATACTTGCCATAGGAGTTGTCTCCGGGATTCTCCACACAGTCAATGCGGGGCTTCTCGATTTCTACCATATGCTATGATACCCTCCTTTTCTGGGCGGCCTGGAAAAGCCGCCTGATTCCGCTCACCAATATACTGAGGGTCTAAGTGGAAATGGAACTCCCCAGAGCCTCCGGCCAAACCGGAAGCCCTGGGACGTTAGTTCATTACTTAGAATACAGCTCGACGATGAGGTGCTCTTCCACGGGGAAGTCGATGTCGTCCCGGACGGGCAGCGCAACGACCTTACCCTGGAGGGTGTTCTTGGCGTGGTCCAGCCACTTGGGCACGTTCACCTGGATGGCGTCCTCGCCCAGCAGGCGCTTAAACTTCACGGAAGAACGGCTCTTCTCACGGACCTCGATGACGTCGCCCACCTTCACCAGGTAGGAGGGGATGTCCACGCGCTGGCCGTTGACGGTGAAGTGGCCGTGGGTCACCAGCTGACGAGCCTCGCGGCGGGTCATGGCGAAGCCCAGACGGTACACCACGTTGTCCAGACGGCGCTCGATGAGGGTCAGCAGATTCTCGCCGGTCTTGCCCTGCATACGGGAAGCCTTCTCATAGTACATGTGGAACTGCTTCTCCATAATGCCGTAGACAAACTTGACCTTCTGCTTCTCGGTCAGCTGCATCGCATACTCAGACTGCTTTCTGCGCATCTGACCCTTGGGGTTACGGTTGGTAGTCTTCTTCGCATAGCCCATAGCGGCAGGGGACAGGTTCAGAGCCTTGCACCGCTTGGCGATGGGCTGCATATTTCTAGCCATGTGTCAAAACCTCCTTTTTCCAGATCAGACGCGGCGGCGCTTCGGGGGCCGGCAGCCGTTGTGGGGGACAGGAGTCACGTCCTTGATCAGGGTGACCTCCAGGCCCACGGCCTGCAGGGCGCGGATGGCGGCCTCACGGCCGGCGCCGGGGCCCTTCACGTACACCTCGACGGTCTTCAGGCCGTGCTCCATGGCGGCCTTGGCGGCCGTCTCAGCGGCGGTCTGCGCGGCGAAGGGGGTGGACTTACGGGAACCGCGGAAGCCCAGGCCGCCGGAGGAGGCCCAGGACAGAGCGTTGCCCTGCAGATCGGTGACAGTCACCATGGTGTTGTTGAAGGAGGAACGGATATGCACCTGGCCCTTCTCCACGTTCTTACGCTCGCGGCGCTTACGCACCACTTTCTTACCCTTGGTATTCGCAGCCATGTGTTATCCCTCCTTACTTCTTCTTGTTGGCGACGGTACGCTTGGGACCCTTGCGGGTACGGGCGTTGGTCTTGGACCGCTGGCCACGGACGGGCAGGCCCTTGCGGTGACGGATGCCGCGGTAGCAGCCGATCTCGGTCAGGCGCTTAATGTCCATCGCCACGTTGCGGCGCAGGTCGCCCTCAACAGTGTACTCGTGGCTGATAATCTCACGCAGCTTGGCCTCATCGTCCTCGGTGAGGTCCTTCACGCGGGTGTCAGGGTTGATCCCGGCCTTGGCCAGGATCTTGTTGGCGCTGGTGCGCCCAATGCCGTAGATATAAGTGAGGCCGATCTCGACTCTCTTCTCTCTGGGCAGATCAATGCCGGCAATACGAGCCATTTATTACAGCACCTCCAATTTAACCTTGTCTCTGCTTATGCTTGGGGTTTTCGCAAATAACCATGACTTTGCCCTTGCGCTTAATGACTTTGCACTTCTCGCACATGGGCTTCACGGACGGTCTGACTTTCATTGTTAAAACCTCCTGAATGCCTGAATGGCCCCGGCGGTCAGCGGGCAAGGCCCTGTGCCGCCGGTCGTTTGTTGGTACACAGCGTCAGCTTACTTGCTGCGCCAAGTGATGCGACCCCGGGTGAGGTCGTAGGGTGACATCTGTACGGTCACCTTGTCTCCGGGCAGGATGCGGATAAAGTTCATACGCAGCTTGCCGGAAATATGAGCCAGAATGATGTGCCCATTGCCGATGTCCACGTGGAAGGTGGTGTTGGGCAGGGATTCGGTAACGACTCCCTCCAGCTCGATCATATCATCTTTCGCCAAGCGTGTTTCCCTCCTTGAAGGCGGCCAGCGCCCTTCTCAGTTCTCGATCGGATACCGTTTGTCCTTGTTGCAGTTTTTCCACAGCAGGGTGACGGAAGTCCCCCTGGTCCAGCCGCGCCACATGGCGGGGCTTTTTCCGTTTGGGTGCGGTCATGGTACGGCCCTTCCCGTTGACCAGCAGCAGGTGCTGGCCCTCCTGTCCGGCGACAAAGAACAGCTCGCCTTTGTCCCGTCCGGCCGTTGCCCGGACGATTTCGCCTTTACACATAGGCTCCGTCTTCCGTAACGGTAAGGATCTCGGGCTCTCCGTCTGTGATGAGGATGGTGTTTTCATAGTGCGCGGCCAGGGAACCGTCCTGTGTGACGGTGGTCCACTTGTCAGCCAGCACCTTCACCTGCCATCCTCCCGCACAGACCATGGGCTCCACCGCCAGGGTCATGCCCGGCTGCAGCCGGGGACCGTGGCCGGCGGGACCGAAGTTGCGGACCTCAGGGGCCTCGTGGAGCCGTGCGCCCACGCCGTGACCCACAAAGTCCCGCACCACGGAGAAGCCGTAGCCCTCCACATAGGTCTGGACCGCGTGACCGATGTCGGAAACTCTCATGCCCGTGCGGGCCATCTTGATGCCCTCCCAGAAACTCTGCTGAGTCACTTGGATGAGCTTCATGGCCTCAGGGCTCACCTGCCCGCAGGGGTAGGTGGCGGCGCAGTCTCCGTGGAAACCGTCTACATAGGCTCCCACGTCCACGCTGACGATGTCGCCCTCCTTCAGCTTCAGGGACCCGGGAATGCCGTGGATGACCACGTCATTGACCGAAATACAGGCCGAACCGGGGAATCCGCCGTAGCCCAGGAAGGAAGGCTTGGCTCCATGGCTCTCGATGAAGCGGCGCACCGCCGTATCGATCTCGTGGGTGGTGACACCCGGACGAACCATGGAACCGGCCAGGGCGCGGGCCTGGGCGGTGAGCCGCCCGGCCTTGCGCATGGCCTCAATCTCACGGGGAGATTTAATGGAAATCATTTCGATGCTCTTCAAACGCCCAACGCCTCCAGCATGACCTTGGTGGTCGCTTCGATGGTGGGCTGGTTGTCCACAGAGCACAGGATGCCCTTGCCCTTGTAGTAGTCCTTCAGGGGCTCGGTCTCCTTGTGATAGACCGCCAGGCGCTGCCGAACGGTCTCAGGCTTGTCGTCGTCCCGCTGCACCACGCTGCCACCGCAGCTGTCGCACACGCCTTCCACCTTGGTGGGGCGGGCCACGATGTGGTAGGAGGCGCCGCACTGGGCGCACACGCGGCGGCCGGACATACGGCCTTCGATCTCCTCGTCGGAGATCTCAATGGACAGCACCTTGTCAAAGGTGACCCCAGCCTCGTCCAGAGCCTTGGCCTGGGCGATGGTACGGGGCACGCCGTCCAGAATGAACCCGTTGACACAGTCGCTTTCGCTCAGCCGCTGGGCTACGATGTCGATGATGACCTGATCAGGGACCAGCTGGCCGGCATCCATATAGGACTTAGCCTTGAGTCCCACGGGGGTCTGGGCCTTGATGGCGGCCCGGAGGATGTTGCCGGTGGAGATGGTGGGGATGCTCAGGGTGTTGCTGAGCACCTCAGCCTGAGTCCCTTTTCCGGCGCCGGGGGCGCCCAGCAGGATCAGCTTCATTCCCATAGTTTCCACCTTTCCTTACTCCAGGAAACCCTTATAATGCCGCATGAGCATCTGGGCCTCCATCTGCTTGACAGTCTCCAGAGCGACGCCCACCACGATGATCACGGAGGTACCACCGATGGCCAGAGAACTGTAACCAAAGATGTTGCCGGTGATGATGGGGGCGATGGCGATCACGGAGAGATAGAGGGCGCCGAACATGGTGATCTTGGAGAGCACCTTGGTGATGAAGTCGGCGGTGGGCTTGCCGGGACGGAAGCCGGGGATAAAGCCGCCGTTCTTCTTCAGGTTGTTGGCAACCTCAATGGGATTGAACTGCATGGTGGCGTAGAAGTAGCTGAAGCCCACGATCAGCAGGAAGTACAGGATGCTGTAGAAGGGCTTGGTGGTGTCAAACAGCCGCATCATACCGCCGCCAAAGCCGTCGCTGGTAGTGGTCCAGCCCATGAAGGCGCCCACGGTAGCGGGCAGAGAGGCGATGGACTGGGCAAAGATGATGGGCATAACGCCGCTCATGTTCACCTTCATGGGGATGTGGGTGGACTGGCCGCCGTACATCTTCCGACCCACCACCCGCTTGGCATACTGCACAGGCAGACGGCGCTCGGCATTGGAGATGAACACGATGAACACCACCAGGGCCAGCATGCCGATGACGATGATGGGAATCATCCAGGGAGCCAGTGCCATCTTGTTGTAAGCATCAATCTGGGTCTGGGTCATGGCGGACATCTGGTCCTCAGTGAGGGGATTGTTGTAGTAACCCACGCCGGTGATCATATCGGTGACCATGCAGGGGAAACGGGAGACGATACCGGCGAACAGCAGGATAGAGATGCCGTTGCCGATGCCGAACTCGGTGATCTGCTCACCCAGCCACATCAGGAAAGCAGAACCGGCGGTGAAGGACAGCACGATCACCAGGCCAACCCAGAAAGCGGGCAGACCCTCGGTGTCCACCAGGCCGTAGCTCTTGATGAGGCTGTAGTAGCCGAAGCCCTGCAGCAGAGCGATGCCCACGGTGGTGTACCGGGTGATGGAGGCGATCTTCTTGCGGCCCTCCTCGCCGCCCTCCTTGGCCAGCCGCTCCAGAGCGGGGATGGCCACGGTGAGCAGCTGGATGATAATGGAGCTGTTGATATAGGGCTGAATGCTCAGAGCAAACAGGGTCGCCATAGAGAAGGCGGAGCCGCTCATGGCGTTCATCAGCCCCAGGATGGTTCCGCTCTGGGCGGAGAGGTAGGTCTCCAGGTTAGCGGAATCGATATAGGGGACGGGGATTGCGGCGCCCAGACGGAAGATGAGCAGCGCAAATACGGTGAACATGATCTTCTTGCGCAGCTCGGGGATGGCCCAAGCGTCACGAATGGTCTTGATCATGATCAGACCACCTCCACCTTACCCCCGGCGGCTTCGATCTTCTCCTTCGCGGAGGCGGAGAAGGCGGCGGCCTGGACAGTCAGCTTCTTGGACAGCTGGCCGTTGCCCAGGATCTTCACGCCATACTGGCACTTGGAGAGGATACCCTTCTCCAGCAGAGCCTGGGCGTTGACCACGGCCCCGTCCTCAAACTTCTCCAGAACGGAGACGTTGACGGACTCCAGGGGCTTGGCGAAAATGTTGTTAAAACCGCGCTTGGGGATGCGGCGGGCCAGAGGCATC
>ERZ1106973.3189-NODE-3189-length-10586-cov-3.096287_pt1 | contig 10586 bp, 7 predicted proteins | sample MGYA00403686_ERZ1106973 | MGnify/ENA primary metagenome ERZ1106973 (study PRJEB35170, sample SAMEA104062408) | human gut metagenome | biome: human gut; feature: human-associated habitat; material: faeces | place: Denmark | collected 2012-11-06 ...
AAGCTTGGGTAAGAGTAAATTCTCACAAGCAGGATGGGGGAATCCATATGAAGCAGGATGGAACATTATTTACACTTGAAAATGATGAGCTTCTAGTTACTGTTGCCCGCCGCGGTGCAGAACTTACCAGGATTTATGACAAGAAAGCGGACCGCGAAGTGCTTTGGTGCGCTGAACCGTCTGTGTGGAACAGACACGCCCCTGTGCTTTTTCCGTTTGTGGGAAAATGTTATGGGGGGACGTATGTCCATGATGGGAAAGAATACAGCATGACGCCCCACGGCTTTGCAAGGGATATGGATTTTGAACCCCTTCTCTGCGATATGGACGAATGCTGGTTCCGTTTGAAGGACACGCCGGAGACATATGAAAAGTATCCGTTCCATTTCGAGGTGGAGATTGGTCACAGGCTGGAAGGCAGAACCATCGAAGTTATGTGGAAGGTTGCCAATAGGGATTCAGGCGAGATGCTGTTTATGATGGGCGGACATCCTGCTTTTCAGGTGCCGGAAGGGAAAAACATATACGATTTCACCTTTGAATTTAACCGGAGAGGGTGCAGGGAGGGACGGTTTACGGATTGTCTCCATTATCTTGCGCCTAATGCAAACGGCTATGAGAAGGAAGAACTTCAGGGGAATTTGAAGCTGTCAGAGGGCCGGGTGCCGCTGACAAAAGGATTTTTCGATACAGCTCTTACATATATGTTTGATGAAGCACAGGTCAGCAGCGTGAGCCTGATGGTGGATGGAAGCCCCTATGTGACGTTGGAATGCAGCGATTTCCCATATTTGGGAATATGGACAATGGAGGCCACCCATCTCTTTGTATGTCTGGAACCATGGTACGGTATCTGCGCATCAGATGGATATAAGGGGGAATTGAAGGACAGAAGGGGAATCATATCGTTGCCCGGATGGGAAAACTGGCAGAAGAGCTACCAGATCCGGGTGGAATAACAATGAATGTCACGTCCGGATGCGCGGCGAAATCCAGCTGAGGACGCGAGTATATATTACTAGGAGGAGAACCATGTATAAGATTGTAAAATCAGAATGCCTGGCAGATAAGATATATCTGATGGACGTGGAAGCACCGCGTATAGCCAGGGCCTGTCAACCAGGCGAATTTGTTATTGTCAAGATGGACGAAGTAGGAGAGAGAATCCCGTTAACCATCTGTGACTACGACCGTGAGAAGGGCCTGGTAACCATCGTGTTCCAGATTGTGGGAGCATCCACAGAGCGCATGGCCGGACTGAAGGCTGGAGATTCTTTCCGCGACGTGGTTGGCCCGCTGGGAAATCCGTCCGAATTTGTAAAGGAAGATCCGGAAGAGCTGATTGCCAAGCTGCTTACTCTGACCAATTCTCAGAATGCAGCAAAGCTCCGTCGGCATATCTATGCTGCAGGGCGCGTGAAATCTGAGAATGAACATGGATATTACATCGTCGATGCAATCAACGAAGCGATCGATACCAAGAGGAAGATCTCGTTCTACTACACTGATTTTGATATCGCAAAGCAGCGCTATGTCACAAACGACGGCAATCCGTATACGGTTAGCCCGTACACATTGATCTGGGACGGTGATTACTATTACATGCGCGGCTTCTGCGATGAGCGCCAGGAGATGCGGAATTTCCGTCTGGATCGTATCGCAGAGCAGCCGAAGATCCTCAACCAGATCGTAGTAATGCCGCCAGAGGACTATACTCCGGCAGACTATAGCAAGCATGTATTCCGGATGTATGATACCGAAGAGCCGGTCAAAGTGCAGCTGTATTGCCATGTATCGGTCATGAAATATCTAATCGATAATTTCGGTACAGACTTTGAATGTGAGCCGGTCGATGCGGATCGTTTTAAAGCAACGGTCAGCGTATGCACAAGTACCACCTTCTATCGCTGGGTATTCGGTTTCAACGGAAAAATAAAAATCGTTGGACCACAGCAGGTTACAGATGAATACAAAGAAATGCTTTTAAGTGCATTGAATCAAATGTGACCACCTTGGTGCTTAAAATTCTGCGCACCACTGTTCCATTAAGCAGAAGGGGCTGTCGCACTAACGTGCGGCAGCTCATTTCATATTCCCAACACAAAACGCCGAGCTTCGAAAAGCCCGGCGTTCGTGGTATAATCAGTTTATGCGACTAAACAAAATAATACAGAGAGATTATACCTCTTTTTCTCTGTATTATCAAATCAAACTTCCGCTGGATTTAGAGATTTCTATTCCATCTGATGATCCGGTTCGTCTGGTAAGTGCCTTTGTGGAGGAAATGGACCTTTCTGAACTGTATAAAACTTACAGCAGGATCAGAAAAAATCAGGCAACGCCGCGTCAGATGCTGAAACTCGTTATCTATGCAGCAATGAATCGAATCTACTCAAGCAGGGATATCCAAAAGGCATGCAAACGGGATATCAACTTTATGTACCTCCTGGAAGGAATGCCGGCTCCTAACCATGCAACGATCGCGCGTTTTATCTCCCTGCATTTTTCGGCTTGTGCAAAGGTACTGCTTGCCCAAATGTCAGATCTGCTCTATCTTCTTGGTGAGATCTCAGGAAAGACCATTTTTATTGATGGCACCAAGATCGAGTCTGCAGCCAATAAATATACCTTTGTATGGAAACGGGCTATTACGAAAAATCAAGCCCGGTTATACACAAAACTATCTTCTTTTGTGGCTGAATGTGAAGAACTCTATGGAATCAGGACCGTATACCAAGACCGGATATCCATCCACACATTAAAACGGTTAAAGAAGCAGTTGTGCCGCATAAAAGTGCAGGAGGGAATTGTGTTTGTACATGGAATCGGGCGTAGAAAAACACAATTACAGAAATCTCTGGAACAGCTGGATCAATATCTGGAGAAACTAAAGGAATATACAAAAAAGCTGTATACGCTTGGGGATAGAAACAGCTATTCCAAAACAGACCCTGACGCAACCTTCATGAGAATGAAAGAGGACGCGATGCTGAATGGACAGTTAAAGCCTGCTTATAACATTCAGCATGGAGTGGATTCCGAATACATCACATGGATCGATATCAGCCCGCACCCTACCGATACACGTACCCTGATCCCGTTTTTGAAAGACATGGAGAATCACCTGGGATTTAAGTATTCAGAAGTCGTTGCAGATGCCGGGTACGAAAGTGAAGAAAACTATCTTTTCATTGAGGAAAACGGACAGACCGCCTATATAAAGCCGCAGAACTATGAGATTTCGAAGACCCGAAAATACAAAAAAGACATCAGCAGAAGGGAAAACATGGAGTACCATGCAGACAGGGACAGCTACATCTGCCTCAACGGAAGGGAACTAACTGTTACAAATGAACGCAGAAGTAAAACAACTAGCGGATATGTCAGTGTAAAAACTTATTACAGAAGCCCAGACTGCACTGGTTGTCCTTATAAAACGGAATGTATCAAGGGAAACAACTGCAAAACACCTATGGAAAAGCGCAATAAAGTGCTGATGGTTTCAAAAACAATGAGCCAGAAACGCGCAGAAGATCTGGAACGGATCACAAGTGAGTATGGAACGATGCTCCGTATGAATCGCAGTATTCAGGCAGAAGGTTCTTTTGCTGACGTAAAAGAGGACATGAATTTTCGAAGATATCTGTATCGTGGAAAGGCAAATGCACTGGCAGAGAGCATCCTTCTGGCGATGGGACGAAATATCAATAAGCTCCATTGCAAGATTCAGACCGGAAGAACGGGAAGTTATCTTTTTCCATTAAAAAGGGCATAGATTTTGATAGTTGAAAACAAAACAGCCTGAAATAAGGCATGCCGAAAGGGATGCCTGGGAATGAACTGCGTTTATAAAGAATGGCATCGAAAACGTGACCGATTTCGATGCCATTTGGGCATAAAGCAGGGCTGCCGCCCAGCAAAAAATATTTGCTAATGCGACAGCCCCATTTTGTGTAAGTTTATTTCTGCTGTCTCGCCTCATTCAGGCTCATTCCGCCGCGGACGAGGTCTTCGATCCGGTCTTCCTTTGCTTTGATCTTTTCGGCTTCTTCGAAAACTTCCTTTAAATGTGCACTTGGAACGACGGCAACGCCGGTGCGGTCCATAAGGATGAGGTCTTCCGGGCAGATCTGGACGCCGCCGATGAATACCGGGACATCGGTGTCAACCGTCTCCATGAAACGGGCGCTCTTTACCGGGCTTGTGCTGCACAGATAGACCGGGAATTTCAGCTCTGCGATCTCGTCGATGTCGCGGAGACTTCCGTTTGTGAGTTCCCCCATAACGCCGCGCATCTGGGCTCTTGTGGCTAACATGGCGCCGCCTGTGGCGATATCGGTGAGACCGGTCGCTTCGATGACGAGAAGATCGCCGTATTCGGTCTGGGTGTCGATGATGGATGCCTGTTTTGTCAGTGCTTTTCCGTCGAATGCAGTCTTTCTGCGCATCTGGCGGATCGTTTTCGCAAAGCCTGCAGTACGCGGCTGGTAGACATCCAGAGCGTGAAGTCCGAGTACAACTCCGGAGCGGAGTCCGAGATTGTCCATGGCATCGGAGATGTTTGCAGTCGGAAATTTTTTGTAGTTTTCGATCCAGTAGGTTCGTTCTTCTTTATTGAACATGGTCATTTGTATCACAGCGTTTCTGCATTCATACAGCTGTGATTCTCCTTTCTAAATAATGATAGATCATTTCTGGAAGAACCATTTGAATTCTTCCCAGGCGGTCATAATTTGATTTTAGTATATCAGAAAAACAGCAGGGATTTTATGAATTTGGCGCAATTCATCATGCCAAAATGTCATGAAGATCCATTCCTTAAATTTATTACTTTTTAAGAAAAATGCCCGATGAAGATTCACCAGGCATTCCAAAGGATGTATTTGGGACCTTCAGCCCCTGAATGAACGAAAAAATGGAATAATCGAAATTATTTGGAAAATTAGCATATTTACGCAATAATCTTATAAATTCCAATAAAAGCAAATACAGCCAGAACTGCAAGCGCGATAAAGGACACCGCAAACAGCTCCACAAACAGGCGGTTCTGCGGGAATTTCTCGTCCGCATTCTCCTGCTGGGCAACACCCGCCATGATGAGGGCGCCGGTCGTGGAGATCGGAGTGAATCCGGAGACAGTTCCGCCGATGACGATCACGGAGACGAGCTCCAGGGCAGTCACGCCGCCGATACTCGCAGCAAGTCCGCTGGCTGTCGGGATCAGCGTTGGGAACACAACGCCGAGTCCGGAGCTGAAGAAGGACATGAGGCCTGCGGCGATCGCCATGATCGTTGCGGCTGTTTTCGGTCCCATCACAGATTCCAGACCATCGACCATGATGTCGATGCCGCCGGAGATCGAGATGACGTTCATCAGGATACCGACACCGAGAACCATGATGATGACATTCCACGGGATCATTTTGAATGCAGTCTTTTCATTACCGCATCCGAGAACGATAAGGACGGAGCCGACAGTAAAACCGGTAAGTCCGACATTCCAGGAGAAGAACAGGGCGCCGATCGCGAGAGCGGCAAGTCCTGCTAAGGATAGCCACTGATTTTTACTGAATTTCGGAAGAACATCCTGATGGTTGGTGTGCGGAGCAACCTGCCAGCCTCTGTAGTAAATATATACGAGAACTGCGACAACGAGGGCTGTCACGGTCAGGCACATCATGATCGGAACAGTATTTCCGGTAAGTCCCTGTGCTTCCATAAGCTCACGGACAACGGCACTCTCCGGAGTCAGCGGGCTCATACGTCCGGACATAACGCCGAGATCGCCGATGATTGCCGTCATGATCGGGTTCACACCTGCGGATATCGCAACCGGGATCGCGATGACCGGAACGATCGCGAGAGACGGGATGGCTCCCGGTCCCACTGCGCAGATCAGGAATCCGAGCAGGTACATGACGAACGGGATCAGCGTCTTGTGCGGTCCGACAAGCGCTACCATTTTTTTTGCGAGAAGCTCCAGAGTTCCGTTTTCGTTGATGATGGCAAACAGATATGTGATGCCGATCATCTGCATACAGAGGGAGGAACTGAATCCCTTGATGATGTCTCCGGCCTTGATCCCATAGACGAGACCGAGGATCATGGAGAAGCCGATACATAAAATTCCGACATTTGCCTTGCGGACAAAGCCGATAACGATAGCTGCTAAAAGAGCAATCAGTGAAATAAGACCAAGATTCATATGTGCACCTCCCTATCGGAATGTGATGCAGACCGGGCTTTCGGCTGAGATCACGCGGCCGGTGTATTCCATGCGGCCCTGTTCAGAGTCAAGCTTCATCTCAATGATCGTATCGCTGTCCTCGTTTGCCATGTAGAAACGGCTGTAATCCGGGTTGAAGGTGATGAAGTGCGGGGTGAGTCCCATTGCCGGGTAGTAGCCGAGTTCCTTCATGTAACCAGTCTCCTGGTCGATGCGGTAGAGAACGATGGACTCGTGAATGCGGTTGGAACCGATCAGGATCTCACCGTTTTTGTCGAGCAGAGAGGCGCTGGCCTGTCCTTCGCCTGTGTAGGTTTCCGGAAGTGTCGGCAGATTCTGACGTGCATGAAGCTTTCCATTCTCAGCATCAAAGCCGAAGTATGTCATTTTATTGCCTTTTTCATTGATCAGGTATGCGTAGCGGTTGTTCGGATGGATCGCGATGTGGCGCGGCTCATCGTACTCTCTGGAGCGGAAGCAGTCGGTCTCGGTGAGAGTCCCGTTTTCTGCGTCAAAGCGGTATACGAGAACCTGTCCGTATCCCTGAATCCTTCCCTGTTTCCGGCAGCATGACTCCGGGCGAGGAAGTTTTTATTAAAGTGGACCAGACCTTAACCCACGACATCAATGCCGTTATGACATACCTGGCATTTGAAGCGATCGGACTTGACCGGATCCGCACGGAGTGCAGTGTCAGCTACCTGGACCACAACCTGCTCTATGTGGACAACAAGACGCCGGATGACCATATCTACTTACAGTCTGCGGCAAAGCGATTTGGTGTCCATGTCTCCAGACCGGGAAACGGGATCTGCCATGCGGTTCATGTTGCGAGATTCGGTGTGCCTGGAAAGGTCAGCATGGGCGGTGACAGCCACACTCCGCACGGCGGTGCGATCGGCATGCTCTGTATCGGAGTCGGCGGAATGGATGTTGCGACTGCAATGACCGGTGTTCCGATGCGCCTCACCATGCCGCGTGTCGTGAAGGTAAATCTGACCGGTTCCTTAAAACCCGGCTGCAACCCGAAGGAAGTCATCTTAAAAATGCTCCAGCTCGTCACGATCAAAGGCGGACTTGGAAATGTATATGAGTATGTAGGACCAGGCGCAGCAGCTCTGGAGGTCCCGGCGAGAGCCACGATCGCCAATATGGGTGCTGAGATGGGTGCGACAACCTCGATTTTCCCGGCGGATGCGCAGGTGAAAAAGTTCATGACTGCGCAGGGACGCGGCGACCAGTATGTGGAAATGCTGCCGGATGAAGATGCAGAATACGACGAGTGTATCGACATCAACTTAAGCGAGCTGGAACCGCTGATCTCATGTCCACATCAGCCGGACAACGTCATTCCGCTAAAGGATGCAGAGAAAAAGCGCGTTCAGCAGGTATTTATCGGAAGCTGTACGAATGCGAGCTATGCAGATATCGCAAAAGCTGCTCTCGTGTTCAAAGGACATCATGTCAACGATGACGTGAGCTGCACCTGTGCGATCGCTTCGAAACAGACTTACCGTGAGCTGATGCGTGACGGCTATATCGATATGCTGCTCGCAGCAGGAGTCCGGATCCTTGAGATCGCATGCGGCCCGTGCTGCGCGATCGGCCAGACACCGGCAACAGACGGAGTCGCTGTCCGCACTTCCAACCGGAACTTCAAGGGACGCGCTGGAAATCCGACTGCGAAGATCTACCTGGTAAGCCCGGAAAGTGCCGCTGCGACTGCAATCATGGGAACATTTGCGACCGCAGAGGACATCATGGGCGAGAACGTGAAGATCCTCGGCGAGATCAAAGAGCCGGATCAGTACATTGTTGACGATTCCATGATCATTCCTCCGCTCTCCGAGGAGGAAGCGAAAAAGGTTGAGATCGTCCGCGGACCGAACATCAAGTTCCTTCCGGTGCCGGAAGCTCCGACCCAGTATCTCTGTGCACCGATCAGCTTAAAGGGTCGTGACAACATCTCGACGGATGATATCACCCCGGCCAGCGCGGAATTCTCCAGCATGCGCTCCAATATTCCGCTGATGTCCCAGTACTGCTACCACCGGTATGATCCGGAGTTTGCGGCACGTGCAAAGGCGATGGGAAAGAGCATCATTATCGGCGGTGAAAACTATGGCCAGGGATCTTCCCGTGAACATGCGGCCATCAACCCGATGTACCTCGGCGTCAAAGCGGTAATCGCAAAGAGCATCGCGAGAATCCACAAGGGAAACCTTGTAAACCACGGCGTGATCCCGATGTTATTCGAAGATCCGGCCGACTACGACCGTCTTGACCAGAATGATGAGCTGGAGTTTACGGATCTGCTCGATCAGATTCCGACGAGATCCATTCTCATCAAAGATAAGACGAAAGACTTCACCTTCCGCGCACGCCTTGACCTTACGGATAATGAGATCGCAGTTGTGCTGAGCGGCGGCCAGTTGTCCTTCTTAAAGAAGCAGCTTGCGGCGGAAAGAGAAAAATAAACAGCTGGAAAATTCCCTGAATGCAATGGTTTCGTCCCATCCCTCTGTACTTCAACCAGGGACGGACCGTTACAGATAAATATGCTGCAGGATGCAGCAAAGATACCTTCAATATCCTTTAATACCCCAAGTGAATTGATCAGGATGTAGAAAAACGCAGTCGTACTCCCTCGTATGGCTGCGTTTTTCTGTGTTTTGCCACAGGAATGCCACTTAAATTTCAGTGAAACTGATTGTATAATAGATATATATGGTGCTATACTATACAAGGTGTATTTTTGTGTTTTGTGACCGCCTGGTACGGACATGAAGAACAGAATGTGCGGAAAATATATCATATATATATCGATTCTGAGATTGGAGGCATCATGGAACAGATTTATGATCTGATCATTATCGGTTCCGGTCCGGCGGGACTCGGGGCTGCGATCTACGCAAAACGCGCGGAACTTGAGACACTCGTGATCGAAAAAGAGATGATGAGCGGCGGACAGGTGCTTACAACATATGAAGTAGACAATTATGCCGGACTTCCGGGGATCGGCGGCTTTGATCTTGGAATGAAATTCCGGGAACATGCCGATAAGCTCGGGGTGGAATTCGCAAAAGATACCGTACTGAAGATCGAAAGTGCGGAGTCCGCAGACGCATCCGGGAAGGAAGAGGAGCAGGAACTCCTGACGGCAGCAGAAGCCGGGGCGGAGCGCCCGCCTGTGATCTATCAGGTTGTCTGCAAAAAGGAGACGAGACTTGCGAGAGCGGTCATCATCGCTTCCGGGGCGCATCACAGAAAGCTTGAGATCCTGGGAGAGGCGGAGTTTACGGGAAAAGGTGTTTCCTACTGCGCGACCTGTGACGGCGCGTTTTTCCGGAAAAAGACGACTGCGGTGATCGGCGGCGGGGATGTTGCCCTTGAGGATGCGATCTTCCTCGCGAGACTCTGCGAGAAAGTCTATGTGATCCACAGAAGAGACGAGTTCCGCGGGGCAAAGAGCCTGCAGAAGCGCCTGATGGAGCTTCCGAATGTGGAGATCTTATGGGATACAGTCCCGGAAGAAATTGTCGGAACAGATAAGGTGGAAACACTCAGAATTTTAAATAAGAAGACCGGGGAGAAGAATGACCTGGCTGTGGACGGCGTGTTCGTTGCGGTCGGGATCACCCCGAACAGTGAGATATTCAGAGGATCCGTGGAGATGGATCCTGCGGGACATATCGCAGCCGGTGAGGACGGAAAGACAAATGTTCCGGGAATCTTCGCGGCCGGGGATGTCCGTACAAAGGCGCTCCGCCAGATCGTGACGGCGGTTGCGGACGGCGCGAACTGCGTCGCATCGGTGGAAGCTTATCTGAACGGGCAGAATTGAGTATATCGACATCTTTTGACAGAATACAGAACTGAAAACAGATTTGCCGGTAATTGACAGGAGAAAAGAAAAAGAATGAACAGAGCAGGAAGAATCATCGCGGTCTGCGGGCTGAGCATGGCACTCATGATGCCGCAGGCTGCTTATGCGGCTGAGACGCTTTCAGTGCAGGTGAGTGCCAGAGAGGGGATCACGACCGTTGGAAATAAACAGTCGGCTTACGATAATGTGGCGATCTCCCACGTGAGCAACTATGTAAATATCCGTTCTGAGGCGAACACCTCCAGCAGTATTGTCGGAAAGATCTACAATAACTGTGCGGCGACGATCCTTGCAACGGTGGACGGAGAGGGAGGAACCTGGTATCAGATCCAGTCCGGTTCCGTTAAAGGTTACATAAAATCAGAATATTTTATTACCGGTGCTGAGGCTGAGAAGATCGCAAAGAATGTGGGAACTGTATATGTCACAGTCAGCGCGGACGGTTTAAATCTCCGCGAACAGCCGAATATGAAC
>ERZ1106973.3197-NODE-3197-length-10543-cov-2.910088_pt1 | contig 10543 bp, 7 predicted proteins | sample MGYA00403686_ERZ1106973 | MGnify/ENA primary metagenome ERZ1106973 (study PRJEB35170, sample SAMEA104062408) | human gut metagenome | biome: human gut; feature: human-associated habitat; material: faeces | place: Denmark | collected 2012-11-06 ...
AGGCCGCGCTCTGCACCTCCGTCGTCGTCCGCGCCGACAGCCCCATCGCCAAGGTGAAAGGGTGGAACAAGGATTATCCGGAGGTTCTCGGCAGCCCTGAAACCGTGAAGGGCAAGACCTTCCTGACCACCACCGTCTCGTCCGCCCACTATGCGCTCAGCGTATGGCTGCGTGTTCTCGGGCTCACTGAAAAAGACATCGTGCTCAAGAATATGGATCAGGCGCAGGCCCTCAGCGCTTACGAAGACGGCATCGGGGACGGCGTATGTCTCTGGGCCCCCCATGCGTATGTGGGCGAGGCCAAAGGCTGGAAGCTTGTCGCCAACCCCAAGCTGTGTGGGCGTAGCAGCCCTTGCGTGATCGTGGCCGACCGCAAGTATGCGGATGCGAATCCTGAGGTGACCGCGCGTTTCCTCTCCGTGTATATGCGGGCCATGAATATGCTGCAGAACGAGCCGCTGGAGTCCCTTGTCCCTGAATACCGCCGCTTTTTCCTTGAATGGGCGGGCAGGGACTACCCCGCCGATCTGGCACTGCTCGATCTTCAGACGCACCCGGTCTTCAATCTGGACGAGCAGCTCGCCATGTTCGACGCCTCCAAGGGTCAGAGCAAGGCCCAGTACGCGCAGAGCGAAATGGCCAGATTCTTCGCCGAAATCGGCAGCATCAACAAGGATGAACTGAAGAGGGTGGAAGACGGCTCCTACGCCACGGACAAGTTCCTGAAGCTCATCAAGAAGCCCATACCCTCCTACAAGTAAACGGATGTCCCTCTGCCCTGAAGGGAAGGCTTCGGCCTTCCCTTTTTTGTTCAACGCGGTAAAAAAAATTATCCTTTACAAGATATGGAGAGTGTTCATCAATGGTTTCTATTCAGAATTTGGAATGATAAGCATATCGGTGCCGATACGTTTGCCGTGTGGATTCCTGATCTCGCGGATACGCGGGATCTTGGAAAGAAATCCGGTGGTCGTTGGACATTGGCCATACGTTCGAACCATGTCCGGTTGCAGTGCCGAGGGGCGGTAGGGGCTCGTCGGCGATACAGTATGTATTGACTTGTATCAAAAGACATATGAGAGTCGGGCTCTCCACCCTGCTGAAGAGAAGTATCCCTTCTTTACAATGGGATCAGTATAGAACCAAAGTAGCGCCGGATTAGAAACTGAAAATGATTCCTGATTGACAAGGGAAGAGCTGTGGGCTAGGGAGCCTGTGCGAATGTATTCCCTTGTTGTCTGCATAGAGCGTTTGTAGAGCAAATTCCGGTCGAGGGAGGTGCCGCCCATGCGGAGAAATACGCCGGGAAAGAGGGGGTCCGCTTGTGAGGGAGTGGGAACAAGGGGACGGGCTTGCCGGGCATTCTGCCCGGAATGCCGAAGCAGGCCGGCTATGAGCCGCCGTGCAGCGAGGGAGGCCCGGATGACGAGCCGTGATTCCCTTCCGACAACCGACCGGAATGAAGGCGTGAACCGTGATAGAGAAATGCGAACCGATCACCCATCTGTTTGATGCTGTCCATCAGTTATGGGATCACAGGCGTACGCAGCGTGCGTTCGCTACCCTGATCTTCTTCATTTATCTTGCGGGGCTTCTGGGTATCGAGGCCAACCGGCAGGGGGTACTGCCTCCGTGGCTGGAGCATATTACGCCCATGAGCCACTTTCAGGCGATCCATCTGGCTTTCACGCTTATCCTCGGCATGGAGGTGATGGAGCTTATCCTGACCATTTCCGGATCGCTTTCCAAATCGCTCGGCAAGCAGTTTGAAGTCATCCTGCTCCGGGACGCCTTTAAAGAATTATCCAAGCTCCCCGAGCCGGTCAGCCTCACGTCAGGCATTGAGCCGGTGGTGCACATCGCCTCTGCGGGGCTGGGCGCGCTGATCATCTTCATTTGCCTCGGTTTTTATTATCAGCTCCGTACCCATCAGAATTATATAACCAATCCAGAAGAACAGATGCGGTACGTCATGTCGAAGAAGCTCATCTCGCTCGTGCTGTTCCTGCTCTTCGTAGGCATCGCCGTCCGGGATTTGATATTGTTCGTGCAGACCGGCAATGACGCTGACTTCTTTGAGACCATCTATACCATCCTGATCTTCGCGGACATCGCGCTGGTGCTCATTTCGCAGCGGTTCATGCCGGATTTTCACGCCGTGTTCCGCAACTCCGGCTTCGTGATCGGGACGCTGATCATGCGCCTGTCCTTGTCCGCCCCTTGGCCTTGGAACATCGCGTCGAGCATTTTTGCGGCGGTTTTTGTCCTGGCCCTGACGTGGGCCACCACCTATTTCGGGCCTTCGCGTCTGCGGAAGCCGTTACCGAGGTAGCGTCATGCTGTATGAGATCGAACAGGCTGTTTTTGAACGTTTTCCGGGATATGCGCGGATGGTCGTGGTTGCCGAGGGCGTGGACAACACCCGGGAAATCCCTGAGCTGGCCGAACTGCTGGCCCAGTGTGAGGAAGGCGTGCGCCGTGATGATCTGGAGGATTTCTGGCATGTCCCGGTGCTGGAAACATGGGCCGAAGCCTTCTCGGGCATGGGCATCAAACCCAAGAAGAACCCGCCGTCCGTGATCAACCTCATCAAGCGCTGCCGTGCGGGGAAACCTCTTCCGTTCATCAATCCGCTGGTGGCGATCTTCAACTGCATCAGTCTGAAATATTTGTTGCCGTGCGGGGGCGACGACCTGAACGTCATCGAGGGCGATCTGCGCCTCGGCATTGCGGACGGTACCGAAAACTATGTGCCGCTCGGCCAGCCCGACGTGCTGGAGCACCCGCAGCCCGGCGAAGTCATCTATTATGATACGGCGACGAAAGATGTGTTCTGCCGGGCATGGTGCTGGAAGAACGGCAACCGCAGCAAATTGATGCCCGAAACCACGAATGCGGTGATCAATGTGGACGCGATGCCGCCTCTGCCCTTGGCGACCGCCGAACAGGCCGCCGAAGAAGTCGCCGGGCTGCTCCGCCGCTTCACTGGAGCCAAGACGGCCATCCATAAGCTGACCGCCGAGACTCCGCGCTTTACTCTATGATGATTCGTACCCCGGCCCCTCTCCGGCACCGTATTCTCGGCAAGACGGTTTTGGGAGGTTTCAGGGTTGTTTTGGCCAGAAGGCTTTCCCTGCAGGTATGGGGAAGGCGAACGCCGTGTTCCCGTTTTATCGGTAGTCCCGGCACGGCGCTGGTCGGGGATGCTCCGTATGGGGCATCCCTTTTTTATAGCGTTGAGCTTCCTTATGGAAAGAGTTCCATGAGTTATCGTGGCTATGGGCGTCACTCCGTTTTGGGAGATCCTCCATAACGGAATAGGCGTTATTTCCGGGGGATGGCACGCATAGGGTTCTTCCCGAAAAACAAGGCGGCGGCTATGACAGCCAGACACGGAGCCCATACCCAGCGCAATTCTGAGAGCATGACGGAGAGCCCCCGTTGCGACAGGAGCCCCTTGAGGCCGAACGGCGAAACCCGGATAGGGCGCCAGTCGCAGAAGTACCGGGTTTGGTCGAAGGGCCAGAACGCGGCTACGCCAAGTCCGCCGTTGGTCATTGCGTCCAGCAGGATATGGCTTGAGACGGCCAGAAGGCCGACGGTGAATCCCATGAGGCGTGAACCGCGCAGGAACAGCGGGGCCACTCCGAAGCCGGCACAGCCCATGAGCAGGGCAAACGCGAGGGAATGGGAGAACCCCCGGTGCCCGAACGCGTCGGCATAACTGATGCCGAACCGGAAGCCGATGACGTCGGCATCCGGCAAAACGGCGCACAGGATGCCGAAGAGCAGCATCCGGGTGGAAACCCGTCCGCCCAGGAGTGCCGCCAACGCGAGCACGGGTGCGGGGTGGGAAAAAACAGTGGGCATGGGGAACTCTTGAGATGGCGGCCTAGGTGTTGCTGCATGGCGGGATAGGATGTCCCCTTGCCTTTCACCCGGATCGTCCGTCATGTCAATCGCCTTGGTGCGCGTGGCCGAAGTCCCTATGCAGGAGTGTTTCAAGCGCCGGGAGCGCCCTGCTGACGCACGCTTTCCCTTCGTTGATGACCTCTTCGGCCTTGTAGAATTCCAGCAGCCCGACATGGGCGAGCCTCGGCGTCAGAAAAATGTCCGGAGGATCGCCTGCCATGCGGCTCCGGGTGATCCTGTCCTGCACGATGTCCACGGCACTGGCGATGGTGCCGAAGACGCTCGGCGGGTGGTGTGCGGGGGATTCGTTTTCGCCGAACAGCGTGGTGCCGTACTGCCTGATGGTCATGGCGATACGTTCCACGAAATCTCCCTCGCCCTCTTTATTTTCTTTCGGCTTTTTCTTGGTGGAGTGCCGCCCGATGAGCTCGCCGTTCAGGTTGACGGCGAGGACGATGTCCGCCCCCAGCGCACGGCAAACGGAAATAGGCACGGGATTGACCAGCCCGCCGTCAAACAGCCAGCGGTCATGATAAAAGACGGGCGGGAACAAACCGGGAAGGGAGATGGAAGACCAGATCGCTTCTTCAAGCGGACCTTTCTTCAGCCAGTATTCCCTGCCGGTGCTCACCTCCGTGGCGACGGAGGCATAGCGCACGGGCAGATCTTCGATGAGCATGCCCGGCGGGGTCACACAGTCCGCGAAGAAGGCACGGAGTTTTTCCTTATTCACAAACCCATCGATGGACATGCTGAAATTGAAGTACGACGCCGTATTAAGTTTGGTCAGCGCGCACACGCGCTGCTTCAGCCGACCAAGGTTTCCGGTGGCGTACGCCGCGCCCACAATCGAACCGATGGACGTCCCGCACACGATTTCGGGGTGGATGTCCAGCTCCGCGAGTGCTTCAATGATGCCTATATGCGACCAGCCCCGTGCGGAGCCGCTCCCCAGCGCCAATCCTATTTTCATGGCAGACCGCCTCATTGCATATTCGATCCTGCCCGGAGGAGGGCAGGGTGGATGCGCGTTTTTTGAAGTATTTTTTGATCGCGTTCCAGATTTTTTATACGGTGTGCCGCCGTTTCTGTCGATAGCGTTACAAATCGTTTCTTGAACATCGTGAAGCCCTATTCAGAGGAAGCGGAAGGCACCCGTTGGAACAGAAAACACCTAATAGTGTATAATAAAAAGAGAAAAATACAATCATTCAAGCGTATATGTGAGAAAAACGCGCGTGAGGAAGAAAATGCTTGACTTATTATAACTAAAAAACTAGTTATTTAATTATGAATACACACTACCTCAACGGACTGCCTCAGGAATGGACCGCCATCGCTGAAGTTTTTTCAGCACTGGGGGATGGGACACGGCAAACGATCCTGCTGCTCTTTGAGCCGGGGGAATCCATCGAGCTAAAAACCTTCGTGGACATCTTGCCGCTGAGCCGTTCGGCGGTGGTGCACCACCTTAAAGTCTTGGAGCAGGCGGGATTGTTGATCCCGCACAAGCACGGGAGGGCTCTTTCGTACACGCTCAACCTTGCCTGCGCCGTCCATGCGCTTGGGCAGGTCAAGACGTACGCCGACGAACTGCTTGCCGCGACCGAAGCGGCGCAATGACACACCTTTTTGGAGTCGTTCCATGAGTACCGACAGCGGGAATCAGAAATATCAGGCGCTTGCCCTCGGGACCAGCTATGCCCTTGGGACCTTCAACGACAACTTCTTCAAGCAGGCCGGCCTGCTTCTTGCCGTGACCACGGGCAACGCGGTGTTCCAATCGCAGGTGACGTTCCTATTCGCGCTGCCGTTCGTGCTCTTCTCCGCATGGAGCGGCTGGCTTGCCGACCGTTTCGCCAAGAAAAGCCTCGTCATCTGCGCAAAGACGCTGGAACTCGCGGCTATGCTGGCGGGAGCCTGGGGCATGGTGACGCTCGACTGGAACTGGATGCTCGCCATGACCTTCTGCATGGGCCTGAGCTCCACGCTGTTCAGCCCGGCGCTCAACGGCTCCATCCCCGAACTGTTTCCCGTCGGCCAAGTCCCCCGCATCAACGCCTTGTTCAAGCTCGGGACCACGGCGTCCATCCTGTTCGGGGTGTTCCTCGCCGGGATCGCGCTGGATCAGGCATGGATCGAAACGGCTTACCCCTTCGGCCGCTGGCTGGTGGCGATATTGGCCGTGACCGTCGCGGCCGGGGGGCTTGTGAGTACGGCCTTCATTCCCGCGTACCCGGGAGCCGGAAGCCGCAACCCTTTCCCGTGGTCGGCGGTCATCGATTCCTTCCGCTTCCTGCGCTCTCTCCGCAAGGATGGCCCGCTGCACCTTGTCATCTGGGCGGAAGCGTTCTTCTATTTCCTCTCGACCCTGTTGTTGCTCGAGATCAATAACCTTGGGGGCGCGGAACTCGGTCTGTCCTATACGGCGACCAGTTTCCTGCCCGTAGCCCTGATGGTCGGCATCTGCGCGGGCTCTCTGCTCGCCGCCAGAGGCACGCCCGAAAGCTGGCGCACGCTGCTGGTCCCGGCGATCATGGGCATCGGCGTCCTGCTGTGTCTTGTGCCGTTCGTCGCCGCTGCCGATCCCGCGCTCCGGCTTCCATTGCTGTTCGGGCTGTACGCGCTTGCCGGGACGTGCGGCGGGCTCTACCTCATCCCGATCACCAGCTTTATCCAAGTCCGTCCCGCCGCCACGGACAAGGGGCGCATCCTCGGGCTCGACAACTGCCTTTCTTTCACCGGCATCCTGCTTGCGGGCCAACTGTATCTGCCCCTGTCATTGTTGCGGCCCTCGCACGGGCATGTGGTCCTCGGCATTCTCAGCTTGGGCGTTGCCTGTGTGTTTCTGGCCGTGATGCGTGGTTTCGGGCGGCATCAAAACCCTGAAGAACCGTTTTCGGAGCCGGTCCCGGCGACTTCATCCTTGCCCCCGGTTGCGCATGGTCCCGGTTTTCGGGCGCTGCTGGCGTTTGTCCGCGGGCTGTTGCGGCTGCGCTATACGATAGAGGTGGAAGGCCTTGAAGCCGTGCGCGCCCGCGACGATGGGCGTCCGATTCTGTTCCTGCCCAACCATCCGGCACTTATCGACCCAGCGCTTGTCTACACGAGCCTTGCGGGCTTTGCGCCGAGGCCGCTCGGGGATGAACGCCAAGTCGAACAGCCGGTGATCCGCACGCTGACCCGATTGATCGGAACCATTTCCATACCGGATTTGCGCCGGGAGGGACGCACGGCGGAGAGCGGGGTGCATGAGGCGTTGGAACGCGTGGCCGGAGTCCTGCGCTCGGGCGGGAATGTCCTTCTCTATCCCGCCGGGGGGCTTACCCGTACGGGCCGGGAACGGCTCGGCGGCAATCGGGGGGTATACAGTTTGCGCGGGCTGGTTCCGGATGTACGGCTGGTACTCGTCAGGACGACGGGCCTCTGGGGAAGCTCGTTCAGCTGGGCGCGGGGTACGGCTCCGGATATCCTCAAGGGGTTGGCCCGGGGCGTGTTCGAACTGCTGCTCAACGGCATATTCTTTATGCCGCGCCGACGGGTGCGGATATCGGTATCGGAACCGGAATTGCCCGGACAGGCCGATGGGCTGCGCACGCTCAACGAGGCGCTGGAAACCTTCTACAATGCGGACATGGCGCCCGCGCTCGCTGTACCATACCATTTCCTGCTCGGTTCCACGCCGAAGGAACTGCCCGCGCCCGCAATGCAAACCCCGGACGGGGCTGCCTTGGCGGACGTACCAAAGGCCATCAGGGAAAGGGTATTGGCCATCCTGCGGGAAGAGAGCGGGGTGGAGGTTATCGAAGATACGGCGACGCTCGCCACGGATCTGGGGATCGACAGCTTGTCGCTCATCAATGTCAGCGTACGGCTTGAGGAGATTTCCGGCCAGCCCATCGAGCAGCTTGAAGCGCTGCGCACGGTTGGTGATTGTATCCTCGCGGCGGCAGGACTGCTCGGCACGGCAGGCCGCCGAACCGCCCGCCGCGTGGTTCCCCACGGGAGAGGCGCGCACCCTTTCGGTCCCGGACGGACGGAATCTGGTGGAGACGGCATTTCGGCAGGCCATGCGCTCTCCCTCGCGGCTCATGCTTGCCGACGGAGCTGCCGCACTCTCGGCGCGGGATATGATCATGCGGGCTTTTGTGCTGGCGTCCTTCATCAAGGCAAAAGCGGGGAACGGGGAGCGCATCGGCATCATGCTGCCCGCTTCGGCTGCCGCCGTGCTCGTGTGGCTCGGGGCGCTCATGGCCGGAAAGACGCCCGTGATGTGCAATTGGACGAGTGGGGCGGCCAACTTTTCCCACGGCCTTGAAGCGGCAGGCGTGCGCCGCGTCTTCACTTCGTCCCGCCTGCTGGACAGGCTTTCCGGGCAAGGGTTCCCCGTCGGCGAACATGCCGATGTCTGGGTGGCGCTTGAAGACGCGAAGCGCCTTTCGCTCCCGGCGAAGCTCGGCGCGTTCCTCAAGTCCCGCCTGCTGGGTATTCCCTGCCTCGGAGAGGCCGTCATCCCGCGCCGCGTGCCGGAAACGGCGGCGATCCTGTTCACCTCGGGTTCCGAGGCTCTGCCGAAGGCCGTACCGCTCACCCATATGAACATCCTTGCAAACTGCCGGGACATCGCCGCCGTGCTCAAGATCACGTCGCACGACAGTATGTTGTCCATGCTTCCGCCGTTCCATTCCCTCGGGCTGACCGGGAACATCGCCTTGCCGCTGGCTTTCGGCCTGCCCGCCGTCTACTACGCGAACCCCACCGAAGGAGCACGGCTTGCGGCCCTGACCCGGCGCTGGAAGCCCACGATCACCGTGGCTCCCCCCACATTCCTTGACGGCATGTTGCGGAAGGCCCGCCCTGGGGATCTCGCTTCCCTGCGCCTCGGGTTCGTGGGAGCGGAGAAGTGCCCCGACAGCGTGTATGCGGCCTTTGCCGAGGCAGCTCCCGGCGGCGTCCTGTGCGAAGGCTACGGGGTGACGGAATGTTCCCCGGTCATCAGTGTGAACCGTCCCGAAAGCGTCCTTCCCGGCACCCTCGGCCAGCCGCTGCCGTCCGTGAGGGTTGCCGTCGTGTCTGCGGAAGGGGAACCGCGCCGCGTGGCTCCCGGCGAAACAGGTATGCTGTTGGTGTCCGGCCCCAACATCTTCGGCGGGTATCTGGGCGTGGATGCGGACAAGCAACCCTTTGTGGCTTTTGAGGGTATGGAATGGTACCGCACCGGGGATCTGGTGAGCGAGGCTGCCGACGGGTGCCTGACCTTCCGTGGACGCCTGAAGCGTTTCGTCAAGGTTGGCGGTGAGATGATTTCACTCCCGCAGATCGAGAGCGTGCTTGCGGCGGCTTTCGGCGAGGGACGTTCCGAAGAATCCGGCGAACAGGGCCCCGCGCTTGCGGTCGAAAGCGGAGAGGACGGAACCATTGTCCTGTTCACTACGCTCGACATTACCCGGGAAGAGGCCAATGCGGCCTTGCGGGCCGCGCGCCTTTCCGGGCTGTCCGCCGTCGCCCGTGTGCAAAAACTGGCGTCTATCCCGGTTCTTGGAACCGGAAAGACCGATTACAAGGCGCTCAAGACGTCCTGCGTCTGAGGAGGCTCGTGCGCGGGGAGGTTCATTCTGAAAAGGCCTTCTTTCAAGGATAACCCGCGTTGGAAGGCGCAACAGGCATTCAAGACGAAGCCTTTTGAGAGGCTGAATGACGATACGTTTGGGGAAGGGGGGATTTCTCTTTGGAAAAGTTCCTCTTCCTCAATAGCCCCACACCGTTTCAAAGCGCGTCGGTACTAACTCCCTTCCTCGGTTATCCCGTCAAAGCGGGCTATACAAAAAGATGAAGGCGCGGTAGGAATGCGCCATATTTCGGGGAGATTCCTTTCCGTTTTTTTGGAGGAAACGTTCATGGTACAGGTTCCTGTTTTGGCTATTCACGGCGGCGCGGGCACAATCAACCGGGAAGCCCTTTCCGCTGAGGCGGAGCGCGAATACCGCGGCGCCCTTCAGTCCATTCTGGAGAAAGGGCGGGACGCGCTGGCCGCCGGAGCCTCCGCCCTTGATGCGGTGACGCTGGCCGTGTCCATGCTTGAGGACTGCCCGCTGTTCAATGCCGGGCGCGGCGCGGTTTATACCAGTGCCGAAACCCATGAGATGGACGCCGCGATCATGGACGGCAGCACGCTGCGGACCGGCGCGCTTTCGTGCGTGCACGGCGTCAAGAACCCGATCCGGGCGGCCCGTGTGGTCATGGAGCAGTCTCCGCATGTCCTGATGACCAGCGACGGCGCGATGGCGTTCCTCCGCGAGCACGGCGTGGAATTCATGCCCGATGCGTACTTCGACACGGAACACCGTTTGGCTCAGCTGCATCAGGCGCAGACGAGGCAGCCCGGCGCGGCAGTGCTCGACCACGACGGCGCGGCTGCGGCGAGTAAACTTTCCTTCGCCGGAAATCCGCTCGACGAGAAGACGAAAATGGGCACTGTGGGGGCGGTGGCGCTGGATAGCCGGGGCAATCTGGCTGCGGCGACCTCCACGGGCGGCATGACCAACAAGCTTCCCGGACGGGTAGGGGATACGCCCATCGTCGGCGCGGGTTGCTATGCCGATGATGGCGTGGCGGTTTCCTGCACCGGTTC
>ERZ1106973.3205-NODE-3205-length-10530-cov-3.773461_pt1 | contig 10530 bp, 8 predicted proteins | sample MGYA00403686_ERZ1106973 | MGnify/ENA primary metagenome ERZ1106973 (study PRJEB35170, sample SAMEA104062408) | human gut metagenome | biome: human gut; feature: human-associated habitat; material: faeces | place: Denmark | collected 2012-11-06 ...
TGGCAGAGACAGTTAAAGTATTAGTTCCTGAAGAGGATGTTGCAAAGAGGATCAAAGAACTTGGAGAACAGATCAGCAAAGATTATGCGGGAAAGCAGGTGCATCTGATCTGCGTGTTAAAGGGCGGAGTATTCTTTATGTGTGAACTGGCAAAGAGAATCACCGTTCCGGTATCTATGGATTTTATGAGTGTAAGCAGCTACGGTGACGGAACAAAGTCAAGCGGTGTCGTTAAGATCGCCAAAGATTTAGATGAGACACTGGAAGGAAAAGATGTGCTGATCGTAGAGGATATCATTGATTCAGGAAGAACATTATATTATCTGATGGATATCCTGGCTAAGAGAAATCCAAAGAGCATGAAGCTTTGTACGCTTCTGGACAAACCGGAAAGAAGAGTAAAAGATGTAAAAGTAGATTATGTCGGATTCAATATCCCGGACGAATTTGTTGTGGGATATGGTCTGGATTACGCTCAGAGATATAGAAACCTTCCGTTTATCGGAGTGGTAGAGGGCGTAGAATAGGCGTGTCACAAGAAAGGAGCCTGAAAATTGAATAATAAGAAAGCGAGAGGACTGAACGGTGCTGTATTCCTGGTGTTTGTCGTATTTTTGTTCGCAGCACTGTGGTTTACCAATCAGTTCGATCAACGAGAAAAAGAGATTAGCTGGAAGAATTTCCAACAGTTGATTCAAGATGACAAGATCGAGTCGGTAGAAGTGAATCAGAATAAGAGTGTTCCGACGGGGCGTGTAGAGATTACGTTAAAGGGAGACGACGATTCCGATAAGATCAGATATCTGTATGTTTCTGATGTTAACGAGATTCAGGATTATCTGAAAGAACAGAATGTGGAGTATACGATGCCGGATATCCCTCAGGACAGCTGGGCAGCAACCACATTTCTGCCGGTTATTCTTACACTGGGCGGAGTTTTCCTGCTCTTCGGTCTGATGAACCGGCAGGGCGGCGGTGCGAATTCGAAAGCAATGAATTTTGGAAAGAGCCGTGCAAGACTGAGTACAGACCGTGACAAGAAAGTGACATTTGCTCAGGTGGCAGGTCTGGAAGAAGAGAAAGAGGAACTGGAGGAGATTGTTGATTTCCTGAAATCTCCGAAGAAATATATCCAGGTGGGAGCAAGAATCCCGAAAGGCGTGTTGCTGGTAGGCCCTCCGGGAACCGGTAAGACACTGCTTGCGAAGGCAGTTGCCGGAGAAGCGGGAGTTCCGTTCTTTACGATCTCCGGTTCGGATTTTGTGGAAATGTTTGTCGGTGTCGGTGCATCCCGTGTCAGAGACCTGTTCGAGGAGGCTAAGAAGAATGCACCTTGTATCATCTTTATCGATGAGATCGATGCAGTTGCAAGACGCCGTGGAACCGGAATGGGCGGAGGACATGACGAGCGTGAGCAGACACTGAACCAGTTACTTGTAGAGATGGATGGTTTTGGTGTCAATGAAGGTATCATCGTGATGGCTGCAACCAACCGAGTAGACATCCTTGATCCGGCAATCCTTCGTCCGGGACGATTCGACCGCAAGGTTATGGTTGGAAGACCTGATATCAAAGGGCGTGAGGAGATCCTTAAGGTTCATGCGAAAGGTAAACCACTGAGTGAGGAGATCAATCTGCAGCAGATTGCGCAGACAACAGCAGGATTTACAGGTGCAGATCTGGAAAATCTTCTGAACGAGGCAGCAATTCTTGCAGCGAAGGATAACAGAGTATTCTTAAAACAGGATGATATTAAGAAAGCATTTGTAAAAGTCGGAATCGGTGCAGAGAAGAAGAGCCGTGTCATTTCCGAAAAAGAGAAGAGAATCACAGCATTTCATGAAGCAGGGCATGCGATCCTGTTCCATGTACTTCCGGATGTGGGACCTGTATACAGTGTTTCGATCATCCCGACAGGAAGTGCAGGAGGATATACGATGCCGCTTCCGGAAAAGGATGAGATGTTTAATACAAAAGGAAAGATGCTTCAGGATATTACGGTATCACTTGGCGGACGTGTAGCCGAAGAAGAAGTATTTGATGATATTACAACCGGTGCATCCCAGGATATCAAACAGGCAACCGGTCTGGCAAAATCCATGGTTACAAAGTTCGGTATGTCGGAAGCAGTCGGGCTGATCAACTATGATGATGACAACAATGAGGTGTTCATCGGACGTGATCTGGCGCATACAGCAAGAGGCTACGGAGAGGGTGTGGCTACTGTAATCGACCAGGAAGTAAAGAGAATTATTGATGAATGTTATGACAGAGCAAGACATATCATTAGAAAATATGACGATGTTCTGCATACATGCGCAGACCTTCTGCTGGAAAAAGAAAAGATTTCCCGGGAAGAATTTGAAGCGCTGTTCCCGGAAGATGTATCGGAGGACTAGGAGGAAGAGCTTTCCTTTCCGGAAACAAAAAATGAGAGAGGTGTTAGTTATATGAATAAGGCGGCTTTATTTTGCGATGGAACAGAAGGGTATGTATATCCCCCTGAACCGAAGGAGAATGAACTGGTAACGTTCCGGTTCCGTACGGCGAAGGATGATGCAGACAGAGTAGGGCTTGTGACATCGGCTGACACATATGTAATGGAAAAAGAGTGCACACAGGGAGAATTTGATTATTATACGTTTGAAGTGCGTCTGGGGGCAGAGCCTTTCAGATATTGTTTCGAAGTGCAGTCTGGAACAGAAAAATATTATTATGGACGATGTGGAATCTCTCGCGAGATCCTGGAGTACTATAACTTTGTTGTAGTACCCGGATTTTCCACACCGGACTGGGCAAAGGGAGCGGTTATGTATCAGATATTTACAGACCGCTTTTATAACGGAGATAAGTCAAATGATGTAGAGACGAACGAGTATTACTATATCGGAGATTATTCCCGGAGAGTAACGAACTGGGATAAATATCCGGCGAACATGGGTGTAAGAGAATTCTACGGCGGGGATCTGCAGGGAGTCATGGATAAACTTGATTATCTGCAGGAGCTGGGTGTAGAAGTTGTATATTTTAATCCATTATTTGTGTCACCGTCGAACCATAAATACGATATCCAGGATTATGATTATATTGATCCGCATTATGGGAAGATCGTAGATGACGGAGGTGAGGTGCTTCCGGATGGTGTGACGGACAACAGTCAGGCAACGAAGTATAAAAAACGCACGACAGGTCTTAAGAACCTGGAAGCAAGTAATGAGTTGTTCATTAAGCTGGTAGAAGAATTACACCGTCGTGGTATGAAAGTGATTCTGGACGGCGTATTCAACCATTGCGGTTCTTTCAATAAGTGGATGGACCGTGAGAGAATATACGAAGGCGAAAAAGATTATGAACCGGGTGCTTATATATCGGCAGACAGTCCGTACAGAAGCTACTTCCGTTTCTTCAAAGAAGGACCGGAGAACTGGCCGTATAATGGTAATTATGATGGCTGGTGGGGACATGATACTTTGCCGAAACTGAATTATGAAGATTCTGTAAAGCTGGAAAATTATATCTTATATATCGGGCGGAAATGGGTATCACCGCCGTATAATGTAGATGGATGGCGTCTGGATGTGGCAGCAGATCTGGGACGCAGCAATGAATATAACCATGATTTCTGGAAGAAATTCAGAAGAGCTGTGAAAGATGCGAATCCGAGTGCACTGATCCTTGCGGAACATTACGGGGATCCGAGAGACTGGCTTAAAGGTGACGAGTGGGATACCGTCATGAACTATGATGCATTCATGGAGCCGATCACATGGTTTCTGACAGGAATGGAAAAGCACAGTGATGAGGCCAGAGAAGAACTTCTCGGTAACATCGATAACTTTATCGGGTCGATGGCACATCATATGTCGAACATGCTGACCCCTTCACTGCAGGTAGCGATGAACGAACTTTCGAACCATGATCATTCGAGATTCCTTACGAGAACGAACCACATGGTTGGCCGTGTAGAACATCTGGGACCGGAAGCTGCAAATGAATATGTAAATAAAGCGGTTATGCGTGAAGCGGTCGTCATGCAGATGACATGGGTCGGAGCACCGACCATATATTATGGTGATGAGGCGGGTGTCTGTGGATTCACGGATCCGGATAACAGAAGGACCTATCCGTGGGGACGTGAAGACCATGAACTGATTGCGTTTCACAAAGAAGCGATCCGCATCCACAAAGAACATCCGGCACTTAGAACCGGTTCTCTGAAGATTCTTGGCGGAGAAGAGAATGTCCTGTCTTATGCAAGGTTCAAAGGCAATGACCGGATCGTCATCGTGATCAATAACCGCAGCGAACGTACGGAAGTGAAAGTTCCTGTATGGGAGGCTGAGATTCCGGCGAAATGTCGTATGAAACGTCTGCTGTATTCTTACAAAGACGGATATACAACAGAGTATGAGGAATATCTGGTGGAAGATGGCGAAGTGGTTGCAAATATGGGACCGCATTCGGCATTGGTGCTGGGAATGCGGAATGAAGAGGATCATGACTGGCTGTATATCCTGTAGAGTGGAGATAAAAAAGATTACCGGAAAAGGAACTGTCCTTTCCGGTAATCTTTTTTTATATCTGAGTATGCAAAAAATGGAGTTGCCTGCGGCAGGTTCTCTGTGTTATTTTGTAAGAACTTCTACTCCGTCTTCTTTGATAAGAACCATATATTCAATCTGGGCAGAAAGACCGTCATCATCTGTATAAACGGTCCAGCCGTTGTCTTCGTCTACATAGAATTCCGGAGATCCCTGATTGATCATTGGTTCAATCGTGAACATCATACCTGGGACCAGAACCATCTCGCTGCCCTTTGGAGTAACATAACTTACAAATGGTTCCTCATGGAATTCCAGACCGATTCCATGACCGCCGATCTCTTCTACGACAGAATATCCGTTTTCCTGTGCGTGGGAATTGATCGCATAAGCAATGTCTCCGAGATGTCCCCATGGTTTTGCGGCTTTGAGGCCGAGTTCCACGCACTCTTTTGTGACACGGACGATACGTTCTGCTTCCGGAGATACCTCACCGATCGTGAACATACGGGATGCATCGGAAAAATAGCCGTTTAAGATAGTAGATACATCAACATTGATGATATCGCCATCGATCAGGATCTCGTGTTCACTTGGGATGCCGTGGCAGATAACGTTGTTGATAGAAGTGCACACGCTTTTCGGAAATCCTTCATAATTCAGAGGCGCAGGAATCCCGCCATGCTCTGTTGTAAAATCATACACCAGTTTATCGATCTCGGCAGTGCTCATTCCTGCGTGAATATGAGCAGCTACATGATCGAGAACTGCGGTGTTCAACGCTGCACTTTTTTTAATCATTTCAATCTGTTCCGGTGTTTTCAGTAATGAACGGTCAGGAACGATCTGACCTTTGGACGCAAGTGTCCATAATTTTATATCTAATTTATCCACAATACTACCTGCTTTCTACACAAATTTTCCACATGTATTATAACACGTTTTGGAAAAAGAGACAGGGGAATTTTTGTCAACAGGAGTGAGCCGGATGAAAAAACATCTGTCTCGTATTGTCTCGGCCATAAAAATAAGTTATAATTTTACTGGTATTGTATACAGAAAGTGGGTAAGCTCATAGGTAGGACTTTTCTAAACCGGAAATTCTATATGGTGCAGAATAAACGAATACACAGGCAATATAGAAAGGAGCAGATATATGTTAAGAATTGGAATGCTTACAAGTGGCGGCGACTGCCAGGCACTGAATGCAGCAATGAGAGGCGTCGTAAAGGGTCTTGTTTCAAAAAGGGATGATGTAGAGATTTATGGATTTCAGGATGGATATAAGGGTTTGATCTATTCGAATTTTAAGATGCTTACGTCAAAAGATTTTTCGGGAATCCTGACACTTGGCGGAACGATCCTGGGAACATCCAGACAGCCATTTAAGTTGATGAGAGTACCGGATAAGGACGGAATTGACAAAGTAGAGGCGATGAAACACACATATCACAAGTTGAATCTGGACTGCCTGGTAATTCTGGGAGGGAATGGAACACACAAATCAGCCAATATGCTGAGAGAAGAAGGACTTAATGTGGTAACACTCCCGAAGACGATCGATAATGATCTCTGGGGAACAGATATGACGTTCGGATTCCAGAGTGCAGTAGATATTGCAACAGATACGATTGATAAGATCCATACAACAGCGACATCTCACAGCCGTGTATTTATCGTGGAAGTAATGGGACATAAAGTAGGATGGGTCACACTTCATGCAGGAATTGCCGGTGGTGCCGATATTATTCTTCTTCCGGAGATGCCATACGATATCAATTCAGTGGTTGACGCAATTGAAAAACGCGGCAAAGCAGGGAAGAGATTTACAATTATTGCTGTTGCCGAAGGTGCAATTTCAAAAGAAGATGCAGCACTCTCAAAGAAAGAATTAAAAGAGAAAAAAGCAAAGAAGAAATATCCTTCTGTTGCATATGAACTTGCCGAGAAGATTCAGGAAAAGACAGATAAAGAAGTAAGGATCACAGTTCCCGGACATACACAAAGAGGCGGCTCTCCGTGTGCATATGACCGTGTACTTGCAACAAGACTTGGTGCAGAAGCATCGAGAGCAATTTTGGAAGGTGATTTCGGATGTATGGTAGGGACCAGAAATCAGGAGATTATCCGCGTGCCATTGTCAGAAGTTGCCGGAAAACTAAAATATGTAGATCCAAAAGCATCGATCATTGACGAGGCAAAGATCATAGGTATCAGCTTCGGTGATGAATAGATGCGGAGACTGAGCAGGATCTCCATTTAGACAAGGAGTGTAAAGAATGTCATATACGGCATTATACCGTAAGTTTCGTCCGGATGAATTCGAAGATGTAAAAGGACAGGATGCGATCGTCCGGACATTGAAGAACCAGATCAATGCAGATCGTATCGGACATGCATATTTGTTCTGCGGGACCAGAGGAACCGGAAAGACAACCGTTGCGAAGATATTTGCGAAAGCAGTCAACTGCGAACATCCGGTAGATGGAAGCCCGTGCGGGGAGTGTGCAATGTGCCGGTCGATCGCAGCTGGTACATCGATGAATGTGATCGAGATTGATGCGGCATCTAATAATGGTGTGGACAACATCCGTGAGATCCGTGAAGAGGTCACATATCGCCCGACAGAAGGGAAATATAAAGTATATATTATTGATGAGGTGCATATGCTGTCGATCGGCGCATTCAATGCATTGTTAAAAACATTGGAAGAACCTCCGGAATATGTTATATTTATTCTTGCGACAACGGAGGCACACAAGATTCCGATTACGATCTTGAGCCGATGCCAGCGATATGATTTTAAAAGAATTTCCATTGAGACGATCGCAGCGAGATTGCGTGAACTGATCGATAAAGAAGGATGGGATGTGGAAGATAAGGCGGTCCGCTATATCGCAAAGATGGCGGATGGCTCTATGAGGGATTCACTGAGCCTTCTGGATCAGTGTGCGGCATTCTATATGAATGAGACACTGACATATGATCATGTACTGGAAGTGCTGGGAGCGGTGGATACGGAAGTATTCAGCCGGCTGTTAAGACAGCTGCTTGCGATGGATGTACATCAGGTGATCGAGACGGTAGATGAGCTGGTAATGCAGGGAAGAGAATTGTCTCAGCTGGCGGCAGATTTCACATGGTATCTGAGGAATCTGCTTCTGGTGAAGAGCTCGGATGATATGGAAGATGTACTGGATGTATCATCGGAGAATTTGGCACTGTTAAAAGAAGAAGCACAGATGATTGACAGTGATACACTGATCCGCTACATCCGCATTTTTTCGGATCTGACGAATCAGTTGAAATATGCGACACAGAAGAGGGTTCTGCTGGAAGTAACCCTGATCAAATTATGCCGTCCGGTAATGGATCAGAATAAGGACGCCCTGCTGGACCGCATCCGTGCGATTGAAAAACAGCTGGAGGACGGAGCGTGGGAAGCACCGGTCAGGGAGCGTGTTGTGTATGCATCCGATGCAAAAGAAGCAGCGGCACCGAAGCCGAAACCGGAACTTCCGCAGGCATTAAATGAAGACGTGAAAGCGGTGGCAAAAGATTTCCGGATGATCATCAATGAGGCTTCCCCGATGCTCCGCACATATCTGAAAAAAGCGAGATTAAGTGCCGGAGAAGGCAACCGGCTTCTGATCGTGCTGCCGGATGAACTGAGTGCCAGTGCAGTTGCGACGCCGGATCACAAAGAAGAGATCCAGTCGTTGATCGAGCAGAAGATCGGTAAAAAAGTAGAGATAGACGTCCGTCAGATGGAGGCAGGACGCAGATTCGAGGATCACTTTGTGGATCTGGAGAATCTGATCAATATGGAAATTACTGTAGAAGACGAATAGGAGGATATTATCATGGCAAAAAGAGGAGGATTCCCAGGAGGCGGAATGCCGGGAAATATGGCAAATCTGATGAAACAGGCACAGAAGATGCAGCGTCAGATGGAAGAACAGGCAAAGGAAATGGAGACAAAAGAATTCAGTGCAACTGCAGGCGGTGGTGCTGTTGAAGTAACTGTATCCGGAAGCAAGAAGATATTAAAAGTAAAACTGGATGAAGAAGTAGTAGATCCGGATGATGTAGAGATGCTGGAAGATCTGCTTGTGGCAGCAGTCAATGAAGCACTGGAGAAAGTAGACGCAGAGACAACTTCTGCAATGTCTAAGTTTACCGGCGGCATGGGTGGCGGAATGCCGGGATTATTCTAAGAGAAGATCCGGAAAGAATGATTCTTACAGGGAGTTAAAAAATTATGGATTATTACAGTAATCAGATGAGCAAATTGATTGAGGAACTGTCATGCCTTCCGGGAATCGGAGCAAAATCTGCGGCAAGACTTGCGTTCCATTTGATTCATATGCCGGTTGATGATGTAAAAAGACTGGCTTCTACGATGGTGGAAGCCAGAGAGAATATAAAATATTGCAAAGAATGTTATACACTTACCGATCAGGAACTGTGCCCGATCTGCAGTAACAGTAACCGTGATCATCAGACGATCATGGTGGTTGAGAATACAAGAGATCTTGCGGCATATGAAAAGACAGGGAAATATAATGGTGTGTATCATGTGCTTCATGGTGCAATCTCTCCGATGCTTGGGATAGGTCCGGAAGATATCAAATTAAAGGAACTGATCGGGCGTCTGCAGGGAGATGTAAAAGAAGTGATCATTGCAACGAATTCGAGTCTGGAAGGTGAGACTACAGCGATGTATATCAGTAAGCTGATCAAACCGACGGGAATTAAAGTAAGCAGAATTGCAAGCGGCGTTCCGGTCGGAGGAGATCTGGAGTATATCGATGAAGTGACGCTTCTCCGGGCACTTGAAGGAAGGACAGAACTGTAGAGTGTTTGTCCCCGCCAGAGGTGAGAGAATGAAGAAAAAGGTTACATCAACAGATATTGCCCATGCTGCCGGAGTATCACAATCTACGGTTTCTATGATCCTGAACAAAAAATATGATGTGTCATTTGCCAAAGAGACTGTGGAAAAAGTAGAAAATGCTGCAAAAGAGCTGGGATACGTCCCGCCGAAACGGAAAACGAGGAAGGGGACAAAAAGAGAGAAACTTCTGGTTGTATTCTGCCCCAATCTGACGAATCCGTATTATGTTATGCTGCTGCAGGGAATCGAGGCGCATGCAAAAGAAAAAGGATTTGGTCTTTTTGTATGTAATACACAGAGAGATCTCCGGATGGAAGAACGCTATCTGAAAATGATGTGGCAGTTACGGCCGCTGGGGATTATCTACACCTGTAATCCGAGCCATTGCTTTATGGATCTGGTGGGAGAGATTGCAGAACAGATACCGGTTGCGATCGTAAATAACCAGAATGAAAAGATGAATGTAGATGCAGTGGAACTTGATAATTCAAAACTTGGAAGAGTGATGGCGAAGCATCTGCTGGAATTAGGTCACAGAAAGGTTGCATATATAGCACCGCCATTGACAGCAAGACAGAAACAACGTTCAAAACGGGTGGAAGGTTTCCTGAAAGAGTATGAAAAAGCCGGTCTGCGAGACCAGGTGATCATCAAGGCGGCAAAAGAAGAGATTGATCTTGATGTGGCACATATTGATTCCGAATATAAGATCGGATATGAACTGACGAAAGAGTTGTTGAATGAAACGACAGATGTGACAGCAATTGTCGGATTAAATGACATGATTGCATTTGGAGTCATGGATGCACTTCATGAGGCAAAGATAAAAGTGCCGGCCGATGTGTCCGTGATGGGATGTGATAACACACTGTTTGCCAGAATGCATAACATGAATCTGACGACGATCGAGCATTTTGTGACTTTTAAAGGAAGGGATGCATGTGATATTATAATGAAGAAGATAGCATCACATCATTCAGCGAATATGGAAACAGCACCGATCAGTACCTATCATGTGGAATATGAACCGCAGCTGATCGTCCGTGGAACAACAACGTATGCAAAAAATGCACGAAAAAAGAAAAATTAATT
>ERZ1106973.3209-NODE-3209-length-10515-cov-2.489484_pt1 | contig 10515 bp, 8 predicted proteins | sample MGYA00403686_ERZ1106973 | MGnify/ENA primary metagenome ERZ1106973 (study PRJEB35170, sample SAMEA104062408) | human gut metagenome | biome: human gut; feature: human-associated habitat; material: faeces | place: Denmark | collected 2012-11-06 ...
TTATTTATCTTACATAAGGATATAAAAGATCAGAGATTTTTAATTTCTGATCTTTTTCTTTATGTAGGAATATTTAAAGAAAATAATACCTTAAAGGAAGGAAAAGCAATGAAATTTGTAATTCAGAGAGTAAAAAAAGCATCGGTAAAAGTAGATGATGAATACACAGGGAAGATAAAAAAAGGATATTTAGTTTTGATCGGTGTAGGGCAGGAAGATACAAAAGAAGAAGCCGATAAATATATTCGTAAGATGATCAATCTTCGTATTTTTGAAGATGAAAATGGAAAAACAAATTGTTCATTAAAAGATGTGGATGGAGAATTGTTGTTAGTATCTCAGTTTACGCTTTATGCAAGCTGCAGAAAAGGAAATCGTCCAAGTTTTACACAGGCAGGAGATCCAAAGAAAGCAGAAGAATTATATGAATATATCATTAAGGAATGCAACAAGGAAATAGATGTTGTACAGACAGGTATTTTTGGAGCACATATGGAAGTTGCTTTAATAAATGATGGACCATTTACGGTTGTCCTTGAAGATCTATAGTGGTAAAATAAAAGTGACAAATGATCATGCTAAATTATAGAAAGGATGATGACATATGGATTTCACAAATGGAATGAAAAAAGCATTTCTTGCAAGTGTAGGTGCAGCAGCAACAACTGCAGAAGTTACCAAAGACATTCTTGAGAAAATGATTGAAAAGGGTGAACGTACTGTAGAACATGGAAAAGTGTTAAATCAGGAATTAAAGCACAATGCAAAACAGAAAGTCAAAGAACATGTATCTATCCAAGTGACTAAGAAATATGATAAAGCATTTGAATGTGTTGATGAAATGTCCCCAGAAGATCTTGCACTTTTAAAAGAAAGAATTGCAAAAGCTGAGGCACTTCAGAAAGAAAAACAGGAAGCTGAAGAAGATGTTGAAGTGGAAGAAAGTGAAGCAACAACAGATTCAGAGACATCACAAGTACAAGAGGATGAAACTGAACAATAAGAGGTACTTATGAAACAGGAAACAGGAAGACTGAAAGAGATCTTGCATGTATTAAATCAGCATAATGTCACACATGGGATCAATCCAGAGAAGTTATGCAGTATTTTAGAAGATCTTGGTCCAACTTATGTAAAGCTTGGGCAGATCATGTCAATGCGTTCGGATATATTGCCAGAGAAGTATTGTCATGAGTTAGCGAGACTTCGCACGGATGTAAAACCGATGAGTTTTAATGAGATATGGAAGATCTTGAATAAAGAACTTCATAATGACCCCGGTCAACTATTTCAGAAGATTAACCAGATACCAGTTGGGTGTGCATCAATCGCACAGGTCCATGAAGCCGTTTTAGGAGATGGCAGTAAAGTTGTATTAAAAATCCAGAGACCGCAGATTAAACAGATCATGGCAGAAGATATTGCTCTGTTAAAGAAGGCTTCTGGATTTTTAAATTTTGCAACAGGAACCGGTGAATTGATTGATTTTAGAAAAGTTATTGATGAGTTGTGGGAGACATCCAAAGAAGAAATGGATTTTGAAAAAGAAGCACAACATTTGGAACGATTTTATGAGAACCAGAAGGACGTTGCATATGTGACATGTCCGAAAGTATATAAGGAATATTCGAATGAGCATTTGCTGGTGATGAGTTATGTTGATGGAATCCAGATCGACCATATCGAGGAACTTGATCGCAATGGGTATGATAGGAAGGAGATTGCCCAGAAAACAGCACAAAACTATTGTAAACAGATTTTGGCGGATGGGTTTTTTCATGCAGATCCACATCCAGGGAATCTATGGATTAGTGGTGGTCAGATCGTATGGCTTGATCTTGGAATGGCAGGTGATCTATCTGAACATTACCGTGCGATCATGAAACGTGCGATCACAGCTATTCTTAAAAATGATATTTATGAACTTAAGAATGCATTCTTATCGTTTGGAAAACCGACAGAGAAGATCGACCATGCTAGTTTGTATACGGATCTTGATGATATGGTTGGAAAATACATGAATATGGATTTCGGGACCATGGATCTTGGAGAATTGATGGAAGATGCAATAGGGCTTTTGAAGAAACATAAGATTGCGATCGAACCAGATATTACGCTGCTTGCAAGAAGTATGGTGACTATGGAAGGAACATTGAAATTATGTTCTCCAGAAGTGAATATGATACAGATATTGACTTCTTATATGTCTGCGAATATGTTTCATGAGATTGATATAAAGAAAGAGATAAGACATGCTTTGAGAGATATTTATGGGTCATCTAAGAAATCTTTGGAGATACCAGCACAGGTATCAGATCTTTTGAACATTACAAAGAATGGACAGGTAAGGGTAAACATTGAATCTGCGCAGATCGAGAAAGCAGGTAGAGAATTAAAAAAAGGATTTGATCATCTGTTGCTTGTATTGATCGTGATGGCACTTTGGTTTAGCTCTGCAATTTTATGTCTAAGTGATGTAACACCGAGAGTGTTAGGAATGCCATATCTTAGTGTGGCAGGATTTATATCAGGGTTTCTGATTGTTTTGTATGTATTGATACATATGCTGATTCAGAGAAAGAAATAAGAATAATGATAAAACAAATAGGAACATTAAATATTGAGATTGAGCGAAGGAAGATTAAAAATGTAAATATCTACGTGAAACCTCCAAACGGAGATGTTTTGGTAACAGTTCCAATGAGAGTTTCCAACGAAGAGGTTTTTCGTTTCCTTAAGAAAAAAGAAGAGTGGATTTTAAAAAACCATGAAAAAGTAAAAAACAGGCAAAATTCATCACAGCAGGAAATTAATCTGGAACAAAGGAAATGGCTGGAAGACAAGATCATAGAATATGCAATGAGATGGGAATCAATCATGAAAGTTCATGCGAATGGCTTTACGATTCGAGATATGAAAACAAGATGGGGAAGCTGTAGTATTCACAGTAAAAAGATTCGGATGAATCTGCAGCTGGCTGTAAAATCAGAGGAATGTGTAGAGTATGTTTTGGTGCATGAATTATGTCATCTTTTAGAACCAAGCCATAACCAGAGATTTTATGATTTGATGAGTCATTTTCTTCCAGATTGGAGGGAACGTAAGCAGAAACTAAATGAAAAAATGTGAAGAAAGTGTTAAAATCCATTTTTTATCTTACATTTTCTATTAATTTGAGTTATGATAAAATGTAAAGCTCAAAAGAAGGAGAAAAGACGATAACGAATGATGAATAACGAAATGACAAAATCAAACGAACAAAATATATTAGTCGGGATCGACGTAGGATCTACGACAACCAAAATAGTAGCAGTTGATGCCAATGACCGTCATCAACTGTTATTTTCTGATTATGCAAGACATCATGCAAATCAGATCGCAAGTGTGATCCGAAGCATTAAGAAGTTTTGCGGACATATAAGAGATAAGAAGATCAGATTGTGTCTGACTGGTTCTGGGGCAAAACCAGTGGCATCTATTTTAAAAGTACCATTTGTGCAGGAAGTTGCAGCCAATGCGATCGCATTACAAGATCAGTTTGACCAGGTCGGAACGGCAATTGAATTAGGTGGACAGGATGCCAAGATGATCTTTTTTAAAGATTCTGAAAATGGACAGTCACAAAGTGTTTCCGATATGCGTATGAATGGAAGCTGTGCGGGTGGAACGGGAGCATTTATTGATGAAATTGCATCCGTATTAAAAGTACCAGTGGAACAGTTTAATGAGTTGGCACAAAAAGGAACACATTTATATGATATTTCTGGAAGATGCGGGGTATATGCAAAGACAGATATCCAACCACTTCTGAATCAGGGAGCAGCCAAGGAAGACCTTGCGTTATCCGCATTCCATGCGATCGCGAAACAGACGATCGGAGGGTTGGCACAGGGATTGGAGATTAAAAAACCTGTTGCATTTGAAGGTGGCCCATTAACATTTCATCCAACTCTGGTAAAAGTTTTTGCTGAACGTCTGGATTTGAAAGAAGATGAGATTCTTTGCCCAAAGCATTCAGAATTAATGATCGCATATGGGGCAGCATTATCTTTGGATAAGATGTTTGCAGACAGCAAACCAAAAGATGTGAATAAAATGTTAGTAATACTGGAAGACGCACAGAAAGATCATTCCCACGTTTCAGGAGAAATTGCAAAACCATTTTTTGAATCAAAAGAAGAAGAAAATGCTTTTAAAGAAGCACATAAGAAGAAACAGGTGACATGGAAGAAACCACAAAAAGGAGAGGTTGTTCGATGTTTTCTTGGGATTGATGCAGGAAGTACCACAACAAAATTTGTATTATTAGATGAACAAGAAGAAATTCTGGATTCTTTTTATGCACCGAATGAAGGGAATCCGCTGAAAGTAGCGAAAGAGGCCTTGATCTGTTTAAGAAAACGATATGAAGAAGCAGGAGCAGAATTAGAAATTTTATCAGCTGGTACGACTGGGTATGGAGAAATGCTGTTTTCCAAAGCTTTTGAAATCCCTTGCCATACGGTTGAGACGGTAGCACATGCAAGAGCTTCTGAAAAATATGTCAAAGACGCCTCTTTTATTTTGGATATTGGTGGACAGGATATGAAAGCAATCTGGTTAGAGGATGGAGTTATCACAAATATTTTATTAAATGAGGCGTGCTCTTCTGGATGCGGTTCATTCCTTGAAAACTTCGCATCCTCTTTACATATTCCGACAAAAGAGATTGCAAAGAAAGCGTTTGCGTCTAAAAACCCAGCAGTTTTGGGTAGTCGTTGTACGGTATTTATGAACAGCAGTATTATCACAGAGCAGCGAAACGGTAAGAATCCAGAAGATATCATGGCTGGATTATGCAGATCGATCATCCAGAATGTATTTACAAAGGTTATCCGCGTATCAAATCTTGATTCTCTTGGAACTAAGATCGTGGTACAAGGTGGCACTTTTGAAAATGATGCGGTTTTACGTGCGATGGAAGAATATGTAGGAAGAGAAGTGATCAGAGCACCATATCCAGGGATCATGGGTGCAATTGGTGTCGGATTGATCGCAAAAGAGCAATATGAGAAGAATCCGAAAGAAGTTAGCACATGGGATCTTCGTGATTTAGATACATTTTCTTATGAGCAGCAGGCGAATGCACCTTGTCCATTTTGTACGAATCATTGTCAAAGAACAATTGTTCAATTTTCAAATGGAAATTCCTGGGTAACAAATAATCGATGTGAAAAAGGCGAGATCATCGGAGATCCAAGAAATGATGAGGTTGGAAAGCAGTTAAAAGAAACAATCCGAAAAACACAGAGTGTTCCAGATTTATTCCAAGAGCGAAAGAAATTATTGTTCAAAGAATATCCTTATCCAGTGCCTAAAACAGAAAGAGATATCACGATCGGAATTCCAAGAGTGTTATCCTATTGGGATACGATGCCATTTTGGACAACTTTTTTCAAAAGTTTGGGATACAAAGTACAATTATCGGATGAAAGCACAAGAGAGATTTATGAAAGTGGATTGTCAGCAGTGACATCAGACACGGTATGTTTTCCAGCAAAACTTGTGCATGGACATCTTAGAAATCTGGTGAAAAAATATCATGTAGATCGTATTTTTATGCCATCGATCACAACAGTACCGCCAGAGAATATGGAAAAAACAAGTGAGTCTATGTGTGCGGTGGTAAAAGGTTATCCGATCGTTATCAGGAATTCTGATAATCCACAGGATAAATGGAATGTGCCATTTGATGCACCATTATTCCATTGGCATACCAAAAAGGACAGACAGCATCAGTTGGTAAAATATATGGAAGAAGTATATCATGTCTCAAAAGAAGAGGTTATGAATGCAATGCATACAGCAGATCAGGCTCAGAAATCTTTTGACCAACAGTTAAAGAAACGAGGAGAAGAGATTCTAAATGAAGTAAAGGAAAAGAATGAATTTGCAGTTGTTTTAGCATCTCGTCCATATCAGAACGATACACTGGTTAATCACGATCTGTCTAAGATGTTTACAAAAGCAGGCATCGCAGTCTTAACCGCAGATTCCCTGCCAGAAGTGAATCAGACAGAACTCTCAAAAAGCCGTCTGGATATTGTAAATAACTATCATGCTAGAATGTTATCTTCTGCTATCTTATGTGCGCAAAGTGAGCATCTGGAATATGTACAGCTCGTAAGTTTTGGATGTGGACACGATGCTTATCTATCCGATGAGATCACGAGAATGATGAAAGAAATTTCCGGGAAAACACCATTGATCTTAAAAGTAGATGAAAGTGATAATCAAGGACCATTGGGAATCCGTGTGCGTTCTTTCTTGGAGACAGTGAAAATGGGACGTGAGAAACATCAGAAATTAGAAGTAAAAGAGTTGCAAGAACCATATCCAGTCAAGTTTACAAAAGAAAACAGGAAAGAAAAAATCGCATTGGTTCCAAATACATCGCATGCATTTTGCAGAATTATGACAGCAGCATTAAGAGGACAAGGAATTCGGGCGGTTGCTTTGGATATCGGGCGTGAAGAAGCAATTCGTTTGGGAAAGAAATATGTACATAATGATATCTGTTTCCCAGCACAGATCGTCATCGGAGAAGCATTGGCGGCACTGGAAAGTGGAAAGTATGATGACAAAGATGTTGCGATCGTTATGGGAAAATATGTTGGGGACTGTCGACTGACACATTATGGGGCACTACTAAGAAAAGCTCTTGATGATGCAGGATATGATCATATTCCGATCCTGACAAATGATGATGCAGATTCTCATAATATGCACCCAGGATTTAAATTAAATCTGGCATCTTCTGTAAAAATCGCATTTGCATTACCGATGATCGATGTATTGGAGGAATTATTACGAAAGATCCGTCCATATGAAACAGTCAAAGGAAGTGCGGATGAAGCGTTTGACAAAGCCCTTGATCTTGTAATCGATGGATTGGAAAAGTCAGGAGTTCTTGGTGCAAGAAAAGGATTTAAGAAGGCTATTTCTATCATGAAAAATATTTCTTATGATCGTACGAACTTAAAACCACAGATTCTGATCGTTGGGGAATATCTTCTGAACTTTCATCCAGGAGCAAACCATGACATTGAAAAATATCTGGAAGAAAATGGATTTGAGATCATTGAAGCACGTATGACGGATGTTATCCGTAAGACATACTTTTATCAGGATTCACAGATCAGGGAATATCATTTAAATAAACCAATGGATCAAAAGATCTGGTTTCGGACAGCAGACATGTTCTTTGATCTTGCACACAGTCTGACCGATTCCATTGCAAAAGGACATCCTTTATATAAACCAGCGATCCGTATGGATGATCTGGTAAAAGACAGTGATCCGATCATTCATCATACATTTGATGCAGGAGAGGGTGTGCTGATTCCAGGAGAGATCATTCATCACGCAAAACATGGATGCAAGTATTTCTTGATCTTACAGCCATTTGGATGCCTGCCAAACCATGTTGTTGGAAGAGGTATTTCTAAAAAATTAAAAGAAATGTATCCAAATGCACAGATTCTTCCATTAGACTATGATCCAGATGTCAGTTTTGCGAATATCGAAAATCGTCTGCAGATGCTTGTTATGAATGCGAAACAAGAAATCTTGGAAGAAAATGAAGAACGAGACCGTAGAAGAAGTCATCACTATATGGAAAGTGACAAAAAAACATATCGTAGAAAGAAATATGGTGTCGAAAAAACTTCTGGTGTATAAAAAATAGAATTAAATTGTTGAATTTTGTTAAATATGCTATAATCCATTTTAGGTTATTCAAAAATAATTTGAATGGAGGAGAAGTAATGAATATTCAGGAGTTTTATGACAGTATTGATGAAAGTTATGAAAATGTAAGCAGCCGTATGATGGGAAATCAGAAACTGGTGGAAAAGTTTGTCCGTAAGTTTTTAGATGATCCTACTTATGAACAGATTAAAGAAGCAGTAAATAAGATGGATTATGATGAAATTCTTCGAACAACTCATACGATGAAAGGAATTGCAAGCAATCTGGAGTTTACACATTTACAGCAAAAAAGTGCGAAAGCAGTAGATATGATCCGTGCAGGACAGCGCGAAGAAGTATTGCCAATGATCGGTGAAATTGAGAAAGAATATCAAAAAGTTATCGAACAGATCCAGAAATTGGATTAAATTGGATAATAAGAAGACAAAGATGAGGGAATCTTTCGAAGTAGTATGAAGGAGACAGCGACAACATAAAAAATAAAAAGGAACTAGCGATTATGCAAAACAAAACAAAAAATATATTTTTTAAGATAATCTCAGGACTCGTTTTGATTCAGGGTGTGTTGCAGTTATTGAATCTGTTAGGGCTTGTAGGTTATGGAAGAACGACGACTTCTGCAACAAAGTTTTATCTTGGACTTGTTTTGATCGGCGGCTACGCAGTAGCAGCAATGGTCGGTGGATATACGGGTCTTAAAGATGGAAATACACAGGAAGGATGTAAAAGATGTTTTTATGTCAGTCTTGTACTGATCGCAATTACGATTGCCACGATTATTTTAAATGTTGTATTTAAAGCATATTCAGTAACTCAGTTTGAGGCACTGATCATACCAGTGTTGTTTATGCTTTTTACAATATTAAATGGACGAAAGAATTTGTAAACACAAAAGGGTCTTTTTCGATTTCGAAAGAGGTCCTTTTTATAGTTGTTCTTTTCTTGATGATATGATATAATTTCACATAGTGGTTTGGCAAAGAAAGAACAAATGAGGTAGACCAATGAAAGATTTAAAAGATATGAAACGTGTGCTTTTAAAGTTAAGTGGAGAAGCACTTGCCGGAGATAAGAAGACAGGATTTGATGAAGCAACATGTGCAGATGCAGCACGTCAGGTAAAGACATTAGTAGATGAGGGACTTCAGGTAGCGATCGTTATCGGAGGAGGAAACTTCTGGAGAGGACGTACAAGCGAGAGTATGGAACGTACAAAAGCTGATCAGATCGGAATGCTTGCGACTGTGATGAACTGTATTTATGTATCCGAGATCTTCCGCAATGCGGGAATGAAGACACAGATCCTCACCCCGTTCGAGTGCGGAAATATGACAAAACTGTTCTCCAAGGACCGTGCGAACAAGTATTTTGAGCACGGAATGGTCGTATTTTTTGCCGGCGGGATCGGACAGCCGTATTTCTCTACCGACACAACGATCACTCTGATGGCAATCGAGATGGATGCGGACTGCATTCTCCTCGCAAAATCCATCGACGGCGTATACGACAGTGATCCGAAGGTAAATCCGAATGCGAAAAAGTATGACGAGATCTCGATTCAGGAAGTGATCGACAAGCAGCTCGGAGTCGTTGACCTGACTGCTTCCATTATGTGTATGGAACACAAAATGCCGATGGCGGTATTCTCCTTAAACGAAAAGGATGGAATCGCGAACGCCATGCAGGGAAAAATTAACGGTACGATCGTTACCGTCTGATAACAGGAGGAAACCATGAGCGAAGAATTAAAAGTATATGAAGAGAAAATGGAAAAATCCATCGATGCCCTCTTAAACGAGTACGCATCCATCCGCGCAGGACGTGCAAACCCGCATGTACTTGACAAGATCAAAGTAGATTACTACGGAACTCCGACTCCGATCCAGCAGGTCGGAAATATCTCCGTTCCGGAAGCGAGAATGATCCTGATCCAGCCGTGGGAGAAGAGCCTGATCCGTCCGATCGAGAAAGCGATCCAGACTTCCGAGCAACGACGGAACAGTGATCCGCCTTGTATTCCCGGAGCTCACAGAGGACAGACGTAAAGAACTCGCAAAGGACGTAAAGAAGAAAGGTGACGGAGCGAAGGTTGCGATCCGCAACATCCGCCGCGATGCGAACGAAGCGTTCAAAAAGATGGAAAAGAACGATGAGATCTCTGAGGACGATTTAAAGGATCTTACCGAGAAGGTACAGAAGCTGACAGACAAGGCGATCGACAAGATCGATAAGGCCGTAGAGAACAAGACGAAGGAAGTTCTTACCGTATAAAAACGAACAGCCTGATTCCTGAGCAGAGGGAAATTTCCGGATGGAAGATCCCAAATCGTTCAGGATGACGGTACATGACAGACAGGGACAGGGGAAGATTTCCTGTCCCTTGTTTTTACATTGGTTATAAAAGGGAGAACAAATATCATGGAAGAGAATTTAAAGATCCCCGCCCATGTGGCGCTGATCCTGGATGGAAACGGAAGATGGGCGAAGAAGCGCGGACTTCCGAGACAGCTTGGACATAAAAAAGGCTGTGAGACACTGGAGCAGGTCGTTGAGGACGCAGCACGGCTTGGAATCCGGTATCTTACGGTGTATGGATTTTCCACGGAAAACTGGAAACGTCCGGAGGAGGAAGTAGGTGCGTTGATGCAGCTGTTCCGCTTCTATGCGAAGAGACTTCTCGCGATGGCGGAAAAGAATAACATCCGGGTCCGCATGATCGGCGAGAGAAACCGGTTTGCACCGGATATCATCGAGGCGATCAACGGT
>ERZ1106973.3212-NODE-3212-length-10508-cov-2.992825_pt1 | contig 10508 bp, 10 predicted proteins | sample MGYA00403686_ERZ1106973 | MGnify/ENA primary metagenome ERZ1106973 (study PRJEB35170, sample SAMEA104062408) | human gut metagenome | biome: human gut; feature: human-associated habitat; material: faeces | place: Denmark | collected 2012-11-06 ...
TCTATGCGCACATGGCGCTCACCCATGAGCGCCGCTTCGCAAGGTGCTTTTGTCGTTATGCAGGAAATATCGCTATGCGATATTTCCGGAATAATAAAAAATCCCTCCTCGTATACCAAAGCATGCGGAGGGATTTTTTCGTGGGTTTTGAAAAGGTTTCTTGTATTATAGAGCAAAGGGATAGAAAGGAGGGCGGCAGATGCGAGAGAACCGGACACAAAAATCAGATGCGGACAGCGGAAGAAGCGCAAAGCCGGACGTATCGCGTGTCCTGACCGAATATCGCGGTTTGCTTTGCTATATCATCCGGCCGATCGTCGGGGACGAAAATTTGATAGAGGATTGTTTCAGTGAGATCAGCGAAATCATCATACAAAAATACGACGCGTATTACGATGAAAACAAGGGGTCGCTGACAGCATGGCTGACAAAGGTCGCGCGAAACGGCGCCTTGAATTTCATCAAAAAACGGAAGCATCAGATTTTAGCAGGAAGTGAAGAGACCGCGGCGTTGCTCGAAAGGCGCGGCGATGCAGCAGAGGATCACGACGCGCCGGAGGCGTTCCTGATTCGCAGAGAAAATCTGCAGGAGCTTGCGGCAGCGCTGCAGGGACTGCGGGAGAGTGAGAAAAAATTGATTCTCCGGCGGTATTACTATATGCAGCCGATGGCGCAGATCGCGGCAGAGACGGGAATGAGCCTGCGCGCCGCGGAGGGGAAGCTGTATCGCATCAAGAAAAAATTGCTCGCGGACATCGAGCGGCAGCGGAAAGGGGGCAGCACGCATGTGGAATAGGAAAAGCACGAAAAGAGACGAAAGTGCGCAAAAAGCGATATGTGATCATCGCGATACGATTGCGAACGAAACGTGCGGCACCGCAAGGATGCCGGATGATGCGATGCTGGAGGCACTGCTGCGTGCGGAGTTCGACAAGGACGCGCATCATACGGACGCCGCTGCCGGATGCGTGCGGATCTATGCCGCGGATATCACGCCGTTTCGGGATTTCATCACGAGAATTATCGCAGGTCTGGTGCTGGGAAGTATTACGTTGAACTTTTTAGGTCTTGCGTGGAGCTTGCCGCTAGTCGGTTCGATTTTAATCTACAGCGGTATGCGCGGGCTGCGCTGTGTGAACCGCTGGATGCGCGCGGCATGGATATTTTCACTGGTCGCTCTGCTGTATCACAGCATTGTGATCTTCGCCTGCGCGTCTCCGCTGTACGCTGAAATCGCCGGATGGAACAACTGGGCCGGCGCGGGAATAGAGCTTGCATTGCTTTTTTGTATGGGGAAGGGTATGCAGGCTGTAAATCGCGGCAGCACTGCGGGCACAAAACAGACAGCAAATCCGACTCTGCCGATCATACTCTGGAAACTGGCTGTCATCGCGCTGACGCTGCTTAGCAGCCGTATCGGACAGGGTTACATGACCGTTCTTGCGATCGCGATGCTTGTGCTGTTTATCTTAACGCTGCGCAGTATTCTGAAGCTTGCGGACGCGATCCGGGACAGCGGCTACGAGATGGAGGCGGCACCTGTGCGCGTCTCCGAAAAACGCCTGTGGGTGGGGCTGGCAGTGTTCTTCATAGCTGGCTTGATGGTCTGCAATATCGCATTTCATGATACACCGGTGGACTGGCAGGAAGCCGGGCTTGCAAGCCAGACGCAGACGCAGGCAGAGCTGCCGCCGGAAGCGGAAACAGAGGCGGCAGGAGAATCGGATGCGCAGCAGGGGCAGGCGGAAAAAAATCATGCGGCTGCGATGCGTGCGCTGCGAGAAAGACTGGAAGCCAAGGGTTTCCGCGCGGATTTACTCGCCCAGATCGCGGACGAGGATCTTGCGGATTTGCAAGGCTGCGAAATTCTGAACGTTCGCGTCGTCGATTACGATGAGGCGCAGAATGGGGAGCGTTCCTCAAAAATGCAGGGCAGTATCATCTATGTGCAGACCGCGGGTGTAGAGACAAAAGCGTTTTTCCTCTATGCGTATCTGGATGCGGGAATCATCAAACCGCATTCGTGGATCGCAGACGGCGCAAGCCTCCTGTCCAATCATGAGTGGGACGGGGCATACGGCGGCCGCGTCTTCTGTGAGCGGGGCGGCAAGCTGCTGACGGCAGTGCCGCAGGTAGAGAAGGAGACGATTGTCACACCTTGGATCGGGGAATCGACGATGACCAGAGCCTATCTCAAAGCGCGGTACTCTTATCCGCTGTTTAGCCGGAATCAACGCGGTTATCTGTATGTATGGATGCGTGACGCGCGTTATGCTTATGGCATGAATGCTGAGGTCTATGCCTGCAGGCCGGGGATCCAGCTGCCGTATCGGGAGCTGCCGCCGGTTGACCGCAGCGGTGCGCTCAGCTTCGGCTCCGCGCCGAAGGAGCGCATCCTTTCCCTCTATACCTCTTACAATGTCTTTGACGAACTCGCGCCGTATGTGGACGATGTCGAAGCACTGTTTCAGGAACTGGGCATCGGGACAGAGTGAGGGAGATAAATGGAAAGAGGCAAAGGTAATATCGTATCTTGTCAAACTGTTTTGCGGTTCATCATCGCAAAACAGTTTGACGATTGGAAAGCAGGGCGGGCATGCCCGTCCTTTGATCGACGAACAAAAATGCACCCAGACAGCGCATCGTTACGCCCCAATCACCGAAAAGTTCGTCACCTACCGAGGGGAAAACCAGGAAATCGAGGGGATTCAGTATCAGAATGTGGAAGAATATCTGAGAACCCTTGTACCATAACGATGCAATCACAGCTCGATCATTCCGCGCGGCATTTTTGCGCTTCGCGGATCGCAGCTGCCATGCGGACAAGTCCTGTTTCGATCGTTCTGCGCGGCATCGCAAGATTCAGACGAATATATCCGGCAGCATTGCCGACAAACATAGCGTCACCGCCCTCCAGCAGGACGCCTGCCTTATTCGCGAAGAAGTCCGGCAGATCAGTATCCCCCGGCAGGCATCGACCCATGTCCACCCATGCTAGATAGGTAGCTTCCGGAATGTACATGACTGCCTCAGGCAGTTCACGGGCAAGAAACGTTTTCGTGAAGGCGAAGTTTTCATCTAGGTATGCTTTCAGCGCTTCGTGCCAAGCACCGCCCTGCTCGTAGGCAGCTTTTGCCGCTGTCAGGGATAAAGGATTGACCATGCCGGACAGCATGTCCCGTTCCTTGAAGCGTTTGCGCAGCGCCTTGCTGCGGATGATGATGTTGGAAAAGGCAAGACCAGCTAGGTTGAAGGTCTTGCTTGGTGCCATGCAGGTGATGAGCTTTGGATAGTCTGTCATGACTTTTGCCATAGGAATATGACGGCGACCGCAGCGAATCAGGTCACAGTGGATCTCATCGGATATCACCCATAGGTTGTACTTTTTGATAATTGCCGCTGCTTTGCGTAATTCCGCTTCCGTCCACATCCGTCCGGTAGGGTTGTGCGGATTGCACCAAAATACCAGCTTACAGGCCGGATCTGCGCACTTCTGTTCGAAGTCCGCAAAGTCCATCTCAAAGGTAGCGTCTGCGTTTTTTTTCAACGGTGAGGTCAGTGCGCCCACACCCGCGTGCTCTGCGGCGCGGAGAAAGCTGGCGTAGCTAGGCGTGTTCAGCAACACCTTTTCATCTTTCGTGCAGAGAATCTCCGTCAGCAGGTACAAGGCAGGGATGATGCCCGGTGTCACATATAGCTGTTCCCGCGGAAAATCCCAGTCATAATGATCTTGGCACCATTTGGAAAACGCAGTGTAATATGCATCGTCATACAAGCCGGTATAGCCGAAGATGCGACGATCGATACGGCTGTGCAACGCGTCCAGAATCTCCGGTGCTACACCGAATTCCATATCTGCTACCCACATGCGAATGAACTCGTCGTCTTGATAGGGAAATACTTTTTCCGGACCCGCGTGGAAAATATAGCCGCGAAACCCATCGGTATTCAGTGCGTTGGTATGACGGCGGTCGATGATCTCGTCAAAGTTGTAAGTCATGATCGTAGTTCCTTTCTTTATGCCAGTGATGGTCTGTAAAATCGCTGCCGCACGACGAGCGTGCCTGGCGTCTAGCGCAGGACAGCGCCCGGGTTGCGGTCAAAATAGATGCTCTTATTTGTCGTGCTGAGCGGGATCGCGTAGCAGAGCTTCACATTGTCGCCGAGCAGTCCGAGTTTTACCGCGGCCCTGCCTGCGGAGTACATCACGCGGTTATCGATGCGGTGATCCGCGGCAGCACAGACCGCAGAGCCGACGGCGATACCGAGGTCTGAGACATTAAAAATACAGGGACTTCCGTGCTTCTTTGTTTCGCCGCAGTTTGCAAAACCGCACATACTGCAGTGATTTAGTCCCATATAGGTGTCAGTACAGCCGATCAGCAAGACACAGGTGCTGTTGTCGATGTTTCCGGCATCCCGCACCATGAAGGCTTCTTCATACTTTGTGCCGAGCTCGGTCAGCTTGTCTCTTAATTGATCCTTTGTTTCTTCGGATACGATCGCGGTCACAATCGTATCTCTGCCACTCCCTTTCGGAGCTGTTTTCGCGGCGGCGGCCATCAGATCGGCAACCGCAAAAATCGCGTCGCGTTCCGCGTCCTGCATGGTTTTTAACATGATGCGATAGATTCCTTTCTTGCATATTTTATACTATGCCACCTCTGGTGGTGTGAATCATTGTACACAGACAGCATATCACAAATTTGCAAAATATACAAGATTCTATAAGTGCAACTGTAAATAGTTGCAGCGAAAAAGAGTGCAAAACGGAAGCTGTGATTCCTTTGCACACATGTCTGCCATGTATGGCAGGCGCTTCGCAAGGTGCTTTTGTCGTTACTCTGGAAACATCGCAAGCGATATCTCCTGCATCATACATAATAAGAGAAAAGGTGGGAGACCGCGTGTTTTCTTCGGAAGGTCGATGGACTTTTTGCACTGCGGCTTGCATCGGCATCGGAATTATTGTATGATAGTTTCACATGATACGAACTTGCAGGTAACGCAAAAAGGCGGCAGCAACAGCCGCGGCGTGCAATATCGTGCAGCAGGAGGAGAGTGGAAGGATATGAAAAAAGAACCGATTTTGGTGATCATGGCGGCGGGCATGGGCAGCCGCTTCGGAGGATTGAAGCAAATCGAACCGATCAGTGACAAGGGGGAGATCATTCTGGATTTTTCACTTTACGACGCGGTCATGGCGGGGTTCCAGAAAGTGGTTTTTGTCATCAAAAGGGAGAACGAGCAGGATTTTCGTGCGCTGATCGACGAAAAAGCAGGGAAGTACATTGATGTCGCTTATGCGTATCAGGAGTTGACGGATCTGCCGCAGGGCTACACAGTGCCGGAGGGGCGGACGAAACCGTGGGGCACGGCGCATGCGGTACTGGCGGCGCGGAAGCTCGCGGATGGTCCGATTGCGGTCATCAACGCGGACGACTACTACGGACCGGGCGCGTTCCAGACGATGTATGAATTTTTAGCAAAGGCTGAGGCGCAGACAGAGACCGCGGCCGATGCGCAGCGTGAGGCGGCAGCAGCACAGACGAGGCAGGCGCAGCCTGCGCAGCAGCATTACTGTATGGTCGGCTACGAAATTGAGAATACGCTGACCGAGAACGGGTTTGTTTCCCGCGGCGTGTGCGAGACTGACGCAAGCGGCATGCTGACCGGAATCACAGAGCGGACGAAGATCCGGCGGCAGGGAGAAAAGATTGTCTATACGGACGATGACGGCGCGGTGCTGGGTGAGATCCCACGCGGACAGATCGTTTCCATGAATTTTTGGGGCTTTCCGGCATCCATGCTGCAGGAGATGGAGGCAGGTTTTCCGGCAGTGCTCGACAAGATCCTCGCGGAAAATCCGCTCAAAGGAGAATATTTCCTGCCCGGCGTGGTGGATCGCTTGCTTCACGAGGGCAAGGCCGATGTCAAGGTACTGCGTTCGCGCGACCGTTGGTACGGCGTGACATATAAAGAGGACAAAGAGAGCGTTGTCAATGCGCTGCAGTCGATGAAGGATAAGGGCGAGTATCCGGATAAACTTTGGAAATAGACAGAAATGCTAGGACGAATTTGAGGGAATTTAGGGTATGAAAACGGACGAAATCGAAAAAACAGAAAAAACCGCAAGCGGCGATTATCTGCGTATGCTGACCTGCTACGTGATTTGGGGATTCCAACCGCTATATTTTCACTTGAAACCGGATATCGACGGCTTGTTTTTGTTGATGAGCCGCATTTTTTGGGGCTGCGTGCTGGTAACAACAGTCGTATTGCTGCGCGGGCGCGGCAGAGAAATTTTGGAGACCTTTCGTGACAAGGAGCTGATGCTGAAGCATCTGATTCCTGGCGCGTTCTTTAATTTTTTGGATCTGGAGCTGTATTTGTTCGCGGTCACGAGCGGACACATTCTGGCGACCAGTCTGGGCTATTATGTCGCGCCGCTGGTGGTCTGCGCGCTTGGGGTGGTCGTGTTTCACGAGAAGCTGACATGGCAGCTTATTGCGGCTGCGGCACTGATTCTGACCGGTGTGCTGCTTTCGGGCAGCGGTTTTGGAGATGCGCCGCTGATTTCGATCGGCTTGATGTTCTGCTTTTCGATTTATGCCGCGTTTATGAAAGGTGTCAAAAAAGATGCGGTCGTCTGCACAGCGGTGCATCTGATGCTCGTCGCGCCGTTCGCCCTGCTGACGATCCTGCTGTTTCGTACCGGACAAAACGGTCTCGCGTCGGTGGATTTCGGCACGCAGGTTTTTCTCATGGGTGCAGGGGCGATCATGTCCTTGCCGATCGTGCTGTATGCGAGCTGCGTGAAGCGGGTTCCGATGGTCGTCATGGGACTTTTGCAGTACCTGTCGCCGACCTTCGGCATTGTCTGCAGCATCATCCTGCACGAAAAAATGGGGCGCGGACAATTCATCACCTTTTGCTTCATCTGGGCGGCACTGCTTCTGTTTACCGTCGTGACGACATGCCGGGAACGGCAGGAAAAGCAGGCAGAAACACAGACGGCTGCCGCAGCGGGCAGTAAAACAGGAACACCCATGAGAAAATAGTGGAACAATAGTGAAAAAATAGTGGAATTTTTCGCGACTCTTCTGTAAAATATAAGCAAGAAGATACGATGAAAGGAGACGGCGAATGATTCAAGTAGCTCTTTCCAATGAGATTTTGCGGCAGATTTCCGCGATCGATGAAAACCGTTTCTCTATGAATGCCGCCAAGCTGCCAACGATAACAGCGAATAGGCTGCGAAAAAATTCCAAAAAGAAAAGCGCCTATGCTTCCAACCGGATCGAAGGAAACCCACTGACGGAAAGCCAGGCGGACACCGCGATCGAAAAGGACGCGCATAAACATTTTTTGAAACCGGAACAGGAGGTTCGCAACTACTTCATGGCGCTGGAAGTGCTAGAACAAAAATGTAAACAGCGGGAGCCTCTATCGATGGATTTGATCCTGCAGATACAAGCGTTGGTGGAAAAGGGGGCTTCTAAGGAAAAAATCGGGCTGCGGGGCGCGATGCCGCCGGGCGTGCTGTTTGCGGTCTATGACACGAAAAGCGGCGCAGCCGAATACATCCCGCCGGACTATCAGGAAGTTCCGACGCTGCTGGAAGAATTGGTACGCTACGTCAACACGACCGATGACCATCCGCTGCTTGTTGCGGCGGTGGTACACTATCAGTTGGTTACGATCCACCCGTTCGAGGATGGGAACGGCAGAACAGCAAGACTTCTGTCGGGATATGTACTGGATCTAAATGGGTACGGATTTCAAGGGATCGGTTCTCTGGAGGAATATTTTGCTTATGACCCGGAAGAATACTACCGTTCACTGCAAATGGGATTGCCGCCCCTTTACTATGATGGTCGTGAAAATCCGCCGCATCCAGAGGTCTGGATTCATTATTTTTTACGGATGGTGGAATTGTACTCGAGTAAGGTTTGTGCGCTTTCTCAAAACTCGCAGGAAGAAGGACTGTACGAAAGCCTTTCTCATTTGAAACCAAAGGAAACCGCGTTGCTGCAGCATTTACTTGAATGTCGCTGCTATGAATTTACGCCGGTAGAAGTCAGCAAAGCAGTCGCGGTCAGTAATAAAACGATTATTAATCGCTGTGTCAGACTGGCGGCGCATGGCTTCGTTATTCCGGTCATTGTCAAAGAACGGATTCGTTCTTATAAGCTTAGTCCCTATGCAATCGCGAACCGAGAACGTATCTTGGAGATATGTAAAGAAAACGAAAATAGTGAAACAATAGTGAAAAAATAGTGGAATGTGAGACGGCGGAGCCTTTGTTTTTTTTGGGGGGCTCCGCCGCGTGTTTGTGTGCGGCTATCGGTCGTCTGATTCGGCTGTTCAGGGCAGTATGCGTGCCGAGCTTGTATGCAGCAAGACCGCCCTCCGCGGCACTATAGGAAGAAGGAAAGGACAGCGGCGAACACGAATAGTATGATCAGCAAATAATTTACCCAGATATCGCGCAGCCGCCCTTTGATGAGCGGCAGGAAAACCCCCTGCTGCGCGGCGATCGATGCCTTTTGATACCAACGATTATCAGCCCAGAGCTGATAGAGCATGAAGCAGCACCAAATGCTCCAAAAGGCAAGGTGCCAATACAGGAGAGCGTTTGAGCCGAGGTAGCCGGTTATCACACTTCTTATGTCCGTAATGATGCAGTACAGTGCGTATAAAATGGTACCTAAAAAGTACGGCCAGCGTTTTTTCATCGCGGCGTAGATCGATTCGGTCTGGACGACGGGGTCGGTTTCGATCGGTACCGGATCCGGCTGCTCGTTGTAATAGACACGCAGGAAGCCATTGCCGCCCCAGCTCGCGGCAGCGATCCAGCCGTCACGGGCACAGAGTTCGTCTTTTTCTTTTTGCGCGGCAGCCGAGTCCGCGTCGACATCAAAAGTCATTGCGGCATATACCGCGGCAAAATGCAGCTCCTTCGGTTCGATACGACGGTAATTCCAGAAGAACGCGTTTTGCATCTCTTCGATCAGCCAGCCTTTGCGGGCCATATCTGCCAGCTTCTTTTCGATCCCCTGCTGGTCGTACATGGATACCCCGCCAAATCCGCATTTGGTTTCTTTTTTGTGTTCTCTCATTTCCATGGAGTACCTCCTTTGCAGATACGAGCATAGTCGGCGGCCTGCAGGCTGAGCCTTTGGTATTCCGCATCCAGCATGCGGAGCCCCTTTTCGGTGATCCGGTAGCTGCGCCGCCGCCCCTCAATTTTGGTCTCGCAGATCATACCCTCCTTTGTGAACTGCTCCAATAGATCGTACAGGGTACCGGAGCCGATTTTGACCCGATCATCGGTCAGATCCTTGACCGAGTCCAGAATTTCAATCCCGCAGCGTTCCTCGCAGAGACACAGGAGGATATAGAACATCTGCTCGGTCAAGGTCTTGAATTTTTCACGCGGCATGGCAGGCACCTCCTTTCGCAGCGGGTTCACATGGCGTGCGTGATCCGCAAATTTATTTTCTCGAATATCGAGCTTTGTTACATCCATTATATCTCGAATATCGAGTTTGTCAAGCAAAAAAGTGCAATTTCACCACAGACGAGTGAAATTGCACGATATGTTTGATTTTTGATTTAGGATACTTACCTCGTGTAAGTAAACAGCAGATAGAGCACCAGAAGGTGTACCGGATAGAAGGCGTAGAAGCCGTACTGCAGGGCTTTGTTTGAAACGCCTTTTTTGCCGTTATAGAGCCAGATCGGAATCAGCGCGAAAACGGCGAAGCCCTGGGTCTGCAGCTCGAAGGTGTGACTGCCGATGGTCAGTGGAATGTACTCTCCTGTAAATAAGATCAGGTTGAAGAGAACCATAAACACCAGCTGCACTGCCCATGAGAAGCGAAAGTCACGGCACAGGTAGAACATAACGACGGTCGCAACGCCGAGCGCGCCGTAGTCAGTAAGTGTGACAGCGGCAGCTAGGCAGCAAAGCGCGGCCAAAAGGACGCCGATGATCCATGCTTTTGCTGTATGCTTTTGCTTGGCGTTATCCAGCGCCTTGATGGCAAGAAGCCCAAACAGCAGGGTAAACATGACGTTCTGATGATACGGATAGAGTATGGTGGAGCCGTAGACCAGATCGAACGGAATCTCAGAGACCAGTCCGAAGATCAGCAGTCTTACCGCGTAATTGCGGAAGTTGGATGTATGGAAGAAGCCTTCCGCGATCTGAAAGGCAAAGATCGGAAACGCCAACCTGCCCAGCCAGGTCATCCACTCATTGCCCGGTACGATGGTCGCCCACATATGGTCGCAGAGCATCAGCGCGCAGGCTAAGGCTCGCAGCATGTTGGCGTCCAAAAAACGAATTGATTTTTTCATGATAAAATCCTCCCCTTTTTATGCGCAGCGCGGATTTCACAAGGAAAACGCCGCGAACCCAGTATAACAGAAAGACAGAAAGCAGGCAAGAAAAAAGTCGAGCTTGCTCAATTTTTCTTGCCTAATTCTGAATAAACCATCGA
>ERZ1106973.3215-NODE-3215-length-10504-cov-4.797684_pt1 | contig 10504 bp, 9 predicted proteins | sample MGYA00403686_ERZ1106973 | MGnify/ENA primary metagenome ERZ1106973 (study PRJEB35170, sample SAMEA104062408) | human gut metagenome | biome: human gut; feature: human-associated habitat; material: faeces | place: Denmark | collected 2012-11-06 ...
CCAACTGTGGGGAGGAGACGCCCAAGTCAAAGAGCATCCCGTCCACGGCGTCGATGTGCAGGTCGTCCAGCACCTCCGCCAGACGGCTGAAGTTGCTGTGGACCAGCGTCACCCGGTCGGCGTACTCCGCCAAACGGACACGGGCGGCCTCCAGCGCCGTCCCGTCCCGGTCCAGACCGATGAGCCTTCCCCCTGCCGTCAGGCGGCGGAGGATCTCCAGTGAGTGACCGGCCCGGCCCAGTGTGCCGGCGTGGCGGCCCTTGGAGAGACGGATTTTGCGGAGCGCACCAGAGCGGTGCTTAAAGGGGAGCGGGAGAGGCTTTCTGCCGCCCTCCATGACCTGGGCAAGCGGGTGCTGCTATGCGACTTCGATCCCCAGGCCAACTCTACCTCCGGCATGGGTGTAGATAAGAACACCGCCTCTCCCAATGTCTACGATGTGCTGATCAATGGGGCCGAGCCGGCCAAAGCAGTGGTCCGGACCAGATATGGCGATGTTCTTCCCTCTAACAAGGCGCTGGCCGGAGCGGGCATTGAGATGATCGCCATCGACAACCGGGAGAGACTGTTGAAAACCGCCCTGGACGCCCTGTCCGGGGACTATGACTATATATTTATCGACTGTCCCCCTTCTCTAGAGCTGCTTACTGTCAACGCCCTGTGTGCCGCCGGCTCCTTGTTGGTCCCGGTCCAATGCGAATACTATGCCCTGGAGGGCCTTAGCGACCTCTTGGCCACAGTGCGGTTAGTCAAGCGGGGATTGAATCCCGCCCTCTCTCTGGAGGGGGTTCTGCTCACCATGTTCGACAGCCGTACCAACCTCTCCCTTCAGGTAGCGGAGGAGGTCAAGCGCCACTTCCCTGGCCAGGTATACGCTACCGTCATCCCTCGAAACGTCCGCCTCTCCGAGGCACCCAGCCACGGCAGGCCTATATCCGCCTATGATCCCTATTCTCGGGGCGCGGAGGCCTACCGCCTGTTGGCGGATGAGATCGCGTCCAAGCGCTAACCTTATAAATAACCTTATAAAAGAGTACGGAAAGCGGAGCTTTTGAAGCTCTGCTGTGTGGTCGCCGGCTCTTGTGAATCAATATCGTTCTTCTCCGCACCCGATGTTTTACTCTGGAAAAGGAGTTTATTATGGCAAAACGAACCAAAGAACTGGGGTTGGGCCGTGGTCTTAACGCCCTGCTGGGCGACCCGGACCTCCAGCCCCAAGGCGAGGGCTCTGTATCCCTGCCCATTTCCCAGGTGGAAAGCTGTTCCTCCCAGCCTCGCAAGCACTTTGACGAGGCATCCCTGGCAGAACTGGCCGACTCCATCCGAGAGCACGGTATCATCCAGCCTCTTACCGTCCGGAAGCTGGCCTCCGGCTACTATCAGATCATCGCCGGAGAACGGCGCTGGCGGGCTGCGCGGCTGGCGGGCCTTCAGGAAGTGCCCGTCATTGTCATGGAGGCCGATGACCGCAAGGCCGCCGAGCTGGCCATGATCGAAAACCTCCAGCGGGAGGATCTGAACCCCATAGAGGAAGCCGCTGGCTTCCAGTCCCTGATGGAAACGTATCACATGACCCAGGAGGAGGCCGCGTCCCGAGTGGGCAAATCCCGCAGCGCCGTGGCCAACGCGCTGCGGCTGCTGTCCCTGACGCCGCCGGTGGCCAAGCTGGTGGAGGAGGGAAAGCTCTCCGCCGGTCACGCTCGGGCGCTGCTGCCCCTCTCCCCCGCCCTGCAGGAAAACGCCGCTGGCGCCGTGATCTCCGGCGGCCTCTCTGTCCGCCAGACGGAGGCCCTGGCCAAGCGGCTGAGTCTGGAAAAGCCGGAAAAAGCCCCCGCACCGAAGGGAATCGACTATGCTGCGGAGGCGCAGAAGGAGTTGAGCTCCAAGCTGGGCCGGGGGGTGCGGATCGTCACCGGCCGCAAAAAGGGCCGGATTGAGCTGGAATACTACGGCATTGACGACCTCAACGACCTGCTGGAGGCCCTGGCGATGCTCCGGGCAAAGCAAACGAAAACCCCCTGATTGGGAAAGGATGATCTGCCATGAAATTTGAAAAGCGCAGCGGAGACGAAGCGGAGACACCCTCCTCTGCTCCGGAGGAAACGCCCTCCACCGGGAAAAAACCCGTTGTCATCTATATCATGATCCTGTTCATTGTGGCCTTTCTGCTGATGGCGCTGTCCTTTCTAATGCACCAGCGGAGCAACTCCGAGGTGCTTGGGGAGCTTCAGGACTCCGTCACTGCCATGCAGGAGGTACAGGCCACGCAGGACGCCCTGCTGGACCTGCAAAACCAGCTGGATGAAGCCCAGAGCACCATTGACGCGCTGGAGTCCTCCGCAGAGGAAACTGACGCCGCCTTGGCGGAGGCCCAGCGGGAGAACCAGGCACTGCTGGCTCTGTACACCATTCAGCAGCAGTATTCTGCTGGAGATCTGGCGGGCTGTCAAGCCAGCATCGACGCCTTTGAGGCGTCTGAATACCGGGACGCACTGCCTGAGACTGCTGAGGAGGGTGTCACCCCTCCCCCCCAGCGGTATGCGCAGCTGAAGGAAGCAGCAGAGACCCGTTGAGCAGTCAACAGCTGGCCATTGTTTCACGTGAAACATGCAACATCAATAAATTGAGGAGAGAATCATCATGCTGGATATCAAATTTATCCGGGAGAATCCGGATGCCGTCCGTGAAAATATCAAAAAGAAGTTTCAGGATGCCAAGCTTCCCCTGGTAGACGAAGTCCTGGACCTGGACTCCAAGCGCCGGGCCGCCATTGCGGAGGCGGATCAGCTCCGCTCCAACCGAAACACACTCAGCAAGCAGATCGGCATGCTGATGGGCCAGGCCAAAAAGGACCCCGCCAAGCTGGCGGAGGCCGAGGCTGTCAAGCAGCAGGTGAAGGAACAGGCGGACCGCTTGGCAGAGCTGGAGAAACAGGAGACGGAGCTGGAGGAAAAGCTCCATCACAATATGCTGCTGATCCCCCAGATGATCGATTCCTCCGTGCCCATCGGCAAGGATGACAGCGAAAATGTAGAGGTCCAGCGGTTCGGAGCATGTGAAGTCCCCGACTTCCCCATTCCCTACCACGTGGATATCATGGAGTCCTTCAACGGCATCGACCTGGATGCCGCCGGGCGGGTCTCCGGCAGCGGCTTTTACTACCTGCTGGGCGACATTGCCCGGCTCCATGAGGCGGTGCTGGCCTACGGCCGGGACTTCATGATCGACAAGGGCTTCACCTACTGCATCCCCCCCTTCATGATCCACGGCAACGTGGTGGAGGGCGTTATGAGCCAGACAGACATGGACGGCATGATGTACAAGATCGAAGGGGAGGACCTGTACCTGATCGGCACCAGCGAGCACTCCATGATCGGCCGGTTCATTGACCAGATCCTGCCGGCTGAGAGCCTGCCCCAGACCCTTACCTCCTACTCCCCCTGTTTCCGCAAGGAGAAAGGTGCCCACGGCATCGAGGAGCGTGGCATCTACCGCATCCACCAGTTTGAAAAGCAGGAGATGATCGTAGTCTGTAAGCCCGAGGAGTCCAAGGACTGGTATGAGAAGCTGTGGCGGATGTCCGTGGAGCTGTTCCGCTCTCTGGATATTCCGGTGCGGCAGCTGGAGTGCTGCTCCGGCGACCTGGCAGATCTAAAGGTCAAGTCCTGCGATATCGAGGCCTGGTCTCCCCGCCAGCAGAAGTTCTTTGAGGTGTGCTCCTGCTCCAATCTGGGGGACGCCCAGGCCCGCCGTCTGCGCATCCGCTATAAGGATGAAAATGGCAAAATGCAGCTGTGCCACACCCTGAATAACACCTGCGTGGCCCCGCCCCGGATGCTGATCGCCTTCCTGGAGAACAACCTCCAGGCCGACGGCACTGTCCGCATCCCCCAGGTCCTGCGGCCCTATATGGGCGGCAAGGAATTACTGGTCCCCGCGAAAAAATCCAATTTGTAATTTTTCGTTTTATTTATACAAATCGTTGAACCCGTTTCCAGCCGTTGGAGCGGCGCGCAGCCCTGCTCCGGATCATTCGGTGCCCCTCCAGCGGCTCCATTCGGGTCAAATCTCTGAAAGCCTTGGGCTCCAATGGTTACAGCATACGTACACAGGCGCCCATTCATTTCACACAGGAGAGTCCCATGACTGAACTTACCAAAAAGACCACCGGCTTCCTGGCGGAGTTTCGCCAATTCATTGCCAGAGGAAATGTGCTGGATATGGCGGTGGGCGTCATCATCGGCGGCGCCTTCGGCAAAATTTCCACCTCCCTGGTCAACGATATCCTGATGCCCCTGCTCTCCCTGCTCACCGGCGGCGCGGACTTCTCCCAATGGCAATGGGTCCTGCGGGAGGCGGTGTATGACGCCGGCGGCAGCGAAGTGCGCGCCGCTGTTGCCATCAATTACGGCTCTTTTCTCTCCACTATTCTGGACTTCCTCATCATCGCCTTTGCGGTCTTCTGCCTCATCAAAGCTATCAACCGCTTCCACCGAAAGAAGGAGGCCGCTCCTCCTCCCCCGCCCCAGCCCTCGCAGGAGGAAGTGCTGCTGGCGGAGATCCGAGACCTGCTGAAGGAGAGGACATGATGGAACAGCGCCTGCAATCGGGTCTTGCCGCCCTGAACCTCCCTGTGGAGGGAATCCCTGCTCTGGTCCGGTATGGGGATCTGCTGATCGAGACCAACAAGGTGATGAACCTCACCGCCATTACGGACCCGGAGGATGTGGCCACTCTCCACTTTTTGGACAGCGCCGCCCTGCTGACCCTGGAGTCCTTTTCCGGAAAGTCCGTGGTGGACGTCGGCACCGGTGCCGGTTTTCCCGGTCTGCCCCTGCGGGTGCTGGAGCCCTCCATCCGCCTGACGCTGCTGGACTCCCTGAACAAGCGTATCCAGTTCCTGGAGACGGTGTGCCGGGAGCTGGACCTCCCCGATGTAGCCTGCGTCCACGCCCGGGCGGAGGAATTTGCCGCGGAGCACCGGGAAACCTTTGATTTAGCGGTCTCCCGGGCAGTGGCGGCTCTGCCGGTGCTGTGTGAGCTGTGCCTGCCGCTGGTAAAGCCCGGCGGGAAGTTCCTGGCCATGAAATCCGTGGAGTCAGACGCGGAGCTGGCCGCCGCACAGCACGCCATTGCGATCCTGGGCGGCGCCGTGGAGGCGGTCCGGGACTATGCCATCCCCGGTACAGATGTGCGCCACCGGCTGATCGTGGTGGAAAAAGTGAAAAAAACTCCGGAAAAATATCCGAGAATGTTTGCAAAAATCAAGAAGAATCCCTTATAATACATTTGTGAGCAGTTGAAAGGAAGTGCCGCCTGATGACGTCTCCAGGACAGTGCATTGCCGTCGCATCCGGAAAGGGCGGCACCGGAAAGACCTCCTTTACGGCGGGTGTAGGCGCGGCTCTCGCCCTATCTGGCCGGCGGGTGCTGTGCCTGGACTGCGACATCGGTCTGCGGAATCTGGATCTGGCCCTGGGCCTGTCGGACCGGACGCTGATGGACTTCTCAGACGTGGCGCAGAACCGCTGTTCCCTGGAACTGGCCGCTGTGGAACACCCCAAGATCCCCGGCCTTTTCCTGCTGACCGCGCCGGCGCGTCCCCATGGTCGCCCGGTGACGGAGATCCAGATGGCAGATCTGCTGCGGGAGGTACGCAGGCGGTTTGACTTCTGTCTGCTGGACGCACCTGCGGGCCTGGGGCGGGGCTTTCAGCTGGCCACCTGCGCCGCGGACCGCTGCGTGGTGGTGACCACTGCGGACGCCTCCTCCCTGCGGGACGCCCAGCACACCGTCATGGAGCTGGATCGCTTCCCATCAGGCGCCCTGCACCTGGTGGTGAATCGGGTGCGCAAAAAGCTGCTGCGCCAGCTCCACGCCACCATTGACGATGCCATCGACAAGGCCGGCCTGCCGCTGCTGGGAGTGGTCCCCGAGGATGACGCCCTGCCGCTGTGTATGAACCGGGGTGTGCCCATCCTGCTGGCGGACGGCCAGAGCGCCGCGACTGCCTACCGCAACATTGCGAAACGCCTCCAGGGGGAACGGGTCCCCCTGCTGCGGATCAGATAGAGAAAGGAGTCTTTCATGAACATCGCCCTCATGTCCCACGACAACAAGAAGGAGCTGATGGTGCAGTTCTGCACCGCCTACGCCGGCATCCTGTCCCACCACAACATTTACGCCACCAACACCACTGGCCACATGGTGGCCGACGCCACGGGCCTGAATGTCCACTGCTTCCTGTCCTACGCCCACGGCGGCAGCCAGCAGATCGGCGCCCGGATCGCATACAACGAATTCGACCTGGTACTCTTCTTCAACGACCCCAACAACGAGGCTATGGTGGGAGATGTTTCCTATATCTCCCGGCTGTGCGACCAGAACAACATCCCCTTTGCCAGCAATCTGGCCACGGCGGAGGCGCTGGTACTGGGTCTGGCCCGGGGCGATTTGGACTGGCGCTGCATCGTCAATCCCTCCAACCGTCCCATCGCTTGACATTTTTCCCCAAAGCGCATACAATCACCCTGTTGATTCATTTGCACCGCGCGGATGCCGCAGCAGTACTCCAATCGCCGGCCCCACAGAGAGGGGCGCACCGCTGAGAGCGGCCCGGCCGGCCTGGACGAAGGACAGCGGCGGAGCGGGGGCGGAGACGCCCACGGCACCCTCCCCGTAGCACAGGAGGCAAAAAGGAGGCTCTATAGGCCTTGAATTTGGGTGGCACCACGAAGCGGAATCGCTCTCGTCCCAAAGCCGCGGGACGGGAGCGTTTTATCATTTTGCGCCCGCGGTGCATCCCGGGCAGCGACCCGCATCCCACGAAAAAGGAGTTTTGACGATGGCTAAAATGACCCCACGGACACTGTCCGGCTTTATGGAACTGCTGCCCGGACCACAGCAGCAGATGGAGCGGATCATGGAGATCCTCCGCCGTACCTATTCCCTCTATGGCTTTACCCCCCTGGACACCCCGGTGATCGAGTCCAGCGAGGTACTGCTGGCCAAGGGCGGCGGCGAGACGGAGAAGCAGATCTACCGCTTCCAGAAGGGCGACGCGGATCTGGCACTCCGGTTCGACCTGACGGTCCCCCTGGCAAAGTATGTGGCCCTCCACTACAACGACCTGACCTTCCCTTTCCGCCGGTATCAGATCGGCAAGGTGTACCGGGGTGAGCGGGCCCAACGGGGCCGCTTCCGGGAGTTCTATCAGGCGGACATCGACATCATCGGAGATGGCAGGCTCTCCATCATCAATGAGGCGGAGATCCCCGCCATCATCTACAAGACCTTCTCCACCCTGGGACTGAAGCGGTTCCAGATCCGGGTGAACAACCGGAAGATCCTCAACGGCTTCTACGCCATGCTGGGTCTGACGGAGAAGTCCGGTGACATCATGCGCACCGTAGACAAGCTGGACAAGATCGGGCCGGAGAAGGTGAAGGCCATCCTCACCGGCGACCTCGCCGTGACTCCGTCCGACGCCGACGAGATCCTGAAGTTTATCGCCATCTCCGGCGGAAACGACGCCGTTCTCTCCGCTTTGGAGGGCTACCGGGGCCGGAACGAAATCTTCGACCAGGGTCTTGAGGAACTGAACACGGTGGTCCGGTATCTGGCGGACTTCGGCGTCCCGGCGGAGAATTTCGCCGTGGACCTGACCATCGCCCGGGGCCTGGACTACTACACCGGCACCGTCTACGAGACCACCTTGCTGGATCACCCCGAGATCGGCTCCGTCTGTTCCGGCGGCCGGTACGACAATCTGGCGGAGTATTACACGGACCGCCAGCTTCCCGGCGCGGGCATCTCCATCGGCCTGACCCGGCTGTTCTATGTGCTGGGAGAACAGGGTATGCTGAATCCGGACCTGCCCACCGCTCCGGCGGATGTGCTGATCCTGCCCATGACGGAGGACCTGTCCGCTGCCATCTCCCTGGCCACCCTGCTGCGGGAAAACGGCATCCGCTCCCAGCTCCACTGCGAGGAAAAGAAATTCAAGCAGAAAATCGCCTATGCCGACAAGCTGGGCATCCCCTATGTGATCTTTCTGGGGGAGGACGAGATCAGCTCCGGCGTGGTGGCCTGCAAGGACATGGCCACCGGCGAGCAGACAAAGCTGGAACCCGCCGCCACCGTCTACCGCATTAAGGCGGGTCTCGCGGAACGGGAAAAGGGCACCGTCATCCAGGAGTAATTCCCTGCCCCACAGAGATACTTTAACGCCGAATTTCACCTGCGGAGACAACCAAATCGCATCTCAAGCAGTCCAAGCAGAAATATTTTCTATAAAAAATACAAGCAGTATTTACTAGAGGTGTTTCTATGAAGAACCGGAAGCGTGTCTGGGTGCCTTTGTTGGTCCTGCTGCTGGTCGCCGCGATCTGGTACAGCCGTCCGGTAACATTGCCGGACCTGATGAAGGGCCAGGAACTCCAAGAGATCAACGTCCTGATCCGCTCCCTGGGGGACTGGGCCCAGGAGCCAGAGACCGCCACGGTGTCGGTACCCCTCACTTCCCCAGAGGGGGCGGCCCTGCTGAAACAGCTCCAAGACCTCTCCTTCTGCCGTTCTCTGACAGACCCGCTAATCAAGCCCCTTGCTCAGGCGGTGAATGCCAGCCATGGGTCCGTCTTCTATGAGGCGGGAGACTGGATGTTCTCCCTCTCCCTCGCCGGTACAGATGGCGATTTTGCTGTGCTGAACTTTACCGTCCGGGAGTGGTCCTATGCTGCTCCGGGACAGGCGGACTTCTACGGCTGCACCGTCCCGGACGGAGAGGCCGTTGGCAGGGGCCTTGGGGAACAGCTCTGGGCTCTGGCAGCGAAATATGATCTCAATTCGTAATATTTTTTATATAAATTTCTATTTGTAATCACATTTCCACACAGAAAGGAATCCACAATCATGACACAGAATCGCACCCATACCTGCGGAGAGCTGCGGCTCTCCGACGCCGGCAAGGCCATAAAGATCTGCGGCTGGCTGGAAAACCTCCGGGAGGTAGGCAGTGAGCTGGCCTTCGCCGTGGTCCGGGACTTCTACGGCACCACTCAGGTGGTGGCGGAGACCGCCGACATGGTGGCCCTGCTGAAGTCCATCAACAAGGAGTCCACCATCTCCGTGGAGGGCACCGTCCGAGAGCGGGACAGCAAGAACGCCAAGCTGCCCACCGGCGAGATCGAGGTGGTACCCGGCAAAATTGAGGTGCTGGGCCGCTGCCAGCACAACGAGCTGCCCTTCCCCATCAACCGCAGCCGGGAGGCCGACGAGGCCACCCGCCTGAAGTACCGCTATCTGGACCTGCGGAACCCGGCGGTGAAGAACAACATCATCCTCCGGTGCCAGGTAGTGGCCGCCCTGCGGCAGGCCATGACAGAGCATGGCTTCCTGGAGATCACCACCCCCATCCTGACCGCCTCCTCCCCGGAGGGTGCCCGGGACTATCTGGTGCCCGCCCGGAACCACCCCGGAAAGTTCTATGCCCTGCCTCAGGCGCCCCAGCAGTTCAAGCAGCTGCTGATGACCTCCGGCTTTGACCGGTACTTCCAGATCGCCCCCTGCTTCCGGGACGAGGACGCCCGGGCGGACCGCTCCCCCGGTGAGTTTTACCAGCTGGACATGGAGATGGCTTTTGCCTCTCAGGATGACGTATTTGCCGTACTGGAGGACGTGCTGCCCCCCATCTTTGCCAAGTACGGCAAATACGACCGGGCCAGCTCCGCGCCCTTCATGCGTATCCCTTACACCGAGGCCATGGAGAAGTATGGCTCCGACAAGCCGGACCTGCGCATCGACCTGACGGTGCAGGACGTCACCGGCCTGCTGGGCGCCTGCGGCTTCGGCCCCTTCGAGGGCAACGTGGTGAAGGCCGTGGTGGTCAGCGACTTCCACGAGACCCGGAAATTCATCGACAAGACCCTGGCGGATGTGGAGGTGGTCTCCGGCGGCAAGCCCTACTGGTTCCGCCTGGACGAAAACGGCGAAATCGTGGGCGGCATCGCCAAGTTTGTCCAGCCCATCAAGGAGTCTGTGGTCTCTGCCCTGGGTCTGAAGCCCAACGACTTCGTGGCCCTGTCCGCCGGCAAGCTGGGCGCTGCCCAAAAGACCGCCGGCACGCTGGTAAAGACTCTGGGCGCCGCCGTCCCCGGTCACATGGACAAGGAGCAGTACGCCTTCTGCTGGATTGTGGACTTCCCCATGTACGAGATCGGCGAGGAATCCGGCGAGCTGGAGTTCTGCCACAACCCCTTCTCCATGCCCTCCGGCGGGCTGGAGGTCCTGCTGAAGGCGGAGCGGGGCGAGATCGATCCCCTCAGCATCACCGCCGACCAGTATGACCTGGTGTGCAACGGCGTGGAGCTCAGCTCCGGCGCGGTCCGGAATCATGACCCGGAGATCATGATTAAGGCCTTTGAGATGGTCCGGCTGGGCGAGGAGGACGTAAAGGCCAAGTTCCCCGCCATGTACAACGCCTTCACCTACGGCGCGCCCCCCCACG
>ERZ1106973.3232-NODE-3232-length-10442-cov-3.977568_pt1 | contig 10442 bp, 7 predicted proteins | sample MGYA00403686_ERZ1106973 | MGnify/ENA primary metagenome ERZ1106973 (study PRJEB35170, sample SAMEA104062408) | human gut metagenome | biome: human gut; feature: human-associated habitat; material: faeces | place: Denmark | collected 2012-11-06 ...
GGAATATTCCTGGAGGCCGCGGCTGCCCCCTGCCCGGAGCACAACGCAGCGGGCGCCATCACATCAGGCACACCAGCAGCGTAAAGGCCAGGCTGATGGGGATGCAGAGGGAGTGGATCGCCCCCACGGCGCCGGAATCACAGCCGCACCGCTCACAGTAGGCCAGGGAGACAGAGGGCACCGGCGCCAGAAGGCTCAGCGCCAGCACCTGCCGGATCCCGGCAGGCAGCGGCAGCATCCAGCAGACGGCGGAGGCCGCCAGGCCGAATCCATAGCGCAGCAGGACCACCCGCAGAACATCGGACCGGCTCTCCTGCGGGATCCGCGGCTCCAGCAGCAATCCGATCATCAGCATCGCCAGAAAGGCGTTGGCCTGGCCGAACATCCCCGCCACGGTGTAAACCGTCTGCGGCAGGCGCAGGCCGAGCAGCCCCAGGAGCAGAATGGCCAAAAAGGTGTCGAAGGGCACGGAGCGGAGCATTCTGCCCAGAACAGAGCGGACCGTCAGGCGCTCCCCGCCGGTGAGGGCGGCCGTCAGCGCATAGGCGCCGCCGCAGTTGAAGGGGCTGTTGCCCGCGTCAAACATGGAGACGGCCAGCAGCATGTCCGGCGGCAGAAAGCTCTGCACAAAGGGCAGGACAAAGGTGCCGATATTGTAGCTGGGGGCGTTGAGCAGGTAGAGCGCCCGGACGGGCCCCGGCCGCCTCCGGGTCACCAGGGCGGAGACAGCCAGCAGCAGGACATTGGCGGCTGCTGCCGCGGCGAGAACCGCCAGCAGGGACGGAACCAGCCTGAACGCGCTGAAGCTGGAGAGGAGAGCCCCCGGCAGCGTCAGGTTGACGATGATCCTGGACAGCAGACGGGCATCGCCCTGCTGAAAGACGCCCCGTCTCTTGAGAAGGTATCCCAGCGCCACGATCAGCAGCAGCCCGCCGGTTTTGATGAGTAAAGCGTCCATGCCGAAACCTCCTGAAATGGACACAGCCACCAGGACGTGCCTGGTGACTGTGCCGGAAAAAAGAAGAAAAGAAGATTGGGAAAAATCAGTGCTCAGAGTTGAGGCGCTGCCGGCTGCGGCTGACCACCGCCTGGATCACAATGAACAGGCACAGCAGCAGGGCGATGATGATGCGCGTCCACCAGGCGGAGAGCGTCCCCTGGAAGGTGATGAAGGTTTGGATCACACCCTGGATCAGCACGCCGAGAAGGGTGCCTGGCAGGAAGGCCACGCCGCCGGACATCAGCGTGCCGCCGATCACGGAGGAGGCGATGGCGTCCATCTCCATGCTGACGGCGTGGAGGGGATACCCGGAGAGCATGATGAGGGAGTAGACCACACCGGCCAGCGCCGAGCAGAAGCCGCACACCACGTAGGCGAGGATTTTCGTCCGTTTGGTGGGAAGGCCCATCAGCTGCGCAGACATCTCATTTCCGCCCAGCGCGTAGATGTTCCGGCCGAATCGGGTGAACTTCAGCACCAATGTGGCCGCAACCAGCGTCACCAGCGCGATCACCACGCCCACGGAGATGAATCCGCCGGGCAGGACATAGATCCGCGCGGACGCCAGCGAGGTGTACACGGGATTGTCAATAACAATCGTCTCCCGGGAGATGATCGCCGTCATGCCGCGGGCGAAGAACTGCCCCGCCAGCGTGACAATGAAGGGCTGCATGTTGAATTCCGTAATCAGCCAGCCCTGGACCAGGCCGAACACAGCCCCCATGGCCAGCACGATCAGGATGACGGCGGGCGCGGGCAGGCCCGTGTTCTGCAGCATCTGCGCCGACGACATACAGGTCAGCGCCACCACAGAGCCGATGGAGATGTCAATCCCGCCGATCAGCAGGACAAAGGTGATGCCGATGGTGGCAATGATCAGGGCCGCGTTGTCGATCAGCAGGTTGCAGAACACCTGGGGCTTCATGAAGCCCCGGTAGTTCATCATGCCGACCACATACAGCAGCACGAACAGGCTCAGGGTGATGCCGAAGGAAAAATACCGGGAACCGACCAGGCGGTCTTTCAGGCTGCTCTTCTGCTTCATCTCTGCTTCACCGCCTTTTCTGCTGTGCGCTTCTCCAGAACACCCTTGAATTTTTCGGACTGGAGGAGGCAGATCAAAATGACCACAAGGGCCTTGTATACCGGCAGCTGCTCCGAGGAGACGCCCAGCGCGTACAGCGTGGTGGTCATCGTCTGGATGGTGATGGCGCCGATGATGGAGCCGCCGATGTAGAATTTGCCGCCGCTGAGAAGCGTTCCGCCCAAGGCCACGGACAAGATGGCGTCCATCTCCATGTTGAGGCCGGCGTTGTTGGGGTCCGCCGCCGCGATCATGGAGGATTCCATCAGTCCGGCAATGCCGGCGCAGATGCCGGAGAAGACGTACACCATAAAGATGATGGAGGAGACCTTGAGGCCCGTGCGCCGGGCGGCGTTGGCATTGATGCCCACCGCCTGGACGAACAGTCCCACAGACGTCTTTTTCTGGATTAGAACCACAAACAGCACCATGAGGGCGGCAATGAAGATGGTGGTAGGCAGGGGGCTGCCGGGAATGGTGGTGCCGATGTAGGTGAAGGGCTCATAGTACACGGTGACATTCTGCCCCTTGGTAATCAGCATGGCGATGCCTCGTCCGGCGGTCAGCAGGATCAGTGTGGCCACCATGGGCTGGATCTTCAGCTTGGAGACCAGGAAGCCGTTCCACACGCCGCACAGGGCGCAGACCAGCACGGCGATCAGACAGGCCGGCAGCAGCGGCATATTGGCTGTGCCGTCCCCTGCTCCGCCGATCAGGGAGCAGCAGATGGCGCCGGAGATAGCGATGACAGAGCCTTGGGAGATGTCGATGCCCCCGGTGGCGATGACGAAGGTCATGCCCATAGACAAGATCACCAGGATCGAAGCCCGGTTGAGAATGTCAATAATGCGCCCGTAAAACTGGCCGTTCTGGAACTCAATGGCAAAAAAGCCGGGGGTGGCAAACGCGTTGAACACCAGCAGCAGAGCCAGGGCAAACAGCGGCAGAAACAGGTGGTTGGACGTCACCTTTTTCACTTTTCCCATCATTCAGGCACCTCCTGCAATGGCTGCCATCACCCGGTCGGAGTTGATGTCGTCGCCGGTCAGTTCCGCCACCTTCCGCCGGTCCCGCAGGACTGCCAGGCGTGTGCAGGTGCGGGTCATCTCGTCAATCTCGCTGGAGATGAAGATGATGGACATGTGCTGCTCCCGGGCCAGCTGGATCACCATTTTCTGGATCTCCGTCTTGGTGCCGATGTCGATGCCGCGGGTGGGCTCATCCAGGATCAGCAGATCCGGCTGCGTCACCAGCCAGCGGGCGATGATGGCCTTCTGCTGGTTGCCGCCGGAGAGGTTGCGGATCAGCTGCTCCGGAGAGGAGACCTTGATCTGCAGCAGCTTGATGTACTCGTCGGCGATTTGCTCCTGCTCCTTCAGGGGAATGTGGTTCCACATGCCCTTTTTGGCCTGAAGGCCGATGATGATGTTCTCCCGGACGGAGAGGTCCCCGATGATGCCCTGGATCTTCCGGTCCTCCGGGCAAAAGGCGATCTTGTGGTGCATGGCGTCCAGGGGGGAGTTGAAATGGACTTCCCGGCCGTTCATCCGCAGTGCGCCCTGTTCGGGCTTGGCCACGCCGGCCAGAAGCTCTGCCGTTTCCGTGCGGCCTGAGCCCAACAGGCCGGCAAAGCCCACGACTTCGCCCCTGTGGATCTGCAGGTCAAAATCCTGGATACGGCCGAACGCGGAGAGTCCGTCGGCCTCGATCAGCACCTCGTCCCCGCACAGGGCGGTGTTTTTGCCCATGCTCTGAATATCCCCCAGCTCCTTGCCGATCATCTTGGAGATCAGCTCCACCCGGGGCAGCTCCGCCACGGCATAGGCGCCCACCAGCTCACCGTTGCGCAGCACCGTGATCCGGTCGCAGAGCTCATAGATCTGATCCAGGAAGTGGGAGACAAAGATGACCCCCAGGCCCTGGGCCTTCAGCTTGCGCACCACTGCGAACAGGCGCTGGGTCTCCTCCTCATCCAGGGAGGAGGTGGGCTCGTCCAGAACGATGACCTGGGAGTTATAGGAGATAGCCTTGGCGATCTCACACATCTGCCGCTGAGAAACAGACATGTTCCGCATGGGCTGCGTCAGGTTGACGGTCATGCCCAGCTTACGGAACAGCTCGGAAGCTTTCTTCTTCATTCTGCTTTCGTCTACCACACCGGAGTTGGTGGGGTAGCGGCCCAGGAACAGGTTGTCAATGACGTTCCGCTCCAGGCACTGGTTGAGCTCCTGGTGGACCATGGCGATCCCGTTTTCCAGAGCATCTTTGGGGCCGGAAAAGCTGATTTCCTTGCCGTTTAAGAAAATTTTTCCCTCGTCCTTCTGATAGGTGCCGAACAGGCATTTCATCATTGTCGATTTACCGGCGCCGTTCTCGCCCATCAGACCCATGACGGTTCCACGTTTGACGTCCAGGTTGATGTGGTCAAGGACCCGGTTTCGACCGAAAGACTTGCTCATACCTCGGATTGACAGGACAATATCGTCTTTCGCATCTGCCATTCTCGTTACTCCTGTTTCACATAGTTTGCAGTTTCAGCGAAAAAACTGATTCTGCCGGATTTTTCTTCCAAGACCGCAGTTAGGGAGAAGGCCTTCTGCCGAACGGAGAAATGGGTTCTCCCGAACGGAGAATTCCTTCTCCCTAACAGCAAATGGTTTGTTACTGATTAGCGAATTTCAATTGCCGGATACCGGACCGCTGAATTACTGGTTGAGCAGAGCGGTGTAGGAAGCGGCGTTGTCGGTCTTCACCATGTTGATGGCGAAAGCGTCATAAGCGCTGGGGTTGGACAGACGGTTGGTGATGTTGGACTCGGTCTGGCCGTCGCCGGCGATGTACTCAACATTCAGGTTCAGGATGTCGTCGTACTTCTCCAGCAGGGGCTGATAGGTGGAGCCCAGGAAGTTATCAGCGGAGTTGTAGATGTTCAGCCACACGTTCTTGGTGGGGTGAGCCTCGGCGTCCAGCTGGTTGGAGACAGGAGCGTAGGTCACGGTGGAGTCCAGGAAGTCCTGATAGTTCTCAGCGGTGACAGCCACGTTCAGAGCGTAGTAGGAGCGCTCCTCCTCAACGTACTTGTACACGTCCTCGCTCAGCACGTTGCCAGCGTCGTCGGCGGTGCCGATACCGGTGTCGATGTCCACGTCGTCCAGAGCGTTGCGCAGCACACGCAGGGTCAGGTAAGCCTGAACGTCAGCGTGCTGGCTGATGGTGCCGCCGTAACCTTCCGCGATAGCGGCAACGGCGTCGGAGTTGGCGTCATAGCCGAAGGTGGGAACCTTGTTGGCCTGAGACCAAGCGTTGAACATGGACATGCCCATGCCGTCGTTGTTGGAAGCCACGACGTCGATCTGATCGCCGAAGGAGGAAGCCCAGGTGCCGATGGCGTTACCAGCGGTAGCGGCATCCCAAGTGGCGCCGGCGGAGTTCTTCATCTCCTGAGAGGCCAGCTCACGCACGATGTAGGTCTGGCCGTTGACCTCGATGGAGCCGTCCTTAACGGCGGTAGCGGTGCCGTCCACGTTGGTGCCGACGGGATCGCTGATGATGGCGCCGTCCTTCTCAACGGCAGTGCCCAGAGCGGAGCGGACGCCGCGGGTACGGGCGATGGAGTCGTTGTGGCCGATGTCGCCGATGGCCAGAACGTAACCGATGACGCCGTCGCCGTTGCGGTCGATCTCATCGATGTGAGCGGTGATGTAATCCTTGATCATGGTGCCCTGGAGCTCAGCGCCCTGGTTGGCGTCGAAGCCCACGTAGTAGGTGTCGTCGTTGAAGCTGAGGGCCTGCATGTCCAGCTCGCCGGTGGAGCTGTTGGAGGGCTGACGGTTGAACCACACCAGGGGCTTATCCTTGTTGGCGACCTCGGAGGGGGTCTGGGAACCGCTGGTGTTGCCGGAGGTGGAGGAGCCGCCGCCGCCGCCGCAGGCGGCCAGGCCCAGCATCATGGCGGCAGCAAGGGAGAGTGCAAGAGCTTTCTTCATAATGATTCTCCTTTTCTTGTGAATTTTGTACAGGGCGCGCCGTTGCGCCCCACCTAACGATATCCATTTTAGATGAAAAGAACTGGAAACTCAAGGTGAAAATTTACTGAAAGAAGGGCAAAAAATTATGCGAATCCATCAGCATGCCAAAAAAGGAGGGGTAAAATTTGTGCACAATATTCAACTCTTCCGCTGTTCAAAGACAAATAGTGCTTTTTGACTATCCATGGAAAACAGATTGTCCCGATCCACCGTTTGGGTCGAAGTGTCCATGGTGCCCTCTACGCTGTTACCCTGGCCGGAGAGCAGCTTATAGGCGCTCTCCACGCCCAGATAACCCATGGCGTAGGGGTTTTGCACGATGAGGGCGTCCACCGAGCCCTCCTGCAGCCCGTCAATGGTGAGTACGTTGGAGTCAAAGCCTACCAGAAAGACCGACTCAGACAGCCCCAGCTCCTCCACGGCCTGGGCCGCGCCCACACTGGTGGGCTCGTTGAAGGCCAGCAGCACGTTGATCTCGGGGTGCTCCCGGAGGAGGGCTTCGGTGTCCTCCTGGGCGTAGCTGGCCTGTGCCAGGGTGTTGATGACGGCGGTGACTTCCGCCCGGCCGCTCTGGGTGAAGGTGTCCACGGCGCCCCGTTCCCGCTCCTGGCCGTTGGCGCTGCTGATGTCGTAGTTGATAATGCCTACGTTCAGCTGCCCGCTGACCCGGTCCAGGGCGGCCTGGGCAGCCATCTGCCCGGCGGCGTAGTTGTCGGTGCCGATGTAGGTGCTCACCGCGTCGGAGTCCACGTTGCTGTCGATGGCCACGATCTTGACCCCCGCCCGGGCGGCCTCGTCAATGGCCTGGGCGTTGTTCTCGTAGTCGATGGCGGAAAAGACCAGGGCCTCGGCCCCGGCTTCCACGGCGTCGGCCACCATCTGGTTCTGGGATTCGTAGTCCTCCTCTGTCTCGGGGCCCAGGATGTTCAGGGAGAGGTTATACTCTGTGGCCGCGGCCTCGGCCCCGGCAAAAACGGACAGCCAGAACTCGGTCTGGGTGGACTTGGCCACTAGGGTCACGGAGTGCTGGGTGGAGGTGACAGGGCTGGAGGTGCAGGCGCACAGCAGGCACAGGGCCAGAGCCACCCAGCAGACGCCCCCTTTACTTTGCCTCATAGTCTCCCTCCTTGATCTTGGGCATGCGGATCTCCACACAGGTGCCGACGTCCAGCTCGCTGGAGATATGCAGCCCATACTGTTTGCCAAAATAAATTTTCAGACGGTCGTTGACGTTTTTGATGCCGATGCCCGTGCGGTCCTTGGGGTCGTGCTGCAGGATGGTGCGCAGCTGCTCCTCGCTCATGCCAACACCGTTGTCCTGGACAAAGAACAAAATGTCCTCGCCGTCCTGACAGACTTGCACGGTAATGCGTCCCTCCTCCACCAGCAGGTCCAGACCGTGGTTGATGGCGTTTTCGATGATGGGCTGGAGGGTGATCTTGTTGCAGTAGTAGTCCAGACACTCCGGGTCCACCTGGAATTCGTAGGTGAATTGATTTTTGTAGCGGTACTTTTGGATTTGCAGGTAGCTCTCCGCGTGCTCGATCTCCTTGGAGATGGGAATGAGCTCGTGGCCCTTGCTGATGCTGATGCGGAAGAGCCGGGCAAGGGCGTGGACCATTTTCACTGCGTCGGTGTTGCGCCCCTGCTCACACATCCAGGCGATGGAGTCCAGGGTATTATAGAGGAAGTGGGGGTTGATCTGGGCCTGGAGGGCCTTCAGCTCCGTCTTGCGCAGGTTCACTTCCTCCTCCCGCACCGTGGTCATCAGCTGCTGGATGCGCAGGACCATGTGCTCAAAGGAGTTGGACAGCTCCTGCACCTCCCGGGTGCCGCCCACGGGGCGGTAGGTAAAGTGGTCGGCGTCGGCCTCAAAGCGCTCCATGGCGTCGGCCAGGCCCCGCAGGGGATGGCCCAGCAGCCGGAAGAGCAGCCAGCTGGTAAGCACAGCGGCGGCCAGCACCACCACCGCCAGCAGGCAGGACAGGTGGATCATTTCCGTAACATTCCGGTTGACCATCTCGTCCACGTAGCTTACGCCCACCACACGCCAATCGCTGTCCTGGATGCTGTTGACGCAGTAGATGACGGTGTCCGCCACGTAGGTGCCGTCCTCCAGAGAGGCCAGGGACTCGGTGTCCTCGGACTTCAGTCCGGCGTACAGCAGCTGCTGCTGGGGGTGGTAGACGATATTGCCCTCCCGGTCCATGAGGAAGCAGTAGCCCCGCTGGCCGATGCTGACGTTGTTGATGTAGCTGGAAATGCTGGAAAAGCTCAGGTCCAGGGAGAACCAGGCCGCCTCGCCCTCCTGGGTAAGGGGGGCGGTCATAGTGACCACCCAGGGGTAGTAGCTCTCAAAGATGGACTCTACGTGGGGGGCGGTCATGTAGGGGGCGTCGGAGGCCTGGGCGGCAGCCAGATCAAAGGAGAGGTTCTGAAAAATTTCCTCTTTGGGCTGGTGCCCCGGCGACCAGCACTCCAGCAGCTCCCCCTCGGCGGAGTAGCTGGTGACGGCCACCACGTCGGGGCGGAACTTTAAAAATGCGGACAGCAGTTCATCCCGGCTGTCCGCGCTTTCCCACATGGATTGTTCCACCAGATGCATGGCCTGGGTCATGTCGGACAAATAGTTGCCCACGGTGTTGGAGACCTGGGACACGGCCTGGGCGCTGCTGGTGCGGGCGTTCTGGACCATGGCGCTGCGGTAGCGGTCCAGAAACAGGAAGATGCAGCAGCACAAAATGACGGCCACCACGCCCACCACCATGGTGACCAGAATGGTGGTGATGCGCAGGCCGGTGCGAGGAGCGCGTCGGTTCAAGAGGACTCACCCGACCTTTCCGATCCCAGTCTGCGGCGCAGGGCGTTGGGGGATTCGCCGCAGTACTTTTTGAAGCAGTAGCTGAAGTAGTGCTGATCCATATAGCCACAGCGCTGGGAGATCTCCTGAATTTTCAGGGAGGTGTTGGCCAGCAGGTCCCGGGCGGCCTCCATGCGCTTGCGGATGAGAATGTTGATAAAGGTCTCCCCCGCGTACTTTTTGATGCAGGCGCTGAGGTGGTTGGGGCTCACGTCCAGCATGCCGCTGAGGGAGACCAGAGACAGGTCGGCGTCCATGTAGTGCTGGTCCAGAGTGTCCAGGGCCCGCTGGCACAGCAGGTTCCCGCCCTTGGCCGCCGGGGCCAGGTCGCTGATGAACTGGGCGCCGCTCTCGCTGCGGTCCCCCTGGCGCAGGGCCTCCATGGCCTGGCGGTAGGCGTCGTGGAGGGCGTTCAGGCCGTGCACCGCCCGGCTCACGCCGATGCGGCAGCGTTTTCCCAGCACGCGGGAGGCCATCTGAGGGATCTCATCGGCCAGGATATGGAGGTACTCCTCAAAGTCCGAGGGGTTGCCAAGCAGAACGGAGATGACCTTGCCCGAGGCAAAAAAGCTGACGCTGCGCAGATATTTCCCCGCCAGGGCGTCCACCGAAGCCACAAAGGAGGGCACAGTGCAGTTGCCGCCCTCCTCCTGGAGGAGGGTAGTCACCATCACCACGTACCAGGGGTGGTCGTCGGCGTCCCGCAGAAGGCCGCAATCCCGGGCATAGGCCTCGGCCTGGGCGGCGGCGTCGGGCTCGGCGTAGTCATCCAGCACCAGGGGCATGAGCATCCCCGCCCGCAGATCCTGGGCCTCGGCCTGGGGCACCGTCTGGCGGAACATGGCAAACTGGGCGTCGATCTTTTGGCGGATGTTGCGCAGCTCGTTGGCCAGGCCCTCCATGGTGAGGGGTTTGAGCATGTAGCTGATGATGTTGTACTGGATGGCCTGCTTGGCGTACTCAAAGTCGTCGTATCCGCTTAAAAAGGCAATGTTGGTGGCGGGCCGGACCTCCCGGACCTGCCGGGCAAGCTCAATGCCAGAGATGAAGGGCATCCGGATGTCGGTGAGCAGCAGGTCGGGCTCGTGTTTTTCCACCAGCTGCAGGGCGTCCAGCCCGTTGCTGGCGTTGCCGACCAGACAAAATCCGAAGTCCTCCCAGGGGATCATGGTGCATACGGCTTCCCGAAGTTCATCCTCGTCATCGGCGACGATCACGGTGTACAGTGTCTTTGCTGCCATGGGGGTATCTGTCCTTTCTTGGGCGGGAAACTTGGAGAAGGAGCAAAATGCCGTTTTGTTTCCTGACATGCCGCTTAGTTCCAATTTATGTCCTATTTATTATAACAGATGAGCAGGGTTCCCTCAAACCTTTCTTTTCGCAATTTTTTCAATGTTCAGACGAAAGAAACAAAAAATCCGGTGCCGGGGAAACTGTTCCCCCTGGCACCGGATTTCCAGAAAAAAATGA
>ERZ1106973.3242-NODE-3242-length-10414-cov-13.432281_pt1 | contig 10414 bp, 7 predicted proteins | sample MGYA00403686_ERZ1106973 | MGnify/ENA primary metagenome ERZ1106973 (study PRJEB35170, sample SAMEA104062408) | human gut metagenome | biome: human gut; feature: human-associated habitat; material: faeces | place: Denmark | collected 2012-11-06 ...
GGCTTCATGTAAAGCTGGCAGATGATTTTGATGAGATGACAAATCTGTCCAAAGGGCTGCGTGAGAAGTTGAAAGAAAACTATGAGATCCGGAAAGTGAAGATGATCGATCATCAGATATCGAAAGTGGATCCGACTGAGAAGTTCCTGTTTGAACTGGAAGACGGTAATATGGTAGAAAGTGTTCTGATGAAATATAATTACGGCAATTCTGTGTGTATCTCTTCGCAGGCCGGATGCCGTATGGGGTGCAGGTTCTGTGCATCAACGATCGGAGGACTCGTCAGGAGTCTGGAGACATCGGAGATGCTCCGTCAGATCTATCATATTCAGAAGATTACAGAAGAAAGAGTTTCCAATGTGGTGGTTATGGGAACCGGAGAACCGTTGGACAATTATGATAATTTCATAAAATTCATCCATATGCTGAGTGATGAACACGGGCTTCATATCAGCCAGAGAAATATTACAGCATCTACCTGCGGGATTGTCCCGAATATGAGAAGACTTGCTGAAGAGGGACTGCAGATCACACTGGCTCTGTCACTCCATGGATCCAGCCAGGAAAAACGTAAGAAGCTGATGCCGGTAGCAAATAAATATGAATTGTCTGATGTACTGGATGCCTGTGACTATTATTTTGATAAGACAGGAAGAAGAATTACCTTCGAATACAGTCTGGTGGCAGGAGTCAATGACCAGCCGGATGATATCAGAGAACTGACGGCGATTTTAAAACGAAGAAACTGCCATCTGAACCTGATCCCGGTGAATCCGATCAAAGAGCGCGATTTTAAAAAGCCAGACCGCAAAAATGCCTTGGAATTTAAAAATAAACTTGAAAAAAACGGAATTAATGTTACTATAAGAAGGGAAAGAGGCTCTGATATAGACGGAGCTTGTGGACAGCTGCGCCGTAGACACGCAGCCAAAAGCGAGGGAGAGACAGATGAAAATATATGCAATGACTGATGTAGGAAGAAGACGTGAGGTCAATCAGGACTATGTATACGTTACAGACAGACCAATAGGACCATTTCCAAATCTCCTTACGGTCGCCGATGGAATGGGCGGACATAAGGCGGGAGATTTTGCGTCCAGTTATACGGTAAATGTATTAAAAGATGAGTTGAAGAAGACACCGATGGATAAACCCGAGGAGATTCTCAGAAGCGTAGTCAGTATTGCAAATCATAAATTAATCGAGGCAGCTTCAAGAGATATCAAGCTGGAAGGTATGGGAACAACACTGGTAGCGGCAACTGTTGTTGGCAATACATTGTACTTTGCAAATGTGGGAGACAGCAGACTTTACCTGATCAATGACAAGATCCGGCAGCTTTCCAAGGATCACTCGCTGGTAGAAGAGATGGTAAGACTCGGCGGAATCAAGGCAGAAGAAGCAAGAAACCATCCGGATAAGAACATTATTACACGGGCAATTGGTGTAAAGGAAAATGTGGAACCAGATATTTATGAATATCGTCTGAAAAAGGGTGACATCATTTTGATGTGTACAGATGGACTCAGCAATATGGTTGAGGATGAAGATATGTTCAATATTGTCAAGGGTTCCAGGGATGTAGTAGAAGCTGTTCAGATGTTGATAGAAAAAGCAAACAGCAATGGCGGGAGAGATAATATAGGGGTTATCGTAGCAGAGCCACTTGCTGATGAGGTGAGTGTATGGTAAAAGATGGAATCGTACTAGGCAAGAGATATGCTGTACTTAGTAAGATCGGTGCCGGTGGAATGGCGGATGTCTATAAGGGCCGGGATCAGATGCTGAACCGTTATGTGGCGATTAAGGTATTAAAGAAGCAGTATAAAGAAGATGAAAATTTCGTAAGAAAATTCCGCTCGGAAGCACAGGCTGCAGCCGGACTGATGCATCCGAATATCGTGAATGTATATGATGTCGGAGAAGACCGCGGCCTTAATTATATGGTCATGGAGCTTGTAGAGGGGATTGCCTTAAAAGAATATATAGAGAGAAAAGGAAGACTGTCTCACAAAGAGACGATCAGTATTGCAATCCAGATGTGCAGTGGTATCGGTGCGGCGCACGCATCAGGAATTATTCACCGTGATATCAAGCCGCAGAATATTATCATTTCCAAGGATGGGAAGGTAAAGGTTACAGATTTTGGAATTGCGAAAGCTGTAACTTCGAATACAGTAAGTACGAATGCAATGGGATCCGTGCATTATACATCACCGGAACAGGCGAGAGGCGGATTCAGTGATCAGAGAAGTGATATCTATTCCATTGGTATTACCTTATTTGAGATGGTGACAGGGCAGGTTCCGTTTGATGGCGAGACAACGGTAGAAGTTGCGATGAAACATCTGCAGCAGGAGATCACACCGCCGTCGGAGCTGGTTCCGGATATTCCTTACAGCCTGGAACAGATTATTCTGAAATGTACACAGAAGAGTTCTGAGAGAAGATATACAAGTACAGGAGATCTGATTCAGGATCTGAAGCATTCACTGGTAGATCCGGATGGAGATTTCGTAAGAATAGCGTCGGCAGGCGGGGATTCCGATACGGTTATTATGACAGATAAAGATCTGGATGATATCCGTAACGGTTACGATGATGACGATGAATATGATGATGAATATGACACTACAGATGTGTATTCGGGAAAAGGATATAACGACAGAGAAGATGGTAACGACGAATACGATGATTATGCATCCGGGAGAGATTCGGATGAAGTAAATCCGCATATGCATAAGATCATGAAGATTCTGACTATTGTGGTAATCGCAATCATTGCACTGATTCTCGTATTTACAGTAGGAAAAGCAGCGGGTGTCTTCAAGTCATTTGGCGGAATTACTACGGAAGACGAATCAGATGCATCAGGAAAAGTTACCGTTCCGGATATCCGTGGTATGACAGAGGAGCAGGCAAAGGCTGCACTGAAAAAGAAAGATCTTGGAATAAAACCGATTAAGAGAACAGAATCTAAAAAATATAAAGCCGGACTGGTCTCTAAACAGACTCCGGAAGCCGGTGAAAAGGTAAAGAAAAATACAACTGTAGAAGTTGTTGTTAGTTCGGGACTGGTAAAAAGCAAGAAGAAGGTACCGAATGTCAGCGGTATGAGTGAAACGGAAGCACAGAAAGAACTGGAAGATGCAGGATTTAAGGTGACTTCAAGTTTCCAGTATGATGACAGTGTAGCAAGCGGTAATGTTATCAATACAACACCTTCTGCCGGAACAAAAGCTGAAAAGGGTTCTACAGTTACCATGCTGGTAAGTCAGGGAACAGATAAGAAGACGGTGCCGGATGTAAGAGGCATGGCAGATGCAACTGCACAGAGTACGATCAAGAATTATGGATTCAATGTAGGAACTGTAACATATGATTACAGTGACAGTGTGGAAAAAGGAATGGTTATCAGCCAGACTGTAACACCTGGAAGTAAGGCGGCAGCCGGAACAACCATTTCGATCACGGTAAGTAACGGACCGAAACCGGAAGAAAAGATTGATATCCAGAGTTTTGTAGGACAGCAGGAGTCTGCACTTAAGAGCTGGGCATCCCAGAATGGCCTGTATACAAATGTATCGGATTCACAGTACAGCAGCAGTTACGCAAAAGGATGTATCATCTCTATGAGTCCTTCTTCTGGAAATATTTCCAAGGGAGGTACGATCAGTTATGTGGTGAGCCTTGGAGCAAAACCACAGGATACGCCAAATGGAGGAACCACAGGAGATAACAATAACCAGAATGGGTCTAATACAAATGATGGAACCACGACTGGCCAGTAAAAAGATTATGCAGGGAAAAATTATAAAAGGAATTGCCGGATTCTACTACGTTCACGTAGTAGAATTCGGTGTTTATGAATGCAAAGCCAAAGGTGTATTCCGGAAAGAAAAGATCAAGCCTTTGGTGGGAGATAATGTAGAGATAGAGATTCTTGATGAATCGGAAAAAAAAGGAAATATAGTGAAGATACTGCCACGGCAAAACGAGCTGATCCGTCCGGCAGTGGCCAATATCGATCAGGCATTGGTAGTCTTTGCAATCACGAAGCCGAATCCACACTTTAATCTGTTGGATCGTTTTCTTGTTATGATGGAAAGCAAAGAGATTCCGGTTGTGTTGTGCTTCAATAAAGAAGACATTGCAACGGATCCGCAGGTGAAGGAATTGGAAGCAATCTATGAATCATGCGGCTATCCGCTGGTATTTGTCAGTGCGAAAGAAGAACGGGGGATTGAAACTATACGTGAACTTCTGAAAGGAAAGACAACAGCGATCGCAGGTCCGTCCGGAGTGGGCAAATCTTCGATCATTAATATTCTGCAGCCGGAGGCAGATATGGAGACAGGGGCAATCAGTACGAAGATTGAGAGGGGAAAGCATACCACCAGACATTCGGAATTGTTCGCCATTGATGAAAATTCATATATCATGGATACACCGGGATTTTCGTCACTGTATACCAATGATTTTGGCAAGGAAGAATTGAAATATTATTTTCCGGAGTTTGATCAGTATCAGGGAGGCTGCAGGTTTCAGGGGTGTAATCACATCAGTGAACCGGGGTGTCTGGTAAAAGAGGCTCTGGAAGAGGGAAAAGTGCATCAGGTGCGGTATGAAGATTATTGTGAGATGTATCGGGAACTGGAACAGAAGGAAAAAAGGAGGTACTAAACTAAAATGGAATATAAATTATCACCATCTATTTTATCGGCAGATTTTTGTAATCTGGAAGAAGGTATCCGCCAGACAGAGGAAAATGGAGCGGTATATTTACATTTTGATGTGATGGATGGCGTGTTTGTACCGAGTATTTCTTTTGGAATGCCTGTGCTTGCATCAATCAAACCGGCGGTAAAGCAGGTGATAGATACGCATCTGATGATTACGGAACCAATCCGTTATGTGGAAGCATTTGCAGAGGCAGGAGCGGATATTCTTACTGTACATTATGAAGCATGCAAGGATATACGTGCGACTCTGAACAAGATCAAAGCGTGTGGCATGAAGACAGGACTGGCAATTTCACCGGATACACCGGTGGAGGTCCTGAAGGAATTCCTTGGTGAAGTAGATATGTTCCTTGTGATGACAGTCCATCCGGGATTTGGCGGACAAAAGCTGATTTCTGAGATGCTGGATAAGGTCAGAACACTTAGGGCAATGCTTAATGAACGTGGACTTGAGACTGATATTCAGGTTGACGGAGGAATTTATGCATTCAATGTGAAAGAAGCACTGGATGCGGGAGCAAATGTGATTGTTGCGGGATCAGCTGTATTCAAAGGGAATGCAGGAGAAAACACAAGAGAATTGATGGAGATTTTAAAGAATTATGAGTAAGACAGTCATTATCAGTGGGGGAATGCTTGATGAGGGATTTGCAGAGAAGGTTCTTGAAGCAAATCCGGAGGCTTATATTATCGCAGTAGATAAGGGGCTTGAGTATCTGTATAACCATAAGATTGAGCCTCAGTATATTGTTGGGGATTTTGACAGTATTGATCCAAAGGTGATTGATTACTATCGCAAGGAGACGAATATTCCGATCCGGGAATATAATCCGGTTAAGGATGCGACGGATACAGAGATTGCTCTTCGGCTGGGAATTACACTGGGAAGCAAAGAGATGATCCTTCTTGGGGCAACCGGTGGAAGAATCGATCATTTGTGGGCGAATGTCCAGACACTTAGTGTGGCATGTGATGCCGGAGTAAATGCCTGCATTCTGGATGAGAAAAATAAAATCTGGGTAACGAATAAATCCTGTGTGCTGAAAAAGTCAGAAGCATACGGACCATATCTTTCTGTATTTTCTTTGGAAGGCGAGATTTATGATTTCAGTTTGGAGGGTACGAAATGGCCGCTCAATCATCATGATCTGATGCCGTGCGACAGTTTGACGGTGAGCAACCAGTTTGTGGATGATGAAGTGAAGATCAGTTTTGTAAATGGTCGGATTGTTATTATGGAAACGAAAGACTGATAAGAGATGTATAAGAAGAGAAAAGCCAGATATCATTCGAAAATGGTATCTGGCTTTTTTGCGTAAAAGATACTAGGTGTCTGAGATGAGTACTTTTTTGATTATAAAGCCGGATTTTGAAAAAAATCACGAATCTGAAAAAGGGTTGGACACAATCCGGCAACATGCTGCAGGGAGTGCATCCGAAAGTGGCATAAAATGCAGTCGGGCAAGGAACTAAGTCAGGTGCTTATGGAGCGTCATCCTCTTTTGGAGGGGAAACTGGATTTATGATATTGTGGATTTTAGAACTTGTTTCTTATCTTTCGGTACTCTCTTGGGGAATATCCTTTCAGCTTGTGGAAAAGCCGGCTGAAATAAAGCTGATTATCATACCCGACGATTTTAGAAATTTCATTGATGGAATAGGTTGTTGTTTCAAGTAACATCTGGGCATTGTTAATTCGGATTCCCACAATAAACTGCATTGGTGTAGAACCTGTGTATTTTTTGAAGTTTCGGATAAACCAGCTGACACTCATTCCACGTGAGGCAGCATAATCATCTATGCTAATATTCTGGTTATAATTTTCACTGAAAAAGGTAACTGCGTTATCCATCTCGTGATCCAGGTATTCATTTTTCGAGATATGTTCCCTGGTCAGTTCCCGATGAAAGATGATAAGAAGATGACGGAGCAGAAGGACAAGCATTTCCTCATAATTATCTTGGCAACGCTGAAGCTCGATGATAATACGCTTGAAAATCTGTTCGTATTCCATAGAGGTTCCGACCTGAAATACACGCTCTTTATCCGGGAATCCATATTGCCGTAGGATATTTTTTACATTGTTGCCTGTAAAATGAATCCAGTATACTTCTGTCTTATCTTTTCCATAATATTCATATTTCTGAAGTTCCTTCGGTCTGTACAGTACAATATTACCGGCGGGGACAATCGTTTCGTTATCCACATTGTCAAAATGAAAATGCCCACAACCAGCAGTGATATAGATAATCTGATAATCCAGGCGTCCCCTTGGACGGTAGGTTGGTAACTTTGGATGGCTGGAAAGGCGGTAAGTACCGCAACTTCCTACAACCAGTGGGCGACTTTTGTCTTTGAAATCCATATGGGAGTGGTTTAAATAACCGGTATTCATATACATATGGTAGCACCTCTTTTCCTTTTTTTGTTATTGTATCATTTAGTGCATATTTTGTCTAATCCAATTCATAGACATGTTTTGCAGATTAGGATAAGATATATATAGCAAAACAGAGAAGCGTAAACATAAAAGTAAAAGACAAGGTTTGCTGTGGAAAAACAAAGTGCAAAAAAATGTATATGTATTAAAGGAGAGTTATTTATGATTGTACCACGTTATTATGAGGATTTAAGCGTACTGCATGAAAATACAATGCCAGCCAGAGCCTATTTTATTCCGGCATCCAAAAGAATGGATAACCTGGTGGAGCACAGGGAAGAGTCAGACCGAATGCAGTTATTGAACGGAACTTGGAAGTTCCAGTATTTTAACAGTATCTATGATGTTCAGGAACCCTTCTTTGAGAAAGATTATGATACAGAAAATTTTGATGAGATTCAGGTTCCGAGTGTATGGCAGATGGCAGGATATGATACACATCAGTATACAAACATCAGGTATCCGTTCCCATTTGATCCACCGTATGTACCACAGGATATTCCATGTGGAACATATGCACATACCTTTGTTTATCACAAAGATGAAAATGCACCAAAAGCTTTCTTGAATTTTGAAGGAGTAGACAGTTGCTTTTATGTATGGATCAATGGCTCTTATGTAGGGTATAGCCAGGTTTCTCATATGACCAGTGAGTTTGATATCACCGACCTCCTTCGGGACGGAGAGAACAGCATAGCGGTTCTGGTCATGAAGTGGTGTGATGGTTCCTATTTGGAAGATCAGGACAAATTCCGTATGAGTGGTATTTTCCGGGATGTGTACATTTTGAAACGCCCAAAACAGGCAATCAGTGATTATCATATTAAAACAAGAATTGAGGATATGCTTGCGAAAGTAGAAATTGAAATGAAATTCTACTCTCCCTTAAATGTAAAAATTTCGATTGAAGATAGAAACGGAGCAGTTGTAGCACTAGGAAGTATTGCTGAAGAAGGAACAGCTGTATTAGAAATTGCAAGTCCGGAACTTTGGAATACAGAAAATCCATATCTATATAAACTGATTCTTGAAACAGAGAATGAAGTAATTGTAGATCACATTGCATTAAGAAAGATAGAGATTAAAGACCAGGTTATTTATTTAAATGGACAGAAGATTAAATTCCGTGGTGTCAATCGACATGATTCCGATCCGGTTACTGGATTTACAATCAGTCTGGAACAGCTCACAACCGATCTTACGTTAATGAAGCAGCATAATTTTAATGCGATCCGTTCCAGCCACTATCCGAACGCACCATTTTTCTATGAAATGTGTGACAAGTATGGATTCATGGTAATAGATGAAGCAGATATTGAAGCTCATGGTCCATTTATGATCTACAGAAAAGAAGACACTGATTACAATCGGTTCAAACGATGGAATGAGAAGATTGCAGATGATCCGGTATGGGAAGAGGCAATCGTTGATCGCGTAAAACTCATGGTGGAACGTGACAAAAACCGTTTCTGTATTGTTATGTGGTCAATGGGAAATGAGAGTGCTTATGGCTGCAACTTTGAAAAAGCACTGGAATGGACAAAGAATTTTGATCCAGACCGTATCACACAATATGAGAGTGCAAGATACCGTAATTATGATGAAACATATGATTACAGCAATCTGGATGTGTACAGCCGGATGTACCCGGCGCTTTCCGAAATTCAGGAATATCTGGATAAAGATGGAAGCAAACCCTTCCTTTTGGTAGAGTACTGTCACAGCATGGGAAACGGACCTGGAGATTTTGAAGATTACTTCCAGATGATTCAGGATAATGATAAAATGTGCGGCGGCTTTGTCTGGGAATGGTGTGACCATGCGATTGCTCATGGAACTGCTGAGAATGGAAAGACTATATATGCTTATGGGGGCGACCATGGCGAAGAAATTCATGATGGCAACTTCTGTATGGATGGATTAGTATATCCGGACAGAACGGTACATACAGGACTTTTGGAATACAAGAATGTTTATCGCCCGGCAAGAGTTATTTCCTATAACAAAGAAAGCGGAGAACTGGTGCTTCATAACTACATGGATTTTGATGACTTGAAAGATTATGTGAAGATCAGTTATGAACTGACGCAGGACGGGCTTGTAATCAGCAAAGGTAAACTCCCAGAAGTTTCAGCAGCACCACACAGTGAAGGAAAAATAAACCTTAAAATCAATGTGCCAGAGAGTGGAAAATGTTATTTAAAATTTATTTACCATCTGAAAAAGGAATTGCCACTGTTGGATGAAGACCATATCCTTGGATTTGATGAGATCGAAGTAAGCCAGAAGGATGCAAAATGCCAGTTAGCAGAAAAATGGGTTGAAAAAACAGTGACGGATTCTGAATTACAGGTGAGTGAAGATGATACACAGATTCATATCAAAGGCCGTGAATTCGCATATACAATCGACCGACGGACTGCACTTTTTACAGAGATGAAATTTGCAGGTCGGGAATATCTGAACCACCCGATGGAATTAAATATCTGGAGGGCACCAACAGATAATGATATGTACATCAAGTCTGAATGGAAGAAAGCCCATTATGATAAAGCTTATACAAGAGCTTACACGACAGAGGTCGTGCAGGGAAAGCATGGTGTGAAAATTACAAGCCATGCATCCGTTGTGGCAGAGACAGTACAGAAGATTCTTGATGTGACGATTACATGGAAAATAGAAGCTGCTGGAAAGATTGATGCAGATATTGCAGTAACAAAAGACGATGAATTCCCGGATCTTCCGAGATTTGGTGTGAGGATGTTCCTGGATAAAAAACTTTCAGCTGTAAGATACTTTGGAATGGGACCACAGGAAAGTTATTGTGATAAACATCAGGCTGCGAGCCACGGTTTGTACCGGGCAGATGTAGGGGATTTACATGAGGACTATATCCGTCCACAGGAAAATGGAAGCCATTATGATTGTGAATATGTAGAGCTTAACAACAGCCGATATGGAATTGTGGCATCCGCAGAAAAGGCATTTTCATTCAATGCTTCTTATTATACACAGGAAGAACTTGAGAAGAAAACGCATAATTATGAATTAATAGAATCAGATAGTGTAGTATTCTGTGTTGACTACGCATTAAATGGCATTGGTTCTAATAGTTGTGGTCCAGTTGTATTGGATCAGTACCGATTTGATGATGTATTATTCCGGTTCCAGTTTACGCTGATACCGTATGTAAAGGGATAATAAAGTTTCATGTAACCCGTAAACAAGGAAA
>ERZ1106973.3243-NODE-3243-length-10413-cov-2.682371_pt1 | contig 10413 bp, 7 predicted proteins | sample MGYA00403686_ERZ1106973 | MGnify/ENA primary metagenome ERZ1106973 (study PRJEB35170, sample SAMEA104062408) | human gut metagenome | biome: human gut; feature: human-associated habitat; material: faeces | place: Denmark | collected 2012-11-06 ...
AAGAAGTTACGGTAGCAAGAAAGCTATACCGTTCCGGAGAAAGCGAATATCTGATCAATGGAAGAGCATGCAGATTAAAAGATGTAAATGAACTTTTCTATGATACAGGTATCGGAAAAGAAGGGTATTCGATTATCGGACAGGGACAGATTGATAAGATCTTAAGTGGTAAGCCGGATGAGAGGCGGGAACTTTTTGATGAGGCGGCAGGAATTGTCAAATTCAAACGAAGAAAAAGTATGTCGGTCAAAAAGCTGGAAGACGAACGCCAGAATCTGGTCCGTGTCAATGATATTCTGTCTGAACTGGAAAAACAGGTCGGACCGTTAGAACGTCAGTCTGAAAAGGCGCGGGAATATCTGAAACGCAAAGAAGAATTAAAAACATACGATATCAATATGTTTCTTTTGGAAATGGAACGTATCCGGGATCAGATTCGGAATCTGGATGAAAAACTGCGTATTACAAAAGGAGAACTAGAAGAAGCAACCAGAAAGTATGCAGATACAAAGACAGAATATGAGTCGATTGAAGAACAGGTGGAAGTGATCGATGATTCCATTGAAAAAGCGAACCGTCAGTTAAATGAGACAACCATTCTGAAGCAACAGTTAGAGAACCAGATCGCATTGTTAAAAGAACAGATCCACAGTGCGCGGATGAATGATGAACACTTCGATCAGCGTGCCGGTGTTATTGATTCGGAGATAGATGTCCGTGAAGGACAGCTGAAAGAACTTCACACGGAAAAAGATTCCATTGAAAAACAGATGGAAGAAAAGCGGTCAGAAGAAGATAAGATCAAAAATGAACTGACGGAATTGCAGGAGAAGATTGCTCAGATTACCGGATCTGTCGATGAAAAAAAGAATCATATTATGGAAATACTGAATAACAGAGCATCCACGAAAGCTCAGATTCAGAAATTCGATACAATGATGGAGCAGATTCAGGTAAGAAAATCGCAGATTAACCGTGAAATCCTTGCAAATGACAGTGAGATCGCAGAAGAGAATGAGAGTCTGAATAAATTCCAAATGGAATTGAAAGTTATTTCCGACAAGATCATTTCACTGAATGACGAGAATAAAGAATATGAACGCAGGATCAGGGAATTGCAGACTAAGATTTCGAAAGAATCCCAGAAGCTGCAGATCGGACAATCTGCTTTTCACAGGGAACAGTCCAGACTGGAATCATTAAAGAATATTACGGAACGGTATGACGGATACGGTAACAGTATTCGTAAAGTCATGGATAATAAGGACCGGGAGCAGGGACTTCTGGGTGTAGTAGCAGATATCGTGAAGGTTGAAAAAGACTATGAGATCGCTATTGAGACTGCACTTGGAGGAAATATCCAGAATATCGTAACGGAGGATGAGGATACAGCAAAACGAATGATTCATTTCCTGAAGAAGAATAAGTTTGGACGTGCAACCTTTCTGCCGTTAACGTCGATCCGTGCGAATTCCGGGATTAACCGGCCGGAAGTACTGAAAGAAACGGGAGTTATCGGGACAGCCAACAAATTGATCCAGGTGGAGAGCAAATATAAAACCCTTGCAGATTATCTGCTGGGAAGAACACTGGTAGTAGATCATATTGATCATGCAACAATGATTGCAAGGAAATACCACCAGTCTATCCGTATCGTAACACTGGAAGGCGAGCTGATCAATCCAGGTGGTTCCATGACCGGTGGAGCATTTAAAAACTCAAGTAATCTTCTGAGCAGACGACGGGAAATCGAAGAATTTGAAAAGACCGTGCAGAAGCTTAAGCAGGAGATGACGGAGATGGAACAACAGATCTCTGGTCTGAAAGAAGAACGTGCAGGGTATTATGAGAAGACCGATGCAATCAGTACAGAACTGCAGAAAGCATATGTCGTACAGAATACGGCGAAGATGAATGCAGATCAGTCATCAACCAGGATCAGAAGCTTCAGACAGCAGTTTGATAATCTGCGGAATGAAGCTGCGAAACTCGATGCACAGATCACGGAGATCATGGACAATCAGGAATCTATTAATATTGAGCTGGATACATCCGAAAGTCTGGAGAATGATCTGAATCTCACCATTGAGAAAGAGCAGAAAGAACTGGAAGATGTTCATACAAAAGAGAGTATTAAGACCAGAAAATCAGAACAGATTCATCTGGAATATGCAGGATTAGAGCAAAAATATACATTTATCACGGAAAATATTACCCGTATCTGCGAAGAGGTCGATAAATTCCGGACTGAATTGGAAGAGCTGACAAAGAATAAAGGCGGCAATTCCAGGGAGATCACCGAAAAAGAGGAGAAGATCCACGAGTTAAAAACAACAATTGATCATTCCGGAGATTTGTTTGAAGAGATCAAACTTCAGATCGAACATTCAAAAAGTGAACGAATGGAACTGAATAAACGTCACAAAGCGTTCTTTGAAAAACGTGAAGAGATCTCGAAACATATGGCGGATCTTGATAAAGAAGTTTACCGTCTGGAAAGCCAGAAAGAAGGCTGCGAAGAAGCTTCCGAGAAGCAGATTAATTATATGTGGGAAGAATATGAACTCACACTGAATCATGCAAAAGAGCTTAGGAATCCGAATCTGACCGATCTTGCAGATATGAAGAGACGGATCCAGGAATTAAAAAGTGAGATCCGTGCACTGGGAAATGTCAATGTCAATGCGATAGAAGAATATAAAAGTGTATCCGAACGGTATGAATTTCTGAAAGGACAGCATGATGATCTGGTTGAAGCAGCCGAAACACTGGAGCAGATCATCGAGGAACTTGATAATGCCATGCGCAAGCAGTTTAAAGAGCAGTTTGCCAGAATTGCCGCAGAGTTTGATCAGGTATTCAAGGAGATGTTCGGCGGTGGAAAAGGAACGCTGGAACTTATGGAAGATGAGGATATTCTGGAAGCAGGTATCCGGATTATTGCCCAGCCGCCAGGAAAGAAGCTGCAGAACATGATGCAGTTATCCGGAGGCGAAAAGGCACTGACAGCAATAGCACTTCTTTTTGCAATCCAGAATCTGAAACCGTCACCGTTCTGTCTGCTGGATGAGATTGAGGCGGCACTGGATGATAATAATGTAGACCGGTATGCACAGTATCTTCATAAACTTACGAAGCATACGCAGTTTATTGTTATCACGCACAGAAGAGGAACCATGGCGGCAGCAGACCGTCTGTATGGTATTACGATGCAGGAAAAGGGAGTATCTACGCTGGTATCGGTAGATCTTCTGGAAGACCAACTGGAGAAGTAGGAGGCAGAAATGGGAGAAGAAAAGAAAGGATTTTTCAGGCGACTGGTATCCGGGCTTACAAAGACCAGGGATAATATCGTATCAGGAATGGACAGTATTTTTCATGGATTTTCCAGGATTGATGACGATTTTTATGAAGAACTGGAAGAATTACTGGTAATGGGGGACATCGGTATTAATACTACAATGAGTATTATTGATGGACTCAAAGAACGTGTAAAAGAAGAAAAAATTAAAGAAGCATCTGCCTGCAAACAGCTTTTGATTGATACCATTAAGGAGCAGATGCAAATTCATGAAGACGCTTATGAATTTGAACACAAAAAGTCTGTTTTATTATTGATTGGTGTAAATGGTGTTGGTAAGACGACCAGTGTCGGCAAACTGGCAGGACAGTTCAAAAATCAGGGTAAAAAGGTAATGCTTGCTGCCGCTGATACATTCCGTGCAGGTGCAATTGATCAGTTAAAAGAATGGGCAAATCGTGCCGGCGTAGATATTATTGCAGGACAGGAAGGTTCTGACCCGGCTGCGATTGTGTACGATGCGGTTGCTGCCGCAAAAGCAAGAGATGTTGATATTCTTCTCTGTGATACAGCAGGAAGACTTCATAATAAGAAAAATTTGATGGCAGAACTTCACAAGATTCATACCATCATCGAAAAAGAGTACCCGGAAGCCTTATTAGAGACCATGATTGTTGTTGATGGTACAACGGGACAGAATGCACTGGCGCAGGCAAAAGAATTTAGCGAAGTAGCAGATGTGTCAGGTGTTATTTTAACAAAACTTGATGGAACTGCAAAAGGCGGTATTGCGATTGCAATTCAGTCAGAATTAAGCATTCCGGTTAAGTATATCGGAATTGGTGAACAAATTGGTGACTTACAGCGATTTGATGCCGAAGAGTTTGTGAATGCATTATTTGAAGAATAGAGAAAGGTTGTGTTTTACCGGATGATGACGTTAGATCAGTTTGAGCAGGCAAGTGAAAAGGTGCAGAATGTAATTCTTCCTACAAATTTAATATATAGTGAGTATTACAGTGCACAGACCGGCGGAAAAATTTACTTAAAGCCGGAAAATATGCAGTATACAGGTGCTTATAAAGTTCGTGGTGCCTACTATAAAATCAGTACCATGTCAGAAGAGGACAGACAAAAAGGACTCATTACCGCTTCTGCCGGAAACCATGCACAGGGCGTTGCTTATGCAGCGAAATTGTTTGGGGTAAAGGCAGTAATTGTAATGCCAAATACAACACCGTTAATCAAAGTAAACCGCACAAAAAGCTATGGTGCAGAGGTAGTTCTTCACGGTGATGTATATGACGATGCGTGTTCTTATGCTTTGCAGTTAGCAGAGGAAAAAGGATACACTTTTATTCATCCGTTTGATGATGAAGTAGTGGCAACCGGGCAGGGCTCCATTGCCATGGAGATTATTAAAGAACTTCCAACCGTTGATATGATTTTAGCACCGGTTGGCGGCGGCGGTTTGTTATGCGGCGTTTCAACACTTGCCAAATTATTAAATCCGAATATTAAAGTCATTGGTGTAGAGCCTGCAGGTGCAAACTGTATGCAGGAGTCGTTAAAGCAGGGAAAAGTTGTCTCTCTACCAAATGTCAATACCATTGCAGATGGTACGGCAGTAAAGACACCGGGACATAATATTTTCCCATATATCCAGAAAAATGTAGATGAAATTATCACCGTGGATGACCACGATTTGATTGTTAATTTCTTAGACATGGTGGAAAATCATAAAATGGTAGTTGAAAATTCCGGTCTGCTTACGGTATCTGCACTGAAGCAGTTAGACTGCAAAGGCAAGAAAATTGTCTGTATCTTAAGTGGCGGTAATATGGATGTCATTACAATGTCTTCTGTTGTTCAGCACGGACTTATTCAGCGTGGCAGAATCTTTACCGTGAGTGTCCAGCTTCCGGACCGTCCGGGTGAATTGGTACGGGTGGCAGATGTGATTGCAAAAGCACAGGGAAATATTATCCGCTTAGAGCATAACCAGTTTGTCAGCATTAACCGAAATGCCGCCGTGGAACTTACGATTACGATGGAAGCGTTTGGCAATGACCATAAAGAATCCATTATTGCAGCATTAAAAAAGGCAGGGTATACACCGAAACCGGAACAGCCGACTGCCGTTTACCAATAAAGGAGGAGCCGTGATGGACCAGAAATCATTACTCTTTACACCGGAAGGTGTACGAGACATCTACGGAGAAGATTGTGAAAGAAGAGCCAAAATTCAGCAGGGAATTCATACGATTATGAAACAGTATGGATTTAAGAATATTCAAACGCCTACTTTTGAGTTCTTTGATATTTTTAACAGAGAACGTGGAACTGTAAAATCTGCTGATATGTTTAAGTTCTTTGACCAGTACAACAATACGCTTGTGCTGCGTCCGGATATCACACCGTCGATTGCACGTTGTGTGGCTAAGTATTATGAAAAAGAAGAAATGCAGATTCGTCTGTGCTATACAGGAAGTACCTTTACCCGCTTAAGCGGTTATCAGGGAAAACTTTCGGAAATCACACAGCTCGGTGCGGAAATGATGAATGATGCGTCTTCCGATGCCGATGGTGAAATTATTGCCATGACGATTGAATGTCTGCAAAAATCGGGTTTGAAAGAGTTTAAAGTCGATATTGGACACGCTGATATTTTTCGCGGGCTTATTGAGGAGACGGATTTATCCGAAGAAGAAATCGAGACGTTAAAAACCTATTTAAATAACAAAAATATTTTTGCGGTTGAGGATATGCTCGAAAACCGTGATATGCCACAAGAATGTAAAAATCTTTTGGTAAAAATGCCGGATTTGTTTGGCGGAATCGAAACCATTACTTATGTTAAGGAACAGACCACAAACAAACGTGCCTTAAAAGCGTTAGAGCGATTAGAAAAAATCTATGAGATTTTGTCGGTATCCGGTTTAGAAGACCATATCACATTTGATTTGGGACTTTTGTCGCATTATGAATATTACACCGGAGTTATTTTCAAGGCTTATACATATGGTACCGGAGATGCGATTGTGACCGGTGGCCGGTATGATAATCTGGTCGAACAGTTCGGTAAAAAGACCCCGGCGGTTGGATTTGCGTTACTGTTAGACCAATTGATGGAAGCACTTAGAAGCCAGGAGATTCCAATTGAGGCACAGGAGAAAGATTACCTGATTTTGTACCGCTCAGCGAATCGAAAAAAAGCGTTAGAGATGGCAAAATCTTATCGTACGGATAATCAGCCGGCAAGACTGCTTCGAAAGGACGCACAGACACCATTAAGTGAGTATATTGCCTATGGCAAGCGAAATGAGGTTTCCAAGCTCCTTTATATTGATGACACCGGTGAAATTTCAGAGTTTGACTTATCGGAAATGTAATGCAGACAAAAGTTTGAAATGGAGGTTTTCATGAAATATATTACGATTGCACTCGCAAAGGGCCGTCTTGCAAAACAGACACTTGCACTGCTTGAGCAGACCGGCATTACCTGCGAGGAAATGAAAGACAAAGATACAAGAAAGTTGATTTTTATCAACGAGGAGTTGAAATTAAAATTCTTCCTTTCCAAAACATCGGATGTACCTACTTATGTGGAGTATGGCGCGGCAGATTTAGGTGTCGTAGGAAGCGATACAATTATGGAAGAGGGAAGAAAAGTATTAGAAGTTTTGGATTTAGGACTTGGCAAATGCAATATGTGTGTTGCAGGTCCTGCTTCAGCAAAAGAATTGCTGCATAATAATCAGGTGATTCGTGTTGCCTCGAAATATCCGGCAATTGCGAAAAACTATTTTTATAATCAGAAACATCAGACTGTGGAAATTGTAAAATTAAATGGTTCTGTTGAACTTGCACCAATTGTTGGTTTGTCCGAGGTCATTGTTGATATTGTTGAGACGGGCTCGACATTAAAGGCAAACGGACTAGAGGTATTGGAAACAATTTGTCCATTATCCGCCCGCGTGATTGTTAATGAAGCAAGTATGAAATTGCAGCGTGAGCGTATTACGAAACTAATTAAAGATTTAAAACAGGCACTGGAATAAGGAGGAATGGTAACATGCGCATGGTACAGCTTACCAAACAGGAAAAAGAAAATATTTTGGAAAATTTGTTGAAACGCAGCCCGAACCAGTATGATGAGTATCAGGAAGCAGTCAATGAAATTTTGGAAAATGTAAAAAAAGAAGGAGACAAGGCGGTCTTTGATTATACGAAGCGCTTTGACAAAGCCAATATTTCTAAAGAGACCTTGTATGTGACAGAAGAAGAGATCAAAGAGGCATATTCTCTTGTTGATGCTGACTTAATTGAGACAATGAAAAAATCGATTGCAAACATTCGCGATTTTCATGAACGTCAGGTGAGAAACAGCTGGTTTCACACAAGAGAGGATGGTGTGATTTTAGGACAGCGCATTACAGCATTAGCAAGTGTTGGTGTTTATGTGCCGGGCGGAAAAGCAGCTTATCCATCCAGTGTTTTGATGAATATTATTCCTGCAAAAGTGGCTGGCGTAAAACGTATTGTTATGGCAACTCCTCCGGGAAAAGACGGAAAAGTGACACCGGTTACTTTGGTAGCTGCTCATTTGGCCGGCGCCTCAGAAGTTGTAAAGGTTGGCGGTGCACAGGCGATTGCAGCACTCGCTTATGGAACGGAATCAATTCCGAAAGTAGATAAAATTGTAGGTCCCGGTAATATTTTTGTTGCCCTTGCCAAGAAAACGGTATATGGACATGTCAGCATCGACTCGGTTGCCGGCCCGAGTGAAATTCTTGTGCTTGCAGACGAAACTGCAAATCCACGTTACGTGGCTGCTGATTTGTTATCCCAGGCAGAACATGATGAGTTAGCGTCCGCAATTTTGGTGACGACAAGCCGTGAACTGGCAGAACAGGTATCGAAAGAAGTGGATACTTTTGTTGCTTCTTTATCCCGTAAGGAAATCATTTCAAAATCTTTGGAAAACTATGGATACCTTTTGATTGCTGACAATATGGATGAGGCAATTGACGTGGTAAATGAGATTGCTTCTGAGCATTTGGAAATCATTACAAAAAATCCGTTTGACACAATGACGCGTGTAAAGAATGCCGGTGCCATGTTCTTAGGTGAATACTCCAGCGAACCGCTTGGCGATTATTTTGCCGGACCAAACCATGTCCTTCCGACAAATGGAACAGCGAAATTCTTCTCCCCATTGTCCGTTGATGATTTCATCAAGAAATCCAGCGTGATTTCCTATTCACGTGAAGCACTGGAAGAAGCGCATGAGGACATTATCAAATTTGCGAAAGCAGAGCATTTGACAGCACACGCAAACTCCATCGCTGTGCGTTTTGGCAAAGAGGTCTTTGACGAAAATTAATACTTGACTTGTACAAGTGAAGTATGTTATATTTTTAATGTTGTGAATAAAGTAGATGGTCCTCTGATGGAAATATATCATTAAGAACATCAAAATCAGATTAGGAGGAACAACAATGAACGAAATTATCAAGAAAATCGAAGCAGAGCAGTTGAAAGCTGAAGTACCTGAATTTCACGTTGGTGATACTGTTAAGGTATATGCCAAAGTAAAAGAGGGACAGCGCGAAAGAACACAGGTTTTTGAAGGTGTTGTATTGAAACGCCAGGGCGGAAGCACTCGTGAGACATTTACTGTCCGCAAGTTCTCCAATGGTGTTGGTGTTGAGAAGACATGGCCTCTTCATTCTCCAATTGTTGAGAAAATCGAAATTGTTCGTCTTGGTAAAGTAAGAAGAGCAAAACTGAATTATCTGCGCGGACGCATAGGTAAAGCAGCTAAGGTTAAAGAACTTGTTAAGTAAATATTTGCTTTTCATCGAGGCGCATGGGCTTGGCTCATGCGTCTTTTTCAGTAAATGAGCAAAGGGGTATTGCTATGAATTTAAGGTTTGAAGAAGAAAAAAAACACGAACAGAGAATGCAGTTTCTAAAAGGAGCCATTCGCTTTTCGATTATGGCAGCAGCGGTTGTATTTCTTGCCTGGCTGATTATTACGTTTGCCTTAAAAAAAGTAAGTGTAATTGGCAGTTCCATGGAAACGACACTTTACAATGGGGAAGATGTGATTGTAAACAAAACTTCTTATGTGCTTTTTCCACCAAAAAGAAATCAGATTATTGCTTTTTATCCGGAAGTACAGGACGAGGAGGAGACAATAAACAGTGACAGTATGATTCACATCCGCAGAGTTGCCGGTCTTCCCGGTGAAAAAGTACAAATTAAAAATGGAAAACTTTATATTAATGGAGAAGAACAGAAAGAAAAATATGATTTTGAAGCGATGCATTCCGGCGGACGGGCAGTCAATGAAATTACGCTCAAAGACGATGAGTATTTTGTGCTAAGTGACAGCCGCAATGACATGGATGACAGTCGGAATTCATCTTTTACAAAAGTTACGAAAAAGAATATTATCGGAAAAGTAATTTTGCGGCTTTACCCATTTTCCTTAATTTGAGGGCCAACGGCAGAAGATAAGAAAACGGAATAGGAGGAAGTTTCGATGCATTTTCAATGGTATCCGGGGCATATGACAAAAGCAAAACGTGCCATGCAGGAAGATATCAAACTAATTGATGTCATTATTGAACTGGTGGATGCTAGAATCCCCCGAAGCAGCAAAAATCCTGATATTGATTCGCTGGCACAGGGAAAATCAAGAATTTTACTGTTAAATAAAAGCGATATGGCGGATGCGGCAAAGACTCAGTCATGGATTTCATATTATGAGAAACAAGGCTTTTTAGCATTGGCAGTCAATTCAAAAAAGAAAAATGAATTAAAACAGGTGAATGCGTTAGTGCAGAAAGCCTGTGAAAAGAAAATTGAGCGCGATCGCAAACGAGGCATTAAAAATCGTCCGGTTCGTGCTATGATTGTTGGTATCCCGAATGTTGGAAAGTCTACATTTATTAATAGTTTTGCCGGAAAAGCATGTGCAAAAACAGGAAACAAACCGGGCGTTACCAAAGGGAAACAGTGGATTCGCCTAAATAAACAGGTAGAACTTTTAGATACACCGGGTATTTTATGGCCGAAGTTTGAAGACCAGACAGTTGGACAGC
>ERZ1106973.3249-NODE-3249-length-10391-cov-3.441467_pt1 | contig 10391 bp, 5 predicted proteins | sample MGYA00403686_ERZ1106973 | MGnify/ENA primary metagenome ERZ1106973 (study PRJEB35170, sample SAMEA104062408) | human gut metagenome | biome: human gut; feature: human-associated habitat; material: faeces | place: Denmark | collected 2012-11-06 ...
TCGAGTATAAGACGTTTCCGGATCATACGGGCGTGCTCGGCGTTATCCGCGGCGGCAAGCCGGGCAAGGGTATCATGCTGCGCGCAGATATCGACGGACTTTCGGGGGTACACGAAGCAACGGGGCTGCCGTTTGCCAGCCAGAATCCTGATTGCATGCATGCCTGCGGACACGACACGCACATCAGTGTCCTGCTCGGCGCGGCGAAAATCTTAAATGAAATCAAGGATGAGCTTTGCGGTACCATCAACCTCTGCTTTGAACCGGCCGAGGAAACCCTGCAGGGCGCGTCTCTGATGATCCAGGACGGCTGTCTGGATGGCATGGATGCCTGCTTCGGCATGCACACCTGGTCCGCGGGCACCAGCGGCAAGGCAAGCTTCATGAAAGGCAATATCATGGCCGCAGGCGGAAAGTTCACCGTAAGGGTCAAGGGCTATGCGTCACACGGCGCACGTCCGCAGGACGGACATGACGCTATTATCGCAGCCTGCAGCATCGCGATGAACCTGCAGACCTATGTATCCCGCAGAAACGACCCGCTGAATCCATTGGTTTTAACCATCGGCACCATCCATGGCGGTGCGCGCTGGAATGTCATCGCGAATGAGGTCGTGATGGAAGGCACGCTGCGCACCTTTGACGCGGAGGTTCGAAAAAATCTCAAAAGAGATCTCAGCCAGATCGTCGAGCATACCGGCAAGGCGCTCGGCGTAGAAGCGACGCTGGAATATGAAGAAATGTGGCCGCCGACAATCAATGCCGACGATGAGATGCTCTCCATCAGCCGCAACGCGGCCGTCAAGTTGTTCGGCGAGGATGCGCTGGAAGAACAGCCGCCGACGATGGGCGGAGAATCGTTCTCCCTCTATTTGGAACGCATTCCGGGCACATACGGCTTCATGGGCAGCCGCGACGAGGTGCATTGCTACGGCAACCACAATGAAAAATTCGATATTGATGAGAGCATCTTAAAACGCAGCGCAGCGCTGTTCGTACAGGTGACTGTCGATTTCCTGAACAAGGACGCAAAATAAACAGGCGCTATCGTATGCCGCACGCGGCAGCGCATGGCGAAACGACAGAAGAAGATAGATCAGAGAGAGGGACAAGAAGATGAATATTGCAGAGGCAGCGCAGAAGTACGCTGATTACACGATTGAAATGAGAAGATATTTCCACAAGTATCCGGAGCTCGGCCTGCAGGAGGAGAATACCGCCAAAAAGATTCGCGAGGAACTGACCAAAATGGGCATTCCGTTCGTGACGATGGCGAACTACGGTACTGTTGCGACCATCGGCGGCAAGAAGCCGGGCAAGTGCGTGCTGCTCCGCGCGGACATGGACGCACTGGCTGTGCAGGAAGAAAACGATGTGGAATACGCATCCACGAAGCCGGGCATCATGCATGCCTGCGGACACGACAGCCACAGCGCGATGCTGCTCGGCTGCGCGAAAATCCTCAAGGAGATGGAGGACGAGATCAACGGTACCGTACGCCTTTGCTTCCAGCTTTCGGAGGAAAACGGGCAGGGCGCGAAGCTGATGATCAAGGAAGGTCTGCTCGATGGCGTCGATGCTTGCTTTGCACTGCATGTATGGGCAAATGTGGACAGCGGTTACGTTGCCGTTGCGCCGGGTCCGGTGATGGCGAGCGCCAATCTCTTTGAAGTGCAGATTAAGGGAAAAGGCAGCCATGGCTCTGCACCCCATCAAGGCATCGATGCGCTGACAACCGGCTGTGCAGTCGTCGGGGAGCTGCAAAAAATCGTCAGTCGCGAGATTGACCCGCAGGAAGCGGCAGTGCTCACCATCGGCTCCTTCCAAAGCGGTACGGGTTGGAACATTATCGCGGATTCCGCCAAGCTGGTCGGCACGACACGCTGCTTCTCCAAAGAAGTCAACGCCATGCTGCCGGAGGCGATGGAACGCGTCATCAAAAATGTCTGCGAAGCGCATCGCTGCGAGGGTAAGCTGATTTATACCCCGATTGTCGATCCGACTATCAATGACGAAAAGCTGGCAATGCTCGCCCAAGGCTCGGTCGCAAAGATTTTCGGGGAAGGAAAAATCCAAGCCATGAAGCCGACGACAGGCGGCGAAGATTTCTCGGAAATGATGCGCGATATTCCGGGCGTGATTGGCATGGTCGGCGTGCGCAATCCGGAGATCGACGGCGTTTACGCCAACCACCATGGAAAATTCAAGGTGGATGAGGCGCAGATGGTCAAAGGCGCGGGGCTGTACGCGCAGATGGCTGTGGATTATCTGAATCAGTAAGATTTTCCAAAGCCCTGCTTTGTGAAAAATGCCCGAAACGGGTAGAAATCAGACGAAAAAAATGTTATAATGGTACTTACTTATGGGTAAGTACCATTTTTCTTTGCCCAAAGCGCAGAGAGGAGAAAACATATATGACAACCGAAAAAAAACGATGGGGAGACCGTCGGGACGCGGTGTGGCTGCGGGATTTGGACGCGCTGCACGTGTTCATGCCGTATCTCTATCCGAACCGCGCCGATAACGAAGCATTTATCAGCGAAGCCATCGATTTGGAGAATATCGATCGGTATCTGGCAGAGAAGAACGCTGCGCTGCCGGACGGCGAAGAGCCGTACAAGCTGTTTTATCTGCTGCTGGCGGCGCTGGTCAAGACGATCACGCTCAGACCGAAGATGAACCGCTTTATCAAGGGCGGCAGAGTGTACCAAAGGGACAAGCTTTCCCTTGCCTTTGTTGTCAAAAAACAGTTTCAGGATGATGCGCATGAGGCGCTCGCGTTTATCGAATTTGACGAAACGACGACCATTGACGATGTGCGCAGGAAGCTGGCGGCAGAGATTCACGCATGCCGCAGCGATAAAGTAGATAACTCGACGGCTGGCATGGAGATGCTCGGCAGGCTGCCGCGGCCGGTCCTGCGGCTGGTGATGTGGGTGCTACACCGGCTGGACTACTATGGCCGCGTGCCGTACAGTCTGGTCAAGGCGGACCCGAACTATGCGACCTGCTTTGTCACAAACCTCGGTTCGATCGGTCTCAAAGCAGGCTATCACCATCTGTCTAACTGGGGCACCAATTCGATTTTTATCGTCATCGGCGAGAAAAGCCTGCAGCCGCACTGGGAAGCGGACGGTACGGTGACAATGCATGAGACGCTGCAGCTGGGGCTGACGCTCGACGAAAGGATCGCGGACGGTTACTACTATTCCAGGACCGTCAAGCTGTTAAAATATTTGCTGCATAACCCGCAGCTGCTGGAAACTCCGGCAAATGAGGAGGTGGATGATGGAAGCATTTGAGAATTTGCATGTCAATGCGCCCTGGCTGAAGAATCTCGGCGGGGTGCCGGCACATCTGGACTATTATCAGGGGAGCATGTACGATAAGGTCGCAGAGATCGCGGTCAACTATCCGCGCTACATCGCCTATGACTTCATGGGCGGCAAGGTGCGCTACAAGGACTTTATCCGCAAGGTCGATGAATGCGCCCGCGCACTGGTAGCCATCGGTGTCAAAGAGGGCGAAAGCGTCACGATCTGCATGCCGAACGCGCCGCAGGCCGTCATCATGTTCTATGCGGTCAATAAGGTCGGCGCGATCGCCAATATGGTGCATCCGCTGTCCAGTGAATCGGAGATCGAATTTTGCTTGCGCGAGTCGGCCAGTGTGGTCTGCCTCACGCTCGATCAGTTCTACGGCAAGTTTGCGAATATCCGCGGCAGGGTGCAGCTGCGAAGTCTGATTCTGACCAGCATCAAGGACGCGCTCAGCCCGATTAAGCGCAAGGGCTACTATCTGGCAGAAGGGCGCAAGGTGAAAAAAGTACCGGCGAACGCCGAAATCGTCTGGTGGGAAAAATTCCTGCGGGACGGCGCGGACTATCACGGTCCGTATCATGTCGTGCGTGAGGCTGGCGATCCGGCAGCCATTCTGTACAGCGGCGGCACGACGGGCACGATGAAGGGTATCCTGCTTTCAAATCTGAATTTCAACGCGCTCGGACAGCAGATCATCGCGACGAATCCGATGTTTAAGCCGGGCGATAAGATGCTGGCTGTCATGCCGATCTTCCATGGCTTCGGACTGGGTGTATGCATCCACTCCATGCTTTCACAAGGGGGTCGCTGCCTGCTGATTCCGCGCTTCAATCCGGAAAGCTACGCGAAACTCTTAAAAAAGCACAAGCCGAATTTCATCGCGGGTGTACCGACGCTCTACGAGGCGTTGCTGCGTCTCAAAACGCTCAAGCACGTGGACCTTTCCTGCTTAAAAGGCGTTTTCAGCGGCGGAGATTCTTTGTCGATCGAGTTAAAAAAACGTTTCGACCAATTTCTCGCGGCGCACAACGCGACGATTCCGGTCAGAGAGGGTTACGGTACGACGGAGTGCGTGACCGCGAGCTGTCTGACACCGTCGCACTGGGCGAAAGAGGGCAGCATCGGACTGCCTTTCCCGGATACGTTCTATAAGATCGTCAAACCGGGCAGCGAGGAGGAAGTGCCTTACGGCGCGGAGGGCGAGATCTGCCTGACCGGTCCGACGATGATGATGGAATACATCAACAACCCGGAGGAAACGGCGAACACCCTGCGCAGGCATCCGGATGGGCTGACTTGGCTGCATACCGGAGACCTCGGCATGATGGACGTGGACGGATTTATCTATTTCCGCCAGAGGATCAAGCGCATGATCGTCACCAGCGGCTACAATGTCTATCCGTCTCAGATCGAAAACGTACTCGATGCGCACGAGCTGGTGCACATGAGCTGTGTCATCGGCGTACCGGACCCATACAAGATGCAGCGGGTCGTGGCTTTTATCGTACTGAAGCCGGACGTCAAGGTCTCAGAGGATGCGGCGCGCGAAATCCTGCTTGCCTATTGTGAGAAGCATGTCGCGAAATACGCGATGCCGAAGGAGCTCCACTTCCGCGACAGTCTGCCCAAGACGCTGGTCGGCAAGGTGGCCTATCGGGTTTTGGAAGAGGAAGAAGCAAAAAATTACGCATAAATAAAAAGATACATAAAGAAAAGGGGAATATGATGAGGAAACAGAGAAAACGTAAACTTTTGGCCTGCGTGCTGGCAGCGGCGATGGCCTTTGGCAGCACCTTCGCGTCGGCAGCGACGACAACGGTATCCAGGTATACGGGGAGTACTTATACGCACAATGCGCAGTTCGATAACTGCATCATCGTCGACGGTGTCGATGTATCGGCTTATCAGGAGACCATCGACTGGCAGGCGGTGAAGCGAAACGGCGTGGATTTTGCCATCATTCGTGTGGCCTATCGCGGCTACGGCGCGGCAGGAAACATGAATCCGGACAACTGCTTTGTGAAGCACATCGAAGGCGCCAAAGCAGCGGGTGTGATGGTCGGTATCTATTTCTTTTCACAGGCGCTGAACACGCTGGAGGCAAGAGCCGAGGCGCGTTACACCCTAGAGCTTTTGGGAAACTATGACCTTGACCTGCCGATTTTCATGGACTATGAGTTTTCGACCTCCTCCAAAGGCAGATTTCTCAGTGGTACGATCTCTAAGATCGAGGCGACCGAGAACGCGCGGGCGTTTTGCGATTATATTGAGGAAAACAGCCGCTTCGAGGCAGGCGTGTACGCAAATCTGAATTTCCTGAACAAAACCGTTGACGGCAGACAGCTCAGCCAGCGCTACCCGATCTGGGTCGCGCAGTACAACAAGCGCTGCGACTATGGCAACGCTTACGCATTCTGGCAGTATTCGTCCGGCGGTAAGGTGGACGGCATGAACGGCCGGATTGACTCGAATGTATGGTATGTGCAGCAAAGTCCTGTGTCAACTTCTCTAAATTCAATGGTGGACGCACAGGCTGTCATTGCCGGAAATACAGAATATACCTACCGTAACGGACAGCCGGTCATGCCGCAGGTGCAGGTTTCACACAGCGGCCGCAGCTTGACGGAGGGCGTGGACTACAAGGTGCGCTATATCGGCAATACCGAGGGCGGCACCGCCTATGCGATGGTGATGGGCATGGGGCAGTATACGGACTACACGTTAGTACCATTCACGATTGCGCCATCGCGCGATTTGAGTGGTTTTTCTGTCAAACAGCCGGCGAATCGCGTCTATACGGGTAAGGAAAACAAACCAAGCTCGATTACGGTAAAGGATGCTTCCGGCAAGACGCTGAAAAACGGCTTGGATTATACCTGGACAGTCAGCAACGCGGTAGAGGTCGGAACAGCGACGGTACACGTGCAGATGATGGGAAACTATGCCGGAACCTTAGAGACGACCTATCAGATCACGAAGAGTGCACAGAGCATTACCATCGGCAACCGCAAGACGGAAGTGCTGCTGGGGGATGCGCCATTTTATCTGAACGCGGTCAGTCCGGCGGGCAGCGCGCTCACCTATAAATCAAGCAATCCGGAGGTTGCGTCGATTTCCGCGGATGGAACCGTTACGCCGCAGGCAATCGGTGAGACCACGATTACGGTCAAAGCAGCGGGCAGTGCGGACTATACGGCAGATTCCGAAACCTTTATCTTGAAGGTCAGAAGCAGCGGGCAGACGGTCACAACGGCGTATACGCGCTACAAGCGTGATGTAGATGACTCCGGCTTTAATCTGAAAGCCAAGACTGACGGAGACGGCAAGCTGAGCTATGCCTCCGATGACCCGTCGATCGCGACGATCGACGAGAACGGACAGGTCACACTGACCGGCGGGGCAGGCGTGGTACATTTTACGGTCACTGCAGCCGCGACCGCATTATACGGCGAAGGACAGAAGATCGTAACGCTGACGGTCAACGATATTTCCGATGAGCGGCGGGAGGAAGAACTCGCTGACCTTGTCGCGGGTCTGAAGCTCAAGGCAAGCTCGACCAAGACCGCGGCAGGCAGCGTCAAGGTGACCCTGCAGATCACAGAGGGCGACATCGATGCCATCAAGGAGCTGGGCTATACGGTCAAGTACAAATTTTTCCGTTCGACCTATTACAACAAGGGATATCAGGGCAAGATCAACGGCAGCGGTCTGACTTATGTCAATACTGCCGGTACGAAAGGTACGCGCTACTACTATAAGGCGCGCGTGATGGTCTATGATGAGGACGGCAGTCTGGCGGCTTACAGCAAACTGCCGCAGTGCCGCTATGCGGCCAGAATCTGGAGCAAGAACAAGAAACAGAGCTAAGCGCTCCACCGCCTCACCACCGCCGCAAAGAAAGGCGTGAAAAATAGAAAGAGAAAGAGCAACGGAAATAGAAAGCACGACATCCAAAAATTCCGGACAAAAGTGTTACAACTATAGTTTATCACAACAGTCAGCGTTGATCGTGCTTGCATGTTCCGTTCCTCTACTAAAATGTTTCGCAAACAGTATATGTCGTCAGGCAATCGGAGCAGCTTGATCAGCATGCCACTATGCCCACCGCCGGATAGCCCGGATTATCAAAATAGTTGCGCAAACGGCTGCTGACTGCAAAGACGAGGAAAGGAGAAAAATCAATATGAAAAAGATGAAGAGAGGCGTCGTGCTTTTGCTATCAGCACTGTTAGTGTGGACACCGGCTGGTGCAGTCAAGGCAGATGCAACCACAGGTGCGGCAGATGTGAATGCGCAAATCAAGATACAGGAGAACAAAGTACCGGAAGATGCAGCGCAGACAAACGAGGCACAGGCAATCCACCAGCAGGCGGCAGAAGGGGGGAAGCGCGCAGGTGTCAACGCTTGTGTTTGGAAAGACGTATGTGGTTCAAGATCATAAAGTGGTCACGAGCAGTGGAACCGGGTGGAATTATGATCCTGCCACCAATACACTGCATATCACAGAGAATGTGACAATCAGCGGAGCGGCTGCAAAACTTATTGGGTCAGCCGGTGATCTGCATATTACGGTAGGTAGTGGAGCCACGCTCACTGTAGAAAGTACATCCGGTGAAAACACGCGATATGCAATATATGCGGATGGCAATATTACATTGGATGGAGCAGGCACCATCAATATAACACATGAGGATCAGCGTAATGGAATCCGTGCGCAACAAGGTATTACAATCCGGAAAATTACTGTGAATCTTTTGTCAGGAGGAAGCTATTCGGAAATCCGTGCAAACGGTGGTGCGCTGGTCATCGAAGATGCGGTTGTAACAGCGAAAGGACTCTGTATGGCATGGAACGATGGCAGCAGCTATTATCCGGTCCGCATTCTTGGTCGGAGTGTGGTAGATATTGATAGTACGAATGCATCGGGTGCACTTCGTGGAGTAGAATATGAATTTTCTGATTGTGCGCATGTGAAAGTTCAATCTGCTAATAGAATGATAGGTGCTGCTGGTTTGAGTTTCAAGCTTGCAGCTGGACAGACGAAGAATTACTATTTTCGTGCAAAAGATGGAAATTTATTTACAAAAGGTGAGATGATAAGAACAACCAACGATACCTATTTTGAATACATCGGTGCCAACCATGTGGACAAAGCTACGATCGTGCCAAATACAGGGCAGGCGACACATACCATGCAATGTGGATGTGGTACATCAATCACTGCCGGTTGTTCCGGTGGAACGCCGACCTGCACAGCACAGGCGGTTTGTGAAGTGTGTGGACAAAGCTACGGAGATACAGTTCCCCATCAGTACAATAAGTACCATGTTTGTGAAGTGTGTAAAGAACTCTATGCGACTAAAGATTATGATGATCCTGATAAAGTGATAGTAGCCGTTGTTGCAGGTAGTGAAAAACGCGGGTATACATCGGGTGAAATGGGGGATGCGATTGCTTTTGCCGGAAAATATCCGGGTGCTGTCCTTACGATCATTGATCCTGCAGGGGATTGTTTAGATAAATTGAAAGTAAATAACCCCGACGCAGATTTTACGATTGATCTGGCTGGAACAGACAATCAAAACTTCGGGATTGTTACGGTTTCCAGTGGTAAGGTGACGATCAGGGACTCCAAAACAGGTGGAACGCTCTATAAGATAAAGACGGAAGGCACAGGCATCGTTACGCTGGAGAGTGGTACGATTAAGAGTGAAGCAGAGGTAACAAATGGCACGTTCAATGTAGCAGGCGGAACGATTTCGCGCATTGATTTGACAGATGGACAGCTCAACTGGAACAGCAGCACGGCAGAAGGAACGAACATTAACTATAGGGGTCAGGGCAAGGTGACCGTAAATGCCGTTCCGAAGTCGACACTTTCCATCCTGCTGCCGATCACACAGGATCTGAGCCAGCCGGTGGCGGTCTTAGGTAATGGAGTCAGCCTGACGGAAAATATGCTTGCGATCAAAATGGGAAACAGTTATATGACACCGTATATGTTAAAGCCGGTGGCTCAGGGCAATCAGATATATGCACACCTCTCTCTCTCACAACTGGGCGCAGAGGATATTGTTTTGAAACAGGTATCCGGGTTTACCTATGATGGCACGGAACAGAAGCCGTCTGTAACCGTCCGGAGATATGTAAAACCAGATTCATATGGTACGGGAATGGAAAAAGGGGATCTGACCGGGGAAACCGATTATACGGTCACCTACAAGGACAATGTCAATGCGGGGACAGCGACGGTCACGATCACGGGTATCGGATGTTATACGGATTCCGTAGTGCGGACATTTACCATCGCTAAAGCAGCACCGAAGCAATCCGTGGTCGATGCGGACAGCCGCACCTATTCCTGCCGTGTGGACAATGCAGACCGTGTGGATCTGACAGCGTATCTGCCGAAGGATCACGGTGGGATCACTGCTGCGACAGCGGCAGCGGATGGAACTCTGACTTATAGCAGTGCTCCGTCAGTGGCAGACGGCGTATTGTCCTATACGATTCAGCAGAGCACAAAAGCAGCAAGTGGAGAAATCCATGTAACGGTATCAACGGTCAATTATGAGGATATCACGATCGCAATACCGCTCAAGACGGATGATATTGGTATTTTAAAACTGAAAGAGGGGTCGGCTGTGACACTTCAGAATGCGACGCTCACAGAGGGAGAGAAGTTGTCTGCGTTGAAATTCAACGACGCTGTCTTTGTGGATGAGACAGGAAAGGAAGTCAAAGGTACGCTGGTATTCCGTACACCGGATGCGGCACCGGCAGTCGGTCCTGCAGATGTAGAATGGGTGTTCCGACCCGACAATGGAACAACCTATATGGAGATGTCCGGTATGGTTTCGGTCATGGTGAAGGCGAAACCAACATCCGGTGGCGGAGCCGCGGCTCCAAGCACCACACCAACAGCCAGTGATGTGGTGACCGTTAAGGATGACAAAAGCAATGCTATTTCCGGAAACAATGCGGCGACCACGACCAAGACAACGGTTAACAATACAAAGAACGAGACGAGCAGAAACGAGCAGGGACAAACCGTCTCCAAGATAACAGGAA
>ERZ1106973.3252-NODE-3252-length-10382-cov-29.413770_pt1 | contig 10382 bp, 8 predicted proteins | sample MGYA00403686_ERZ1106973 | MGnify/ENA primary metagenome ERZ1106973 (study PRJEB35170, sample SAMEA104062408) | human gut metagenome | biome: human gut; feature: human-associated habitat; material: faeces | place: Denmark | collected 2012-11-06 ...
GCAGCTATAAATATTAGAAATGAAGGATTAAGAATATTAAACATAGCATAAATAATATATACAAGAACCGTAGGAACTATGGGAATAGCTCGGAGATACTGTATTCGTTAGAATACTTGACCGAGAATCCCGTGATTTTAGTCGTGGGAGGTTCAGTTAGCAATAATTGGGGCAGGTCCAGCAGGATATGAAGCAGCAGTTTTTGCTGCTAAACAAGGATTGAAAACAGCTTTAATTGAAAAATCAGAGCTTGGTGGAACTTGTTTGAATAATGGTTGTATACCCACAAAAACATTATTGCATACAGCTGATTTATATCGTGAGATGACTAATCAAGCGGACATAATAGGATTAGATTATCAAGCATTATCCTTTGATATGAAAAAAATGCAATTGCATAAGCAAGATGTGATACAAAAACTTCGTGAAGGCATAGCTAAATTGATGAAAATGCATAAAGTAACGATAATCAAAGGTTGTGCTAAGATTGTTGGCGAACATGAGATAGCAATTCAAAGTGATGAAAAAGTAGAAAATATTGAAGTTAAAAATATTTTAATCGCCACAGGTTCAGTGCCAGCTATGCCCCAAATAAAAGGTGCTGAATTGACTATAAATAGCGATGAATTATTAAATGATGAAAATGTATATGAGCAAATAGCTATTATTGGCGGTGGCGTTATTGGTATTGAATTTGCTTTTTTATATGCTTCCTTAGGAAAAAGAGTCATTATTTTAGAAGCATTAGATAGAATTTTAGCTAATATGGATAAAGAATTTGCACAAAGTTTAAAAATGTTATTGAGTAAACGCAATGTGGAAATTCAAACAAAAGCATTAGTCCAAGAAATAAGCTATAACGAAGAAACAAAGAAATATAATTGTAAGTATCTACAAAAAGATGCAGAATATATCATATCAGCAGATAAAGTATTGATGGCTGTAGGTAGAAGAGCATATACTCAAAATCTTTTTGCTGATGATTTATCAATAGAAACTGATAGAGGTAAGATAAAAGTAAATGAAAATTACCAAACAAATATAGAAAATATCTATGCTAGTGGAGATGTTATTGGTGGTATACAATTAGCTCATGTTGCTACAGCAGAAGCAATAAATGCAGTTTGTTATATGTTAGGCAGAGTGCCAATTTATAATATGAAATTAATACCTAGTTGTATTTATACTAATCCAGAAATCGCCTCTATAGGTATGACTCTTGATGAAGCTAAAGCTCAAGGAATTAATGTAAAAACCATAAAATATCCTATGGGTGCTAATGGAAAAACTGTATTATCCTTACAAGAGAGAGGATTTATAAAAATAATAGTGGATAAAGAAACTGATTGTATTTTGGGAGCACAAATGATGTGTGCTCATGCTACAGATATGATTAGTCAATTTACACAAGCTATTCAACAAGAATTAACGCTAGCAGACCTACAGAAAATAATATTCCCACACCCAACATTTAATGAAGCTATTGGTAAAGCTGTAGAATAATAAAAAAGCTGATGTAATTTAATTTACATCAGCTTTTTTCTTTATAAATTATCTAAGAAATTTTTTATGCGAGCAAGAGCACCGCTTATATTATCTACAGAAGTAGCATAAGAAGCTCTGATAAATCCTTTACCACATTCACCAAAAGCAGTGCCAGGAACTACTGCTACATGTTGACGGAGAAGTAATTGTTCAGCGAATTCTTCAGAAGAAAGACCGGTGCTAGAAATATCAGGGAAAATATAAAATGCTCCTTTAGGTTCAAAGCATTTTAATCCCATGCTAGTAAAGCCTTCATAGATTAAACGACGACGGCGGTCATATTCAGCTACCATTTTTTTCATATGCTTTTGACCATTGCGAATTGCTTCAAGTCCAGCTATTTGAGCTGTTATTGGTGCGCAAATCATAGTGTATTGATGAATTTTATTCATAGCATCAATTACAGGTTTTGGTGCTAAGGCATAACCAAGGCGCCAGCCTGTCATAGCATATGCTTTAGAAAAACCGTTTAAAATGATACTGCGTTCTTTCATATCAGGTAGAGCAGAAAAACAAATATGTTTACGTTCGCCATAAGTTAAATCGCCATAAATTTCATCGGATATGACAATTAAATTATGTTTTTGGGCAAAATTAGCAATAGCGAGTAATTCATCATATTCTAAAATTGTTCCTGTTGGATTGTTAGGATAGCCGATTAATAATGCTTTTGTCTTTGGCGTAATATGTTTTTCTAAATCTTCAGGAGTTACTTTAAATTCATTTTCTGATTTAGTAGGTACAGCAATAGCTTTGGCACCAACTAAAGTAGCACAAGCTGCATAAGATACATAGCATGGCTCTGGAATTAAAATTTCATCATTAGGATTTAAAATAGCACGCATAGCAAGGTCAACAGCTTCACTAACGCCAACAGTGATGAGTACTTCATCATTAGGATTGTATTTTACTTGAAAATCTCTTTCGTACATATGTGTGATGGCATGACGTAATTCATAAAGGCCTTTATTGCTAGTATATGCAGTATATCCACGTTCTAAGCCATAGATACAGCTTTCGCGAATAGTCCAAGGTGTTACAAAATCAGGTTCACCAATACCAAGACTGATGACATCTTCCATAGTGGAAGCAATATCAAAAAAACGGCGAATACCAGATTGTTTTGTATGTTGTACAGTAGTTGCTAAATTTTTATTCCAATCAATCATGGTGATACCACCAATCTATGGTCAGTTTCTTTATCATCAATGATAATACCATCTTTTTTATAAGGTTTGAGCATAAAATGACTGCGTGTAGAAGTAACGCCTTCGATTGTAGAAAGACGACGAGCGACAAAGTCAGCTACATTTTTTAAAGATTTACCTTCAATGATAACTAATAAATCAAAGCTACCAGACATTAGATAAACAGTTTTTACTTCATCAAAACGATAAATTCTTTCGGCGATAGCATCAAAACCAAATTCACGCTGTGGAGTAACATTGACTTCAATCATAGCAGAAACGCTATCATCTCCGTATTTTTCCCAGTCAATCATAGTGTTGTAGCCAAGAATAATTTTTTCTTTTTCTAGCTTTTTCATTTGTTCTTCTATTTCATATTCAGAACGACCAAGCATCGTAGCAAGTTCTTTGATTGAACGACGTCCATCATGTTCTAGTAATTCTAATAGTTCACGCATAAAATCACTTCCTTAGTAAGTTTAATGAATAGTAATTTAGTAATCTTTATTTTAGCGAAAAAACAAAGACCCTCGTCCAATAAAGGACGAGGGTCTTCTCCCGTGGTACCACCTTAGTTAGCAAATAGCTCACTTAATGCCGATATCGCTGGCATAGCGCCTAGTTTTGCTAGGTGCTCACGGGTAGCTTTCTAATTTTATCGCTTGATAGCTCGCACTAACCGCTATTTCTCTGAAAGTCAACAAAATTATACTTTTCCGCTCATTGCATTTTATATATGTGTAATAATGTTAACATAAAATTAGAATAAAAATCAAGTGTTAGATGAATAAATGTAAAATTAAATATACAATAGCAGATAAAATTGCAGTACATGGAATTGTCATAAGCCAAGCGACAAGCATTTGACGAGCAACGTCCCAATGTACAGCTTTAACACGTTGGGCAGCACCTACACCCATGATAGAACCAGAAACTACATGCGTAGTAGATACTGGTAAATGTAGAAGTGTAGCGCCAAAGATTACTACAGCTGAGTTTAAATCAGCAGAAAATCCATGAACAGGTTGCATGCGGAAGATTTTCCCGCCAACAGTTCTGATGATTTTCCAACCACCAAAAGAAGTACCGAGAGCCATAGCAAAAGCACATGATATTTTTACAAAAGTAGGTACTTCTAAAGCACCGATATAGCCACCGCTTAAAAGAGCAAGTGTGATAATCCCCATGGATTTTTGTGCGTCGTTAGAACCATGAGCAAATGCCATTAAAGCAGCAGAAATTACTTGGAGACGATTGCAATTATCATTGACAGTAGCTGGTCTCATGGAATGACAGATAGCAAAAATAATATGTAGTATAATCCAACCAATTGCCATGGCAGCAAGAGGAGAAAGTACTAAGGATAAAAATATTTTTAAAATACCATAGCCATTTAATCCCATAAAGCCAACAGAAATGATTACAGCACCAATGATACCACCAACTAAAGCATGAGAAGAACTACTTGGCATACCAAACCACCATGTTATTAAATTCCAAATAATAGCACCAGCTAAAGCAGCGATAATGATGACTTCATTTACCATAGAAGCAGATTGAACTATATCGCCACCGATGGTTTTGGCAACGCCTGTACTAATCATAGCACCAGCAAAATTTAAAATAGCAGACATAATGATAGCTACTGCTGGAGATACTGCACGAGTAGATACACAAGTCGCAATAGCATTAGCTGTATCGTGGAAACCATTTACAAAATCGAAAATAAGAGCTAAAGCGATAACGATAAAAATTAAAATGGAAGCTTGCTCAAGCATACTTCATAACAACTCCTTTTAATGTGTCAGAAATATGTTTAGTCTGATCGAGAGTATCTTCAAGGCATTGAAGAATGTCTTTCCATTTTACAAGAGCAATAGGGTCTTTTTCAGTTTTGAATAATGAAGACATTTCACTGCGATAGAGTGTATCTCCTTGGCTTTCATAGGTTAAGATGCGATTAGTACATTCAAGTATTTCATTATGATTTTTACGAATATCTTTTAATAAAGCAGTAGCTTTTACTAATTCATCTGTAGCTTTAATTAAAAGTTGAGATAATTTTGCTGGCCCATCTGTTTTTGGTTGACCTGCTTCATACATGATAACTCGTTCAAGACTACCATGAATATTATCAACACCATCATCTAAACCATAAGAAAGAGCGAAAATATCTTCACGGTCAATTGGAGTGATGAATACTTGATTTAACTTTTGTACAGTTTCTGCTGTAACTAAATCAGCTTGTTTTTCAACAGTTTTTATTTCTTCCATTTTGGTTTGAGCTGTATCGTAATTAATCATTACATCATACATTATTTTGGAACCTTGGTTAAAATATTTAGCATGTTGATTGAGCATATCAAAAAATTCATAGTGTTTGTTTCCGATATCAAACATAAAATAATCCTCCTGAAGTTTTTTATTGGAATTTTCATACTGAAAATAAGTATAAAAGCCTAATAAGAAGAATAAATATATTTTTGGTAAAATCTAAGTAAAATTGAAGGATTTATTATTTTAGTGAAAATTTATATATTAATGGATATGAAAATAAATCTATAAACAATAGCTTTTCTTGTTCATAATAATAGACATCATAGGTTTTCTAATGTACAATAGAAGTGAGTTTTTTTCTTAATTTACAGGAGGAATAAAATTGTCAGTTAGAAGATTGTATGTTGAAAAACGCCAAGGTTTTGATATTCCAGCTCAGAAACTCTTTGCTGATTTAAAAGAGTTATTTGCAATTGAAGGAATAGAACAAGTAAGAGTTATCCGTAGATATGATATTGAAGGATTAACTGATGCAGAATATGCACAGACAAAACCAGTTGTATTTTATGAACCACCAGTAGATGTAATTTATGAAGAAGAATTACCAGAAATAGCAAATGCTCGTGTATTTGCAGTAGAAGCTCTTCCAGGTCAATTTGACCAGACTGCTGATTCAGCTGCACAGTGTGTACAGCTCGTTACACAGAAAGAACGTCCAGTTATCCGCAGTGCAAAAGTAATTGCTTTAATTGGTAATATTGATGATGAAATTTTTGCTAAAATAAAAAATTACTGCATTAATGCTGTAGAATCTAGAGAAGCTTCTTTTGAAAAACCTGAAACACTTGCAATGGTTATGGAAGAACCAGCTGATGTAAAAATACTTACAGGCTTTATTTCTATGAATGATAGCCAACTTATTGCTTTAAGAAATGAAATGGGCTTAGCAATGAGTGAAGAAGATTTGAAATTCTGTCAAGAATATTTTGCTAAAGAAGAAAAACGTGATCCTAGTATTACTGAAATTCGCGTTATTGATACTTATTGGTCTGACCATTGTCGTCATACTACATTTACAACAGCTATCGACAATGTTGATATTGAAGAAGGTAAATATAAAGAAACAATAAAAAATGCTTATCAGTTATATTTAAATGACCGTGAAGTATTAGGTAGAACTCATAAAGATGTTACTTTAATGGACATCGCTGTAATGGGTATGCGTAAACTTCGTGAAGAAGGCAAATTACAAGACCTAGACGTATCTGAAGAAATCAATGCTTGTAGTATTGTCGTAAAAGCCAATATTGATGGAAAGCAAGAAGATTGGCTTGTAATGTTTAAAAACGAAACTCACAATCATCCTACTGAAATTGAACCATTTGGTGGTGCGGCAACTTGTCTTGGCGGTGCTATCCGTGACCCACTTTCTGGTCGTTCTTATGTATATCAAGCTATGCGTGTAACAGGTAGTGCTGACCCTCGTCGTAGTCTTGAAGAAACAATTAAAGGTAAATTACCACAGCGTAAAATTACTCGTGGTGCAGCACATGGTTATAGTTCTTATGGTAACCAGATTGGTTTGGCAACAGGACAGGTTCATGAAGTTTATCATGAAGGTTATGCAGCAAAACGTCTTGAAATCGGTGCAGTAGTAGCTGCAGCTCCAAAAGAAAATGTACTTCGTTTTGAACCACAACCAGGTGATGTAGTTATTTTAGTTGGTGGACGTACTGGCCGTGATGGTATCGGTGGTGCAACAGGTTCTTCTAAAGAACATACTATTGAATCTTTAACACATTGTGGTGCAGAAGTACAAAAAGGTAATCCTCCAACTGAACGTAAATTACAAAGATTATTTAGAAATCCAGAAGTTAGTCGTTTGATCAAACGTTGTAATGACTTTGGTGCAGGCGGTGTAGCCGTAGCTATTGGTGAATTAACTGATGGTCTTGTAATTGAACTTGATAAAGTTAAGAAAAAATATGATGGTCTTGATGGAACAGAACTTGCTATTTCTGAATCTCAGGAACGTATGGCAGTTGTTGTAGATGCTAAAGATGCAGATAAATTCATAGCTGAATCTGCAAAAGAAAATCTTGAAGCAACACTTGTGGCAACTGTAACTAAAGAACCTCGTCTTGTTATGAATTGGCGTGGTAATGATATCGTTAGCATTAAACGTTCTTTCCTTCAGACAAACGGTGTAAAACAGCATACTGATGCTGTAGTAAAAATGCCAGAAGGCGAAACATATTTTGAACAAGCAAAACAAGTAGAGGGCTCAGTAAAAGATGCTTGGCTTAATACTTTAAAAGATTTAAATGTATGCAGTCAAAAAGGTTTAAGTGAACAATTCGACTCTACAATCGGTGCTAATACTGTGCTTATGCCATTTGGTGGTAAACGTCAAATGACACCAGCAGAAGGTATGGTAGCTACATTACCATTATTAGAAGGTTCTACAAATACAGCTACTGCTATGACATTTGGTTTCAATCCATATCTCATGAGCTGGAGCCCATTCCATGGTGCAGTATATTCTATCGTAGAAGCTATTACAAAAATCGTAGCTATTGGCGGTGATTATGCAAAAGTTCGCTTAACTCTCCAAGAATATTTTGAAAGCCTTGGCAAAGATAGCGAAAAATGGGGTAAACCATTTGCTGCACTTTTAGGTGCATTATGGGCACAGCATAAATTCGGTACAGCTGCTATTGGCGGTAAAGACTCCATGTCTGGTACATTCATGGATATGACAGTACCACCTTCTTTAATCGCTTTTGCTCTTGATATGGTAGAAGCAGATAAAGTTGTATCTCCTGAATTTAAACAAGCAGGACATAAAGTTATCGTAGTTAAAGCAACGCGTGATGAATTTGAAATGCCAGTTATTGATACATTGACTGCTAACTTCAATAAAGTTTATGAATTAATTCATGCAGGTAAAGTTGCAAGTGCAAAAACTGTAGGCGTTGGCGGTATTGCTAGTGCAATCAGCAAAATGACACTTGGTGAACAACTCGGTTTTGCTTTTGCTGATGGCTTTGATACAAAAGAGTTATTCGCTTGCGATTATGGTACAATCATTCTTGAATTAAATGAAGATGTAGATTTAAATGAATTTGTAGGTGCATATGAACTTGGTAGTGTAATTGCAGACAAAGCAATTATCTGTGGCGATGTAAAAATTTCCCTTGATGAAATTGAAACAGCATATACTCAGCCACTTGAACAGATTTTCCCAACTCATGTACGTAAATCTACTGGTGAAACAAAACAAAGTGAACTTTATACAGCAACTAGCATTGCTAAAGCTCCAATTTCTTTTGCTAAACCAAGAATTTTCATTCCAGTATTCCCAGGTACAAACTGTGAATATGATACTGCTAAAGCATTTAATCGTGCAGGTGGTCAAGCTGAAACTCTCGTTATTAAAAACTTGACTCCTTCCATGGTTGAAGAATCTGTTGAAGCTATTGTAAAAGGTATTGAAAAATCTCAGATTATCATGCTTCCAGGCGGTTTCAGTGGTGGGGACGAACCAGATGGTTCTGGTAAATTCATTGCTGCTATGTTTAGAAATCCACGTATTACAGAAGCTGTTCGCGATTTACTCAAAAACCGTGATGGTTTAATGCTTGGTATCTGCAATGGTTTCCAAGCTCTCATCAAATTAGGTCTTGTACCATTTGGTGATATTCAAGAATTAACACCAGAAAATCCAACACTCACATATAATGAAATTGGTCGCCACGTATCTTGCATGGTAGAAACAAAAGTTGTATCTAATCTCTCTCCATGGTTTAATAACGTAAAAGTAGGAGATATTCATACTATTGCTGTTTCCCATGGTGAAGGTCGCTTCTGTGCAAGTCCAGAAGTTTTAGCTCAATTAAAAGCTAATGGTCAGATTGCAACTCAATATGTAAATGCAAATGGCGATACTTCCATGGATATTGAAGTAAATCCAAATGGTTCTGTATGGGCTATCGAAGGTATCACAAGTCCAGATGGACGTATCTTAGGTAAAATGGGACATTCCGAACGTATTGGCAAATATGTAGCGAAAAATGTTCCAGGTGCAAAAGACCAAAAATTATTTGAAGCTGGCGTAGCTTACTTTAAATAAAAAATAATAGATATAAAAATAGACAGGGTATAGATTACCTTGTCTATTTTTTTAGGAGATGAAAAAATGAGAAAAATATTATTTATTTTTACTATATGTTTAGTATATAGTTTTTCAAGTATATGTTTAGCTTATCCAAATGAAAAAAATGGATTTAGAAATTTTTATTGGGGAGAAAGTCTGCAAGAAGTGCAGGCTGATAGTGAGATATATGATTTAAAATATAAGTCATATGGTAAAGGTTTTAATAGTGTGTATTATGTAGGAACATTAAAAAATCCATATGTGAGTAGTCAGGTAGTAAATAATATAAATTTTATTTTTTGGAATAATAAATTATATTCAATTTATATAACTTTTGCAGAAGAAAAATATTTTTCTGTATTGAATAGCATGAAAATTAGTTTTGGTTATCCTAGAGTAGAAAATGATAAATATTATTGGGATGGAGAGCAAACAAGTATGATTTTAGGACGACAAAAAGGACAGTTTGGTGTGATTTTTATGGCAAATCCATATTTGTCAGATGAAGCAATAAAAGATGGAGCTATAAAAGGCTGGTAATAAAAATATAATATTAAAGATAAATAGATATAAAGATTGTTTTAAAGAATATTAAAATTGAATGAGAATAAAAGAAATAAAATTTAGGAGATGAAATGATGAATAAAAGAATACTTATTTTAATTTTATTTTGTATAGTATTTAGTGTGAATAGTATATGTTTAGCTTATCCAAATGAGAAAAATGGATTTAGAGATTTTTATTGGGGAGAAAGTTTGCAAGAAGTACAGGCTAATGATGATATATATGATTTAGAATATAATTCATATAATGAAAAAAGTAATACTGTAGAATATGTAGCAAAATTAAAAAAACATTATATAGAAGATTTTGAAGTTAATGAGATTATTTTTTTTGAGTTTTGGAATAATAAATTATATAAAGTAAATGTAATTTTTCCTGTAAAGAAAGATTTCTTAAAAAAAATAATGAAGATATTAGAAAAAGATTATGGAATAGAAAATATGACTATTAATGGCTTGTCATATATTGGAGAAGGAGAAAAAACAAGAATAATAGTATCTTTTGGAAATAAAATAGGGAGTATAGATTTTATTAGTTTATATTTAGAAAAGGAATTAGCTAAGAATGAATTTATAAAAGATTGGTAATATTTTATTGAGGATTAATAAAATGAAACGTAAATTAATAATTATATGTATAATATTATTTTGTAG
>ERZ1106973.3255-NODE-3255-length-10375-cov-28.503004_pt1 | contig 10375 bp, 13 predicted proteins | sample MGYA00403686_ERZ1106973 | MGnify/ENA primary metagenome ERZ1106973 (study PRJEB35170, sample SAMEA104062408) | human gut metagenome | biome: human gut; feature: human-associated habitat; material: faeces | place: Denmark | collected 2012-11-06 ...
AATCGGCTGTTTCGTCGTTGATTTCGTCCGGAATCCGGACAGGCTCGTTTCCTTCGTTGCGGAAGGAGACTGTAATTTCGCCCTTCATGAAATTGGCAGTGTCCACAATGGAGAGCTGAAGAGGTGTCGATACCTCTGCAATTGCCATACTGCGGGTTTTACCTTCGTTAACCGGAGGCAAGAAACAGGGCGGCTCAATAATACCGGGTTCTGTTACATTTGTGGGTACTTTGCTCCATCCCTTGATTTCGGCTACCCTGATAAGCTTGCGGGTAGTGTTATTCAGGACCTTTTGTCCGGCACAGTAAGGTCTGTCACCTGGGTTATCCGGCAATTTTTTTATGTAAGCGATAACCTCTGTCATAAAGTTAATGCTAGCATTTACGGCTGTCAGATCCATCGCAGCTATGGCGGTTTCCATATCCTTAACTTTATCGCAGGAAAGAGTTTTCTCTTCCAATTTTTCCTGCAATTTCAAATGTTTCCAGTAGAATTTGTAGGCATCTTCCCATTGACGGCGGTGGTGTTCTTCGTGGGCGAGAGAAGCTTCCGCCGTGTGCCATATCCCAAGACCTTCACCGCTCTGGTATCCGTTCAAATCGTTAACCGCCATAATGCAGTCCTCTTCATTGGTGGGAGGTGTAAGAAGGGCATCAATGAACGACCCGGTACGAACAACTACCGTAGCGCCACCAGAAGCAGAAACAACGCGACACCTCCATACATTCTCAGTTTCATCCTTACAAACCGTTACAACGATGTTAACAGGCGTGTTTTTTGTCTGACTATTACCTTCTTCTTCCGTGGTAACAGGTTCCGGTTTCTCAAATTCAAATTCCACGTTTTTGGACGGTTCGCAGGTAATGGTGGATTCCTTTTCAATCGTCCACAATTTGATTTTGGGGGACGGCGAGAATTCGCGCTTCATCGTCGAGTTGCCTTCATACTTCCCTGCCTGAATGGGTTCCCTGTCCATCGTGACGTTGAACGCGGCAGCGTTGTTGCTGACGGGGGTGTAGGCGTTGTTGGTCCACGACAGAGCCACCTTGTAATAGCCCGCTTTCAGGTACCTGGAATCGGTTTCAATATTCAGCTTGCCGTTGGGTGGTGTCCCATCCTTTTTTATAGCTTGCTCACCGGCAATCGTCAGGCTGCCTGTGTCGTCGGCTTCCACGCCGAAATAGTACAGGCCGTCTTCCTCGACCTTGATGAACATTTCCGGCGCTCCGGCGCAAGTGGCGTGTTCACACGCCGAACCGTCAAAGTTGAACGTCATCGCGTCAACTCCGAGCGTCTTGCTGATAAGAGGCTCATACCCTTGATAGATGCAGACGGGATTAACTGCCTTGTTGATTGGTATATAATTGTTCATTGCTATTGTTGTTGTTTACTTTTTGGAAAGACTGAACCATCAGCCTTCCGGTATTCTGGCGGCGTTCCCTGAACCCATCAACACGTTTAACGCGTAGTCCCCCCTCATTCGGAATGAAGAGGAACGACCTCCCCTCTAATTTTACGTGCTGCCGTGAACTTGCAAAAAAACTCCTGGTGCGTTTTTATATCCTGATTCACGCCATTTTGGAACAAGGTTGCTCCATATATATCTGACAACAGGCACGGGCGGCATTCCGCCGCACAATTATGATGCCTTAAAAAACAGGCATTCTCTCCTTCTTTGTCCGTTCCGCCAAAGAAAAAGGCTGTTTCCAGAGAGTCCTTCACTTAAAAACAAAGCATCTTTTCCAAAAACGAGATTGACACCCGCGGTTCTTTTCCCTAGTATCTGCGCACAACATCAGCGGCGGGGTAGCCAAGTGGTAAGGCGACGGTCTGCAAAATCGTTATTCGCGGGTTCGATTCCCGCTCCCGCCTCCATATTTACTTTCAACATTTTACGCATTTAGCGTAGTAAATATCTTGTTTTTAGCTCCACATTTGGAGCAGTTCTTGTCTTGGAAAAGAGGTGCGTTATGAGTTCCAGCCCCTCTCTGTTATACACGTTTCGGAGACCTGCTTGATCACCTCCTGCGCACCTACGGAGAAACACAGGAACAATGGAATGCGCCTTTTGATGCCGCTCCCATCTTTCCAGAACTCTCAAAACAATTCTATGAATGCGGCTTGAATCATCATCAGCTTGACGTGGTGAAAGAAAAAATAACGGACATGCGCTTGTACGCTTTCACTTTAATGAAAAAGAAATAAAAAAAACATACATGCTAAAAATTTTTCAAAAATACAGAATTCGGACTCAGTAATGAGGCGGCCATTCCTGCAGAATAGAATGAGCTTATTTTGGAGAATAAATCGAATCGTATCTTCTCAGGAAAGATTCCATTGTTGAACTTATATGATGACACATTTAATTTTGCAATGCTCTCAGCCTTCACTAAAAAGGAAAAATTGACAAAACGCAGAGAACAGGTAGTGTTCTCAGAAAAGGAGAGGATGTAGCCATACGATGGGCTTTTCCATATTCTCCCTTTAATGCCTCTTTCAAACCAAAGTCACGATGAATAAATATCTTTGCTCTGTCGCTCTCTGCATCGCGTTCGCCTCCCACTCCCCTGGGGAGTGGCTCTATGCCGGATGAGAAAATCTTCCCTCAAACTATCCTTACGCCCACAAAATTGGTAAAGACGATACTGGAAGAAACGACAGCAATATGTGTTGGGCGGCCACCTCCTCTAACCTCATCGAATTCTGGCAACAGCGCTACCAAAAGCAAACGGGATTACCCCTTCCAAGCGGAGTTCCCGGGGGAACGGATTCAAGCAAAAGAGGTTCCGTGGTTTTCGATACATTCGTTAAAGCCTGGCCCAATACAGGTTTAGGCGTGGAAGAAGGCTTGCACTGGTACTTCTCAGGGTACTACCACCAGGCAGAGACAATAGCGCCAAGCCTCCCCGGTGGATACTGGGCTGAATATTGCACCACGCTCGGCTACCAAGCTGATTACGACAGCCTACATAAAAAGGACTATGTAGACTTCACACTTATTTCCTACCCGACTAATTCAGACTACTATTCTTACGACAAAGAGCTTAATATTAAACTTTTCAGCAACGCCGTCAAAACTGGACTGGAAGCAGGATCTCTCATTGCCTTAGGGGTAACGGACTTGGCCACCATGGGACACTACATCACCCTTTACGGAGCCGACTTCGATAAAGATGGTATTATCCGTTCAGTACTCATTCAGGACAACAATTACAGCAAACCTCCTACTGAGTGTGATGTAGTATATAATACTGCTACTGCTACCGTTGGAAGCGATGATGGAAAAGAGGGAAGTCTTCCCCTCAAGGAAATCGAATACACGAAAATCACACTTCCTGATCTTCTCAGTGGTTATGGTGATCGCCAGCTCACCTCCATCGAATATCTTAATCTTCAAATCATTCCAGAACCGGGAACGGCAGTCCTCTCTCTGTTATCCTTAACAATAGCAGCTCTGAGAAGAAGGCGCTGAGCAGTCTGCCCCCTTCTCCATACCCCCTTTTAATCCGTACAAAAGTGCCGTTCCTAGACAGGGGCGGCACCTGTCAAATTCCGAATGAATGTGTGAGGACATCCCCATATCCAGCAGGGGCGGAATACGGTACGGAAGAAGACGACTCTGGCAAAACCAAGCGCTCTATTCTGGACTTGCTAGAAACGAACCGCCCCATCAACCGGCCTATTCCACTCTCCCACCCAGTATAGACAGCCCGGATAAGGTCACGCCCTGCTCCATAAATCCAGTGCGGCATGTCCTCATTGACCTTAACAGAACACCCACACCAACCCCACACACCTCTCCCCTCCCACTGGAAAGCGTAAGTCTCCAGGAAACTCTGCAAAACAATCATCCGCCCCCCCTATTTGACCCACTGCCACTTATTGATCTTCAAACCCCATGATCCCCTCCATAAGCTTTTGAACCATACGGAAGGAAAAGAAAAGGCATCATGAACTATTCATGATGCTGGGAAGAATAAAAAAACTGGCATCGCGTACGGGATTTAGTCTCTTGTCCATAAACTTTTAGCGGGCCACATGTACAGCATACCGTATAGCACTGCCGGAAAGCCGCACCGTTTATTACTCCGTCGGAAGCTTCATGTAAAGGTTGACATGTCATGACACAGAAAAAATGAACCCTGCGAGGATAAAAAACCGCCCGCGTCTCCCGACGCGGACGGAAAAGAATAAATAGAAAGGACGTAGTCAGTAATATGAATACGTGCCTTTTATATCACATTTTACCCTTTAGGCAACCCTTTTTTCAGCGTTTTAGGCAATGTCATGACTTGTCATCCGGTGAACGGGAAATTGATGACAAAACGTCTTAACAGGGTCACAAGACATCAAATCTCATGAAAAACTGGAAATCCTACCCCCCCCGCATTTATAACGCTTTAAATATTAGCGTATTAATAACTAAATTTTCAGCAAGAAAGGGTTACGTCCATGTCAGGTAACGTAATGCTTGTGTTTTTCTTGCTGTCCGTCCTGTTCGGGTTCACGTGTTTCCGCCTGGGCATTATTGAAGGTTGCCGGAGAACAACGAAAAGGATCTTGGAGAATATTTCAAAAGGAATGAAGAAAGGGGAATGAATCATTCCCCTTTGTTTTTTTCTTCCTGTAAACGTTTCATAAGGAGTTCTTTATTGTCTCCTGCATATTCCAAGACGTAAATAATCCAGTCCACGATATTCATGCCGCAGGCTTTCGCATAATTATTGAATTCGAGGAATTTATCATGCGAGACCTTGAGGTTGATATCAAGATCAGCGATAGAGATTTGGCTATCGTCGGCAGGTTGGGGTTGGTTCATTAGGTTGTCAATAATGATCAGAGCCTTTTTGGGGATATCTCTGTTCTTTGACATCCAGTTGTTGACTTGACCGTATGACACTCCGCATTGCTCGGCTAACCATTTTCTGTCCTTGTTGAGCGTTTTCAGCCACTGATCTATTTCTTGCTTCGTGTACATGAGCAAATAGTTATCAGCATCGGCTGATAATTACAAGTCGAAAATAATAACGGTATGCTGAAATATTTGTTGACGTATTCAGCAGTTGCTGATAATTTTACCTCATCAACCAACCAAATCATCACACACCCATGATAGATACCATCCAAGTACCAATCCAAAAACTCGCTGAGTCTCCTAAGGCTAGCGGGTCAGTTATGGCCCTCTCAGTCAGGGACAATTTTGTGCGGGAATCGGCCTCCCTGTTTCCCTGCCATGTGAGCCACTTGCACTGCCCATTTAGCAATACCGTCCGCCGTAGGTTCAAATCCGCTTTGCGCAGCCCAGGCAGCAAATTGGCCGTAGGTTTCGGCGTCCAGTTTCAGTACAAGGTCCAAGGCGCCTTTGCATTCCCCCGTCACATCAGGAGAAGATGGCTCCATCAGCTTTTTAATCAGCTCCGCCTTGGCAGGAGGAATTACACCGGCTTTCTTCATCCAGTCGTCCACGGTGCCCTTTTCAACAAAGAGCTGTTTTGCTAGCCAGAATCGGTCTCTGCCATTGTCTTTGAGCCAGCGTTTCACAGATTCCTTGAAATCGTCCATGGCTTCAAGATAGAGATTTTTCACCATTTTGCAATACTGAAAATAAATGAATAGCGAAAACGAACCATTTTTTTGTTGACTAATAGAGAAAATCCGCTAATTATATACACATCAACTAGCGAAAACCCACAATTCCAGCCATGATCGAAATCAAAATCCCCATCGAAAAAATTGCTGCAGATAGATTGGCAAGCAAAGCACTTATCCAAGAGTGCGTTGAATCCGGAAAGGCTCCGGAAGAAGCCTTCCTTGACATTCTCAAAAGGCGCGGGCTTCCCCGCCCAACGCAGCCGAATAACCCCGAAACCGCCAACCGATAAATATGGATAAGGATAAAAACATAGTTGAACTTCTCATAGAGCTGGACAAGGTTCTCAAGCTTGAAACGAAGGAGGATGTTCAAATGTATTATTTATCTACGGATCCGGAAGATAAAATTCTCCGGGCGAGATACGCAGGGAAAATTTACATAGCCCGGAGGCTTTTAGGATTGAGCCTTGAAGCCATTCCCGGCGCATTATTGCCCTCCGAGCCAGTAGACGAGTTTTCCGAGCTGGTGAATAAATCCAAATCCCCCGGCAACAATGATCATTGAATACGACGACGAAGACCGGTGTATCCGGGTGGACGGGGAAGCCATCTCCTACGGAAGAGCTATAGGCCTCATAGAGGAGCTGCAACAGGCCCTTGACGAGTGGGATTTTGACCACGCCCCGCAGTGCGACAACCCTGACGGACACTACGACGACTAAACGACTTTTAACCAATCGCCCGGCCCAGGTGGGGCCTAAAACCAAAACAGAAATCGAAACGGAAAAGAGTAATACGGTCTGGCAGGCGCGGGGATTAAATCCCGTCCGGGCGGCCAATTTAGAAGAACGAACATGAGCGAAAACAAAACAACAATGACCACCCTTGCGACCACGCTGGAAACGCTGGCCGGAGTGTTGAGGGAGATGGCAACTACACCGGCTAAGCCGGAATCATCTTCCGTTTCCCGTTCTAAAGCAATCGGAAAAAAGTATGCCAAAAGCTCAACGTTAGCTCCTTATTATGACGTTTCGACCCGCCAGATGGACAACATCCTCGCACGGGCCGGGAAGAACATAAGAAGGCTGGAAGGGGTCGGAAGAGGAACCCTTTATAACGTAGAAGACGTGGAAAAACACATAAACAACAAAAGAAAATGACTACGTATCAACACCTGATCGACCGGGGCCCCTACAAGGGGATGGTGGAAACGCTCACCGACAACCCGCACCCGTCCAAGACGACCCGCTGTTACATGTGCGCCGAGCCGCTGAAAGCCTCGACTTCATGGATGTCTCTGGTAGGGGACCATCAGAACGGCGTATTCTGCGCCCGGTTTCTGTGTCCTTTGTGCGCCAGGGAACGCCTCAATGGTATCCCGGACGACGCGGAACGGAGCTGGAACTACACCCAAGAAGCCAAGTCCAAAGCCTTCTGGATAGAAAGGCTCTTTGAAAAGTTCATGGCCTTTTTCGTGTGGTCTCTGATCGTCTTGGCAGGAGGGTTTATCTTATTTGTCTTCTTCCTCCTGCTCAAAAACCTTTTTTAACTGATTAACTAAATAAATAAAATATTATGCAAAAATATAAATTCACAGGGATAACGAAAGAGGTATACGGACGCACTCTGAATCAAATTGTATGCGTAACCGCATTTGCCTCCATAAAGTCCGGAGAGATAGGAGGCTACATTGAAAAAGAAGCTAATCTGTCCCAAGACGGGAACGCCTGGGTCTACGGGAACGCCAAGGTCTACGGGAACGCCAAGGTCTACGGGAACGCCAAGGTCTACGGGAACGCCTGGGTCTACAGGAACGCCAAGGTCTGCGAGGACGCCGAGGTCTACGGGAACGCCAAGGTCTGCGGGGACGCCGAGGTCTACGGGAACGCCGAGGTCTGCGGGGACGCCGAGGTCTACGGGAACGCCGAGGTCTGCGGGAACGCCGAGGTCTGCGGGAACGCCTGTGTCTACGGGAACGCCAAGGTCTGCGGGGAGGCTATTTTAAGACGTGGCTTCACCGAAAAAGTGACTGATTATATTGTGATTGGACCGCAGGGAACTCGCAGTAGTTTCGCGACCTTTCATTTACATTCAAAAACCGTGTGTACTGGATGCTTTGTCGGCAACCTGAATGAATTCAAAAAAGCCGTTTATAAAACTCACAATCCAGATCAAGGTAGAGTGACCTTCAATAATCAGTATCAGCGCGTTATACGAGTGTTTGAATTTTTGCAAGAGCAAGACAAAGATGCTCAATAATTAGAAAGCCGGGTCAGCGGCAACTGAACCCGGCCTGTTAAACACAACATATCAAAATAATATGAATCAGAATAACAACATAAACACAACTAACACAGAAGACCCAGCCAATCAAGCCCCATGTGTGTCCAAGCCGATCGCCCCCATGCTGGTGGAATTGGCGGAAAGGATGGGAGTCAACCCCTCCCAGGCATACATGACTATTAAAGCGACCATTGCACCCAAAGCCACCAATGAGGAACTCATGGCCTTTTGCGTCGTCGCCAACCAATACAAACTGAATCCCTTCCTCAAAGAAATTTACGCGTTCCCAGGAAAAAACGGGGGGATAGTGCCTATTGTCGGCATCGACGGATGGCTGAAACTGATCAACACGCATCCGAAATTTGACGGCATGGACGTGGAAATGAGCGGTGACGGGGAGTCATGCACTTGCCGAATCTACCGAAAAGACAACCAACACCCGACTGTCATCACGGAATACTTGACCGAATGCAAGAAGAACACGGATCCGTGGCGTCAATGGCCGCGGCGTATGCTGCGCCACAAAGCCATCATGCAGTGTGGCCGCGTGGCCTTTGGATTCGGAGGCATCTATGACGAAGACGAAGGGAAAGACGTCGCCGGAGGAATGAGAAATGCAACGCCGGAAAAAACAGACGGCCCACCCGAAGGGGAAACTCCGTGGAACAACGCTCCGTCCCCTGAAGAATTCCGTGAAGAACCCCGGGAGGCCCTGCCGGAACCTGAACAGCAGGGCGACTTTATTCCGGGCCTGGAAATTCCGGCCGCGAAAGAATACGCAACCGCCAACATGGAGGACTATTGAAATGAGCCTGTCCAAGAACTGCATTGTCTACGAAAACATCTACCAGCGGTCGGAAGCCTGGTTTAAGCTGCGCGCCGGCCGTCTGACTGCGAGCAACTTTAAACGGCTCCTGACGCCTACGGGAAAGAAACCCCAGCCCAGAACGCACCAGGAAAGGGGTCCTTGGGGAGAACTCATCATTGATCTGTGCTGCTCCTTCCTGCGGCCCGATGAAATCAAGTGGGAAGGCAACCGTCATACGGACCAGGGAGAAGAGCTGGAACCGGAAGCCCGGGACGAATTCAGAACCATCACGGGAATGACCGTCAAGGAAGTGGGGTTCGTCCTTTGCCAGGACGGACCGGTGGGATGCAGCCCCGACGGTCTCATCGTTGACCAGTCCGGCGACTACATGGCGGGGCTTGAAATCAAGTGCCCCCTCTCCAAGACCCACGCTCTCTACCTGCTCAACGGCGAACTGCCTCCCGAATACCGACCCCAGGTGCACGGATCCATGGCGGTGACGGGGCTGCGGACATGGTATTTTTTCTCCTATTGCCGCGGTTTGCGTCCCTTCCTGCTAAAAGTGGAATGGGACGCCTATACCGACCAAATCAACGAGACGCTGAATGATTTCAAACGGGAATACCGAGACCAATTTGACGTCATCATGCCTCAAATCCGTCCAGCCGTAGAAGGGAGGGCGGCATGAGAATCAGGGCAAGAGCTATCCACCGGCTCGGCGTGATGAATAAGACAGAAGCCGCCTATGGCTTTTACCTGTCCGACCGTCAAGCAAAGGGGCACATCCGGGAATTCAAGTTTGAGGCCGTCAAGCTGATCCTTGGGAACCGCTGCTCCTACACGCCCGATTTCATGGTCGTCCGCAATGATGGAACACTTGAATTCCATGAGGTGAAAGGCTTTTGGCGCGACGACGCGAGAGTAAAAATCAAGACCGCCGCTGACAAATTCCCATTTGTTTTTGTTGCAGTAAAACAAACGAAAACAGGCTGGGACGTGGAAACAATCCAGGAAGGAGAATCGAAATGAGCCCGGAAGAAAGAGAGAAAAAACGGCTCTGGATGGAGGAATACAACCGCAGAAGAAAAGCCTCTGTCACCAAAACCGCACAGGCCGATCTGGATGACCTCAACGCCATTTGCGGCACCTGCTTCCGGATCGGACAGCAAATAACGGCTATGGGCGTTAGAGGCACCGTTTCCGGTGCTCTGAAAGGCGGGTATCTCCTGGTTAAGCACAAGAAGAGAACTTACCACATTAACCCACATGACGCCTACCCCGTGATCAACCTGTCCGGCACCGTCACTTTTGACGACTGGACCATGGGTCCGAACGGAAAACTTAAAATCAAGAAAGGATAAATTAAAATGAACAATGTCTATTGCGATAAACCCGGCCATGGCGCTTACCCGCTCCGGGCTTGTGAAAAAGACGGGAAAATTTTTGTGGACATGGATTCTTGCACGGAATGCGGTCCGCAGAAAATGGAAGAAGAAGAGGTATATCAGTCCTTTTTGGATAGACTGCGTATCCTTTCCAATCAGCTGGACAGCCTGAAATGGGATCTGGACGGATTAAAGGATGATAGCGAGTCATTAAAGGATGACGTGGATGAACTGATTAAAGACTATGAAAAAGAAAACGCCTAAATGCCCTCTTTGCGGCACACCTTTGAAAGCCATACGAGGATAT
>ERZ1106973.3266-NODE-3266-length-10339-cov-2.593252_pt1 | contig 10339 bp, 9 predicted proteins | sample MGYA00403686_ERZ1106973 | MGnify/ENA primary metagenome ERZ1106973 (study PRJEB35170, sample SAMEA104062408) | human gut metagenome | biome: human gut; feature: human-associated habitat; material: faeces | place: Denmark | collected 2012-11-06 ...
GATACCATGGGATATAATGTGGCGATAGACGGACCGGCAGGGGCCGGAAAAAGCACGATTGCGAAGCTTGTAGCAAAGGAAAAAGGATACATTTACGTAGATACAGGAGCCATGTACAGAGGTCTTGCGATTCATTTTCTGGATAAAGGGATCCAGCCGCAAGAGACAGAGAAAGTGATCGAAGCATGCAAGGATGCGGAAGTGACGATCGCATATGAAGATGCCGTACAGCATGTATACCTGAACGGAAAGGATATTTCATCACGTCTGAGAAATGAAGAGGTGGGAAATATGGCATCTGTAACCTCCGCAATTCCGGAAGTGCGTAAGAAACTGCTGGAATTGCAGCAGAATCTTGCAAAGACACAGAATGTAATCATGGACGGAAGAGACATCGGAACCTGTGTTCTTCCGCATGCGGATGTGAAAGTATATCTGACGGCAAGCGTTGAGACGCGAGCTAAGAGACGTTACCAGGAACTGCGGGAAAAAGGGGAAGACTGTAATCTGGAAGAGATCGCACATGACATTGAAGAGCGTGACCGCAGAGATATGACGCGTGAGATCGCACCGCTGAAGCAGGCGGAGGATGCGGTTCTTGTAGACAGCTCGGACATGACGATCGCCGAAGTGGTGAAAACGATCGTAGATCTGTGCAGATAGATAAAGTTGGCAGAGAAAGGAATTGCATGATATGAATGTCGAACTTGCAAAGACAGCAGGATTCTGCTTTGGAGTGAAGCGTGCGGTAGATACCGTATACCAACAGATAGAACAATACCGGGGAGAGAAGATATTTACCTACGGACCGATCATCCATAATGAAGAAGTGATCAAGGATCTGAGAAGCCACGGTGTAGAAGTCCTGAATGATGAAGAAGAACTGAAAACGGCAGATGCGGATGTGGTAGTGATACGGTCTCATGGTGTGGCGAAATATATCTACGATATCCTGGAAGAACGTGGAATCACCTGTGTGGATGCAACGTGTCCTTTTGTGAAGAAGATTCATAAGATCGTTGCAGAAAAAAGCGCTGAGGGGTCATACATTGTGATTGTCGGAAACGGGGAGCATCCGGAGGTGCAGGGAATCCGCGGCTGGGCAGGAGAACAGGTGACGGTGGTGCAGACACCGGAAGATGCAGAACGATTTGAATTGCCGGATAAAGATCAGAAAGTATGTATCGTGGCCCAGACGACATTTAACTACAATAAATTCAAAGAATTAGTTGAAATTATTTCGAAAAAGAGGTATGATATAGTTGTTTTAAATACGATTTGCAATGCGACGAAAGAAAGGCAGACCGAAGCCCGTCAAATTGCAGCGAGAGTAGATGCTATGGTTGTGATAGGTGATAAACGTAGTTCGAATACTCAGAAGCTATTTGAAATCTGCAAAGAGGAATGTTTGAATACGTACTATATACAGACACTTGACGATTTGGATATTAATCAATTAAGGTCCGTGGAATCAGTAGGTATTACAGCAGGGGCATCCACGCCCAACAATATAATTGAGGAGGTTCAAAATAATGTCAGAATTAACTTTTGAACAAATGTTAGACGAGTCATTTAAAACAATTCATAATGGAGAGGTCGTAGATGGTACTGTAATTGATGTTAAGCCAGATGAAATCATCTTAAATATAGGATACAAAGCAGACGGTATCATCACCAGAAGTGAATATACCAATGATAACAGTGTAGATCTTACAACTGTTGTTTCTGTTGGTGATCCGATGACTGTTAAAGTACTGAAAGTCAATGATGGAGAAGGACAGGTTCTTCTTACATACAAGAGACTTGTTGCAGAAAAAGGTAACGAAAGATTAAAAGAAGCATTCGAGAATCATGAAGTGTTAAAAGCTCCTGTAACTCAGATTCTTGGCGGTGGATTAAGCGTAGTAGTTGACGAAGCAAGAGTATTCATTCCTGCAAGCCTTGTTTCTGACACATATGAAAAAGACCTGAGCAAATATCAGGGACAGGAGATCGAGTTCGTGATCAGCGAGTTCAATCCTAGAAGAAACCGCGTGATTGGTGACAGAAGACAGCTCCTTGTTGCTGAACGTGCTGAAAAACAGAAAGAACTGTTCGCAAAGATCAGTGTAGGAGACAGAATGGAAGGAACTGTAAAGCACGTTACAGATTTCGGTGCATTCATCGATCTTGGCGGAGTAGATGGTCTGCTTCATATCTCCGAAATGTCTTGGGGACGTGTTGAGAATCCTAAGAAAGTATTCCAGGTAGGAGATAAAGTGGAAGTGATGATCAAAGATATCCATGATACAAAGATCGCACTCAGCCTGAAATTCCCGGAGACAAATCCATGGGCAAATGCAGCAGAGGATTATGCAGTAGGAACAGTGATCACAGGAAAAGTTGCAAGAATGACAGACTTCGGAGCATTCGTTGAATTAGCTCCTGGAGTAGATGCGTTACTTCATGTTTCACAGATTTCAAGAGCTCATGTTGACAAACCGTCGGATGTACTTTCAGTAGGACAGGAGATCACAGCTCAGGTCGTAGACCTGAACGAAGCTGAGAAGAAGATCAGCCTGAGCATGAAAGCATTAGAGCAGCCGGAAGAAGCTTCTGAAGAGACAGACGCTGAATAATATTGTGACAGATATACAAGGATAGAGGCGATTTCCTCTATCCTTTCTGAAGCTAAAGATAACAATGAGCCGGGATAAGTAAAAAGGCTCAATGATGTACTATCTTGGGAAACCTGCCTATGGCAGGTTTTCTGTGCGTATATGCATTTGTTAAAAATGCAACAAGATGTTCATGAAAATATACAATGGAATTAGTCACTTTCTATAGAAAATTGTCTATTTTTCCTGTATATTATATAAAGAGTAAATAGGAAGGAAGGAAAAAAGGATGGCATTGTTAACATTTAAGGGTGGAATCCACCCGGATGACGGCAAGAGCCTGGCTAAAGATAAGGCAATTGTCGAAGTAAAACCTAAGGGCGATCTGGTGTATCCTGTATCACAGCATATCGGTGCTCCGGCAAATCCTGTGGTAGCTGTTGGCGATCATGTTTTAAAAGGCCAGATGATAGCAGAAGCAGGAGGATTTGTGTCTGCTCCGATCTATGCATCTGTATCCGGAACAGTAAAGGCTATTGCACCGCATCTGAACCCGACAGGCGGAAGAGTGAACAGTATCGTGATCGAGAATGATGGCGAGTACAAAGAAGTGGAATATCCGGAAGTGACTCCGTTAGAGGATATGAGCAAAGAAGACATTCTGAATGCGATTGGAACAGCGGGAGTTGTAGGTATGGGTGGTGCAGGTTTCCCTACCAGAGTAAAGCTTTCACCGAAGGAACCGGAAAAGATTGACTATATCATTGCAAACTGTGCAGAGTGTGAGCCATATATCACCGCTGACTACAGAACAATGATCGAGACTCCGGAAAAGCTGGTCGGAGGAATGAAGATCATTCTTCGTCTGTTCGACAACGCAAAAGGAATCTTTGGCGTAGAGGACAACAAACCGGATTGTATCGAAAAATTAAAAGAACTGACGAAAGATGAACCACGTATCGAGGTGATGGCTCTGAAGACAAAGTATCCTCAGGGTGGTGAGCGTCAGCTTATCTATGCAACAACAGGACGTGCGATCAATTCTGCAATGCTTCCGGCAGATGCAGGATGCGTCGTAGATAACGTGGCTACAATGGTAAGTGTTTACCAGGCAGTGGTAGAAGGAAAGCCTTCTATGGAGCGTGTAGTGACAGTCAGTGGTGATGCGGTTGCAGAACCAGGTAACTTCCGAGTTCCGTTTGGTATGAACCAGCAGGAACTGGTAGAAGCAGCAGGAGGATTTAAGACAGAGCCTGAGAAACTGATCTCTGGTGGTCCGATGATGGGATTCTCCATGTTCTCATTAGATGTACCTGTAACAAAGACATCTTCATCAATTCTTGGATTTACCAAAGATGAAGTGGCTAAGATGGAGCCGTCTGCATGTATCAACTGCGGACGCTGTGTAGAAGCCTGTCCAAGCCGCCTGATCCCATCGAGACTGGCGGATTATGCAGAACATCATGACGAAGAGAAGTTTACAAAACATGAAGGACTCGAATGTATGGAATGTGGTTCGTGCAGTTTCGTATGTCCGGCAAAACGGCCGCTGAAACAGGCGATCGGATCTATGAGAAAGATTGCTTTAGCGAACCGTAGAAAGAAAAAATAAAACAAGAAAGAAGAAGAGGTGAACAAAAGTGAGTGAGAACAATTTGAAAATGTCATCTTCACCACATATTCGTTCCAAAGCGACTACCAGTAATATTATGATGCTGGTGGCCATCGCACTTTTGCCGGCATCTGCATTTGGTGTATGGAACTTTGGACTGCCGGCATTCGGAATGCTGGTTACAACAACGGTTGTAGCAGTATTGACGGAATACATATACGAAAAATTAATGCACAAGAAGATTACGATCAATGACTGGAGTGCAGCAGTAACAGGACTGTTACTCGGACTGAATATGCCTCCTACAGCTCCGTGGTGGATGGGAGCAATTGGTAGTGTATTTGCTATCCTGATCGTAAAACAGTTATTCGGAGGTCTGGGACAGAACTTTATGAACCCGGCTCTCGGCGCAAGATGTTTCCTTCTGCTTTCATTTACAAGCCAGATGACAAGCTTTGTATATGATGGTGTGACAGGGGCTACACCACTTGCACAGTTAAAAGCAGGTAATACAGTGAATACGATGGATATGCTGATCGGTAGAATTCCTGGAACAATCGGTGAGACATCCGTGATCGCAATCGTGATCGGAGCAATCTTCCTGATCCTTATGGGAGTAATTGATCTCAGAATTCCTGGAACATACATTGTTACATTTGTGATCTTTGTCGGAATCTTCGGACATATTGCAAATCCGGATGTCGGGTTCTTTGATCCACAGTATATCACAGCACATCTCTGCGGAGGCGGACTGATGCTTGGTGCATGGTTCATGGCAACCGATTATGTAACATCTCCGATCACACCGAAAGGACAGTTTGTATACGGTATTATCCTTGGTGTGTTAACAGGTCTGTTCCGTCTGTTTGGCGGTTCCGCAGAAGGAGTTTCTTATGCGATCATCATCAGTAACCTTCTGGTGCCATTGATCGAGAGAGTTACTCTTCCAAAACCATTTGGTAAAGGAGGAGAAAAATAATGAATAAGATTGTTAAGAATACACTGATCCTTACACTGATTACTGTAATTGCAGGAGTCCTTCTTGGTGCGGTATATGAAGTTACCAAGACTCCAATCGCACAGTCACAGGAGACAGCCAAAAAAGAAGCATGGCAGGCAGTATTTTCAGATGTAAAACTGGACGATTTCAAAGCAGAAGATGTAGATCAGAAGGCTGCAGACAAAGCTGTAAAAGATATGGGTGTCAATGCAACGATCGACGAAGTCTGTACAGCAGGTGATGAAGGATATGTCATCACAACAACAGACAAAGACGGATTCGGCGGCAATATCCAGATTACAGTTGGTATTAAGAAAGACGGTACGATCAACGGTGTATCTATTCTTTCTATCAGCGAGACAGCAGGTCTTGGTATGAAAGCTACAGAGCCTTCATTCTATAACCAGTATGTGAATAAACAGGCTGATAAATTCGTGGTTTCCAAAGACGGTGGAGACGGAGAACAGATCGATGCCTTAAGTGGTGCAACCATTACTTCAAGAGCAGTAACAGGAGCTGTCAATGCAGCACTCGGATATTATCAGAATGCATTTAAATAAACAGGAGGTAGTTAGTCATGAATAAATGTACTGAAAGAGTATATAACGGTCTGATCAAAGAAAATCCTACCTTCGTTCTGATGTTAGGAATGTGTCCGACCCTGGCGGTAACAACATCCGCTATTAACGGTTTAGGTATGGGACTGTCCACAACAGTCGTACTTGTACTGTCGAATATGTTGATCTCTATGTTACGTAAGGTGATTCCGGATTCAGTCAGAATGCCGGCATTCATCGTAGTCGTAGCATCTTTCGTAACAATTGTACAGTTTCTTTTAGAGGGATTCGTTCCAAGTCTGTATGATTCACTTGGACTTTACATCCCGCTGATCGTTGTTAACTGTATTATCCTTGGACGTGCAGAAAGTTATGCATCCAAGAACCCGGTACTTCCATCTATCTTTGATGGTATTGGTATGGGACTTGGATTTACATTTGGTCTGACCTGTATCGCGATCGTGCGTGAGTTTATCGGAACCGGAGCAATCTTCGGTGTTCAGATTCTTCCACTTGCAGACGCAGCAGCAGGAAAAGGCGGATATGTACCGGTAACAATCTTCATCCTGCCGGCAGGAGCATTCCTTGTTCTTGCATTCCTGGTTGCAGGTATGAACAGACTGAAGAGACACGCAGCACAGAAAGGCAAGAAGATTGCCGAGCCACAGGGATGCGGCACAGACTGCGCATCATGCGGCGGATGCGGAAGCAAAGTATTCCCGACAGGGAATGAAGAGTAGGAGGAGTACATAGTATGAAAGAGTTATTGATTATTGCAATTGGTTCAGCTATCGTAAATAACGTTGTACTCAGCCAGTTCCTTGGAATCTGTCCGTTCCTTGGTGTTTCGAAGAAGGTTGAGACTGCAACCGGTATGGGTGGAGCAGTTGTATTCGTTATCACATTATCATCATTCTTTACGGGACTGATCTATAAATTCATCCTGGTTCCGCTGGGATTTGAATATCTGCAGACAATCGTATTCATTCTGTTTATCGCAGCTCTGGTACAGTTTGTAGAAATGTTCCTGAAGAAGAGTATGCCATCCCTTTATAATGCACTTGGTGTGTATCTTCCACTGATCACAACAAACTGTGCGGTTCTTGGTGTGGCACTTACAAATGTTCAGAAAGAATATTCTATCTTAGAAGGTGTTGTCAATGGTATTGGTACATCTGTCGGATTCCTGATCGCGATCGTGATCATGGCCGGTATCCGTGAGAAGATGGAATACAATGATATTTCAGAGTCCTTCCAGGGAACTCCGATCGTACTGCTTACTGCAGCACTGATGTCCATCGCGTTCTTTGGATTCTCAGGAATCATTTAACAGAAGGAGGACCGTGTTATGAGTATAACAGGAGTATTGATTGCTGCACTTATCGTAGGCGGTACCGGCGTATTCATCGGTGTCTTCCTTGGAATTGCAGGCAAGAAATTTGCAGTTGAAGTAGATGAAAAAGAAGAAGCGATTCTCGCAGAACTTCCGGGTAACAACTGTGGTGGATGTGGATATGCCGGATGTTCCGGTCTTGCAGCAGCTATCGCAAAAGGAGAAGCTCCGGTAGGACAGTGCCCGGTCGGCGGTGCTCCGGTAGCAGCAAAGATCGCAGCGATCATGGGCGAAGAAGCCGGTGAAAGCGTACACGAAGTTGCATTTGTAAAATGTGCAGGAACCTGCGAAAAAGCAAAACAGGCATATGATTATACAGGAATTACAGACTGCCAGATGGCAGCCATGATGCAGAATGGCGGACCAAAAGGATGTTCTTTCGGATGCCTTGGTTTCGGAAGCTGCGTAAAGGCATGTCCGTTCGATGCGATCCATATCGTAGACGGAATTGCAGTAGTCGACAAAGAAGCATGTAAAGCCTGTGGTAAATGTATCGCCACCTGTCCAAAACATCTGATCGAGCTTGTACCTTATGAACAGAAGCATCTCGTACAGTGCAGCTCAAAAGATAAAGGAAAAGACGTTATGAGCGTATGTTCCGTAGGATGTATCGGATGTAAGATGTGTGAAAAAGTATGTGAATCTGATGCAGTACATGTAGTAGATAACATCGCACACATTGATCCGGAAAAATGTACAAACTGTGGAAAATGTGCGGAGAAATGTCCGAAGAAGATCATTAAGTAAATAAATAATGAAAAAAAGGATCCGGATGCTGTTTCGGAGGCTAAGAACAAGTTTTTCTTAGACTTCTGCAAATGCATCCGGATCCTTTTTTTATTGAGTTCATTCGACTGCGGAAGTATGAAAGGATGGAAAGAGAAAGTTAGGAAAATTTAATTTTTAGAATATCGTGGGGTATGTTATAATAGAAAAAATGGAGAAGGAAAAGAAAATTTATTGGTTGACGGTTAGGTGGAAAATCATCCAAAATAGAAATGAAAATAGAGACAAAATACGACATTGCATCATCTGTAAATATTGGCGCAGAGTATGACAAGGGCGTGAAGAAACTCTTTAAGAGCAAAGAGATCATTGTGCCGATTATGGAGATGGTGATTCCGGAATTTGAAGGGTGTTCTCAGGAAGAGATCCTGAATTGTCTGGACCTTGCATCGATTACATCAGATGAGGTTGTCAGTGATGCTCCAGTTTCGGAGACGGATGAATATCGGATACGGGGTGAAGACACAGAACTTTCCGGAGGCTCGGATAAGCTGATTCGGTTTGATTCGAAGTTCAGGATTCGTAATCCGAAGCTTTCAGAGGAAAATATTTTGGTGAATCTTCATATTGATCTTGAAGGACAGAAAAGTTATACGCCGAAGAATCCAACCTATCCCATTATAAAAAGAGGACTTTATTATGTCGCAAGGGATTTGAGCAGTCAGCTTGGAGTGGCAACTGGAAAGACAAATTATGCAGATCTGGAGAAGTGTTATTCAATCTGGATCTGTCTGGAGGATGTACCGGTAAAATTAAGGAATACAATGACAGAATACCGAATAAGGAAAAAAGATATTCTGGGAGAGACGGACGAACCGGAAGAAGATTATGATCTGATGAATGTAATTGTTATCCGAATGGGAGAAAAATCAGAAGAGAGAGGGATATTTGATTATCTTAATCAGATATTTGTGGGAAATATAGAAGAAATAGAGACATATTCACATATTGAATGGGAAGAGGAATTTAAGGAGGATGTGGCTATGACGATGACGGGATTTAGTGATATATTAGTTAGAAGAGGGAGAGAAGAAGGGCGAGAGGAGACAACGGTTAAATTTATCTGGAGTTTACATGAAATGGATTTTACAGATGATATGATTTCGGAAGCAGTAAAAAGACCGATTGATTATGTGCAGGATATTTTGAAAAAAGATGCACCTCAGTAAGAAAGCTGGGAACACTTCTGTGAAAAATAGATTAATAGTAGGAATAAAGATGTTTTTACAGGACTTATGGAATATCCGCATTGCGATTCTTGTATTTGCAATTTATTTTGTTATAGGAAGAAAGTTTTTATACAGTCTGTGTCCAATGGTGATCATGACGGGATTTCCTTGTCCGGGATGCGGGCTTACAAGAGCGATGTTTATGGTGCTGCGAGGGGACTTTGCCGGGGCATGGAAAATGCATCCGTTTATTTATGGTGTGATTATTCTGGTGGGATGGTTTGGCGTGCGGAGATACATACAGAGAAAAGAAACGAAGAGTCTTGGAAAATGGGTGATTCTTCTGTGCGTAGGACTGATTCTATATTATGTGTACCGAATGGTAAGGTATTTTCCGGGAGATGCTCCGATGAGTTATTACTATGGAAGCGTGGGATACCGGGTGTGGGAGATAATTAGAAGTGGAAGAAATTATTTATAGTAGAGTATATAAAAGTGCCGCGAAGGCATCAAAACGATGGAGCGGCACTTTTTTGGATTAATCATAAAAACAAATGTCGCTTATCTTCCACTTAAGCGACATCTTTTTTACCCAGTATTTTTCTACAACATAAATAATGTTATCATTTTTAACATATTTCGTCAAGTTAGGCATAACGGATTTAGGTGCTTTAACTGTAAAACTTTATCAAAATATCGCGACTTTTTTTACTATTTTGACACCCTAATCATATATGGAATGTTCTACCGGTTCGGTCTGATCGATGTACCGGACGAGGTTAAGGAGAATATGAGGAAAAATGATCGAAGCAATAAAAAACAGAAGAAGCATCAGAAAATATAAGAACAAAGCTGTGGGCAAGGATGAGTCATTCATTCCGAGACGAAGAGGTGGAATTTAGAAATTTATTTTAGGATATAATTATTACTAAAAGATAATATTGAAAACAATCTTGGATAAGTGGTAAAATCGTTTGGAGGCATAAAATGAAAAAGTATGCGATACCATTGTTATAATTGAAGTGAGCCTGTTGAAGGAAGAAAGAATAAAAATATCTAAAATAATTGATTTGATATGATACTAAAAAGGAAGGTGATTAAAAATCAAGTTGTACAAAAAAATAATAATTCAAGATTTTAATCAACCAGTAATGTGGCTGATTCCGGCAATCATTTTTAGTGCTTGTCTTGTATTTTTTATTAGTTGGGTGTATGAGAAAGGTTC
>ERZ1106973.3272-NODE-3272-length-10311-cov-2.694325_pt1 | contig 10311 bp, 9 predicted proteins | sample MGYA00403686_ERZ1106973 | MGnify/ENA primary metagenome ERZ1106973 (study PRJEB35170, sample SAMEA104062408) | human gut metagenome | biome: human gut; feature: human-associated habitat; material: faeces | place: Denmark | collected 2012-11-06 ...
TTACCATCTTTTATAGAAAAACAGAAGTGCTCCAAGGCTTTTTCCAAGCGCCATCCCAAAAATCAGCCATGGCACACATTTCAGAATTTTGATCCTCCGGATAAAAATCGGAAAAATATTCAGGATTTCCGCAAGTGCCATTGACCAGCAACCAACAAAAATTCCGGAAAAAAGTCCAAACACCGGAACGATCCATTTGCCGCCAGGCATTGCGAGCCCGTATACCCAGAAAATATTTCCAAGGATCCCACCTGCCATAATGCAGTTTTCATACAGCATGACATGCTTCCCGGTATGTGTCCGGTCTGCAAAATCTGACACTACGCCAAGTCCGATAATAAATGAAAACAGTCCTGCCGCGACTGCAAATCCGGATGCAAGACCAACCACCGCCACCAGAATCTGCCTAATCCACATCGACTTCTTTTTCCTTTCTCGCATAAGCTTCGATCAAAGTTTCCTGAATATCATTTTCATACAAACGCATTTCCACTTCCATCGGCGTCGGATCTGCTGTAAATTTCTTTCTTCCTAAATGATTGAAAAAAATCAGGATCCCTACGATCAGCCCGATGCAGTAAGTCAGCTCTATCAGGGTAAATCCATTCGATTCTTCTCCGGTAAGAAGCAGATAAATCCGGGAAAACATCTTTGTCACCGACACATCATTGTTAAATGCCATGATGGAAAATGCTGCTCCGATAAATGTGATTCCCGCAACTACAACCACTTTAATTCCCTGCCAGATAGTATTTCGTTTTTTCTCCCCTTCATAGGTAATGATCAGGTCACTTTCTCCTTCGTTCTGAATCTGTAGTCCGGGAATTTCCCGATGGATACATTCTATGATTTTCAGAACAGACACCACATATCTGTGCTGTTCTTTTTTCGGGATTTTCAGGATCCGCAGTGGTTTAATCCTGTTCATGATGGAAGAATTGCTGCATTCCATTGTCAGGATATCTCCCAATGTCACATTTGGTTCTTTCACCTCGGTATTCTTTTCCCCTTTGATATAAAGTATTTCATTTCCCGAAGACATCTGTATCCGTCCTTTCTTTTACCGGTAGCGCCTGCCAGATCAGCGTTCCTTCACTTACCTGGTCTGTCCCCCGGACGTCATTATAATAGTAGATCATTCCGATCAGAACAGCTGTCAGCAGGGCACAAAGAACACAGCCCCAGATATATTTTTTCTTCTTTCCAATCGCATCCGCCTCCTTTGTGATCTGTTTCGGATAGGAAATAGTATCCCTGTTTTTCCAGAAAACATACATCCTTTTATTCTTTTGCGTGTTCCCGCATGGTTTTCAGGATCTTTTTCTCCATCCGCGATACCTGCACCTGGGAAATTCCAAGCTCTTCGCCGATTTCTGTCTGCGTCTTATCTGCAAAATAGCGCAGATACAGAAGCTTTCTCTCGTCTTTTTTTAATTCTTTTATCAGCTCTGTAAGCAGAAGATGATCCAGGATCTTTTCTTCTGCACCGCCTGTATCTGCAATCTTTTCCAGCAGCATTACTTCATTTCCATCTTTCATACCGACCGGTCTGTGAAGCGATTCCACTTCTCCTGCTGCCTCCATCGCCATCACCAGTTCCTCTTTTTCCACACCCGTTTCTTCCGCAATTTCTTCCAGCAGCGGTTCTCTTCCAAGCTTTTCCGTGAGTGCCTCCTTTGCCTGATATGCTTTATATGCAATCTCTTTTAAGGAACGGCTGACCTTCAACATCCCGTCATCACGCAGGAAACGCTTTATTTCTCCTGTGATCATCGGAACTGCATAGGTAGAAAATTTCACATCATAGCCCAGATCAAACTTATCGATCGCTTTTAAAAGCCCGATGCTTCCGATCTGAAATAAATCCTCTGCCTCTGTGCCCCGTCCGTAAAATCTTTTCACCACACACCAGATCAAACCGGTGTTTTCCTCCACAAGCTGTGCCCTCGCATTTTCATCCCCTTCGTGAGCCCGTCTGATCAATGCGATTGTGTGGTCCATACAGCTTCCTTCTTTTCCCCTCCTGTCGTTTTCTTCATCCAAACCGTAGTCCCTTTTCCAGGCACAGATTCCACCTGTACTTCATCCATAAATGCCTCCATAAATGCAAATCCCATCCCGGACCGGTCCATATCCGGCCTGGTCGTATAGAGTGGCTCCATCGCCTGCTCCACGTTTTCGATACCGATGCCCTGATCCTTCACTGTGACTAGAATGGTCTTCTTATCTTTTTCAATCCCGCACCAGACCGTGATCTTTCCGGACGTCCGTCCCTCATATCCATGAATAATGCTGTTCGTCACTGCTTCGGAGACCGCTGTCTTCACGTCTGCCACTTCCTCCAGAACCGGATCCATCTGCGTCATAAACGCAGCCACTGCCACCCTTGCAAATCCCTCATTCTCCGATCTGCTGTCAAAAACTACTTCCATCTCGTTAAAATATTCCATTACATCATTCCCTCCTCATAAATCTGTATGATCTTCGTCACGCCGGACATATTCAGAATCTGCCGCATCCGTTCACTTGTATGTATCGCCCATACTTCCCCGCCAAGAAGAAAGATATGCCGGTACCGTCCCATGATCACTCCAATCCCGGAACTGTCCATAAAATTCGTTCTTCCAAAATCAAAGATTACATATTTGATATGTTGCTCCTCGATCACCTTATCCGCCTCCCGTTTGATCTCCTCCGCATTGTGATGATCCACCTCCGCCGGAAGAAAAATCGTAAGACAATTTTCTTTGATCTGATACTGCATTTTTGGTTAAACCCCTTTCTGTCTTTTTTATTTATACAAATACGCCAATAGCCTTGATGGATTTATAAAAAGAGTGCGTATTTACGGCACGTAGTGCCTTTTGTTTTATAGGAAGTTCCTTCGGAATTTCCTATAAAACAAAAGAGAAAGTAACGCCTTTTTTCGCTACTTTCTCTTTTGTTCCTTTTATATTTTATTGTCCCTGGGTGCCTGTTCCATCGGAAGTATTCTCCGAAGTTCCATCTGATCCCATTGCATCCAGTGCGCTCTGTGCCGAATATGCTGCCTGTGTTCCCGGATAATCGGTCGCTGCTTTTTCGTAATTGCTCTTTGCATTGTCCTTATCACCTTTACCAGCATACGCATCTCCAAGAAGCTTGTACACACCACCATCACTATAAGAGTCATCCATCTTCTTGATCTTTTCAAGATCCGAAATGGCATCATCATAATTTCCACTCTGCACTTCATACTGCGCGGTCGAATACAGGCTCACACATACTCGCGGGAACACGGAATCGGAGATCGAATCGTAGATTTTCTGTCCCTCTTCTCCCAACGAATCCCTGTTCAGTCCAAGCAACGTATCTGCCATATCCGCATTGCTCGTTGTTCCGCCATAATACTGCTGATATACCTTGATCAGGGCATCATAGCTGTCCTGTGTGGATGCGGCGGTCTGCTTTGCCGATTCTACCTCATCACTGCTGTTACGGTATCCCTCCAGTTCATCCTTAAGCGTCTGGATCTGTGTCTTCTGTGAAGCTATCTGCTCGCTTAGTGCAATGACATTCCGGTTTTTTGTAGACGACTTTGTCTGGTTTACCGCCGGAGCGATCAGGAACCACACCACTGCCGCTCCAACCACCATACCGATCAGAATATTAACAACTGTCATCACTGCCGCATTGTCTCGCAGTGTTGCTGCAGGCTGGATGATCGTCTCATTTCCCAGATTGTATGTGACAACCGACTGTCTTCCATGTTTTTCCTCTTTAATATGTGCAACCTGCCGATTCCGCTGACGGTTCAGCTCATGCATATACCGGAGTGTAATATCATTCGTCACATCCAGCTTGAGTGCCGTCTTCAGGCTCTGTCTTGCTTTGGAATACTGTCCGGAATGCATATAAAGAAGTGCCAGAAGCTGATATGCCTTCAGGAAAGACGGATGTGCCACAACCACCTTTTTCAGCTGGATGATCGCAAGATCTTCTCCATTCTGTCTGCAGTATCCAAGACACTGGTTGTATTTGTGAACTGCCTGATTCACCTTCTCCAGCTCACTTGGATTATCCTGAACCTTACTGATATAGTAGCTGGCAATATTCTCTGAAGCCCTGAAGTTTTTACTGATGATCCACTCTACAAGAGCCTCCGCTACTTCTCCACGTCCATAATAGACAAGTCCGAGAAGATTCCTCGCTGTGATATTTTCTCTGTTAAACTGCAAACTTCTTTTTAACGACACAATTGCCCCGGACAGATCCCGGATCTGCGCTTTCTTCAGTCCATCATTGTACCAGTAGTTCGACTGGTACTCGAGTTTCTGCTTATAGTCCATCAAAATCTCCCCTATTTTTTCTGATCCATCATCTCTCTTAAGATATCTGTCATATCAGACAGATCCTCCTGATATACTGCATTCTCGATATCTTCTACTTCCAGACTTGGTTTGAACTTCTTAAGTTCTTCTTCAAAATTAAGCATCTTCTCCTCCTATCAGTTCTTTTAACTCCCCTACCAGATAGAGCGACCCCAGACAGTAAAGTTTCCCTTCGCTGCCCTTTTCATTCAATGCACGTGTAAATGCATCAGCAAGCGTGTCCTCCCGATAGACCGGTCTGTCTGTATACTTCCGGAACAACGCGGCAAGTGTATCTGCCTGCGCTCCCCTTTTATTGTCTACTTTGGCAATGACATAAACATCTGCTTTCGATTCTTTGCATAAAAGCTCGATCATATGACTGTAATCCTTATCTGCAACGGCTGAAAAAAGGATTATCAGTGGATGGATTTCCCCTTCCGCCTCTCTTTGCAGCCGGATACTCTTTGTAAATTCACGGATTGCCGCAAGATTATGCGCCCCGTCAAAGATAACTCCGGGAAGAACCTCTTCCATTCTTCCCTGCCATTTAACAGATGCAACCACCTTCTGCCATTTGCAGATTTCTGCCTTGTCGCCAAATGTATATCTCATCGCCCGGATTGCAAGTGCTGCGTTCATCACCTGATAGATTCCGGTGCTGGCCACCTGCCATACGGTATTATTATCATACTCATCCAAAATAGAAAAAGCAATATGTTTGTCTGTAATTTCTTGAATTTTCAACGCATCTTTTTCCATTTTATACCACGGTGCTTCTACATTTTCGGCAGTTTCTTCTATAACCCGACTACTTCTTTCATCAGAGCCGTCAAAAAATACCGGTACGCCTTTTTTGATAATTCCGGCTTTTTCTCCCGCGATCTTTTCAATCGTATCTCCAAGGATCTCTGTGTGATCCAGTCCGATCGATGTGATCACGCTCAGGAACGGATGCTCGAAGGAATTAGTCGCATCCAGCCTTCCGCCAAGTCCTGTCTCCAGTACAATATACTCTGCATCGTTCTCTTCAAATGCAAGCATACCCATTCCATACAGGAATTCAAAATAAGAAGGATGTTCCATCCCTTCCTTTTCCAGTTCTTCTGCCACCTGCCGCACCTTTGCAAAAATCCGGCAGAAGGTATCATCGTCAATATCTTTTCCATTGATCCGGATCCGCTCGTTGAGCTTCACCAGATGTGGTGATGTAAAAAATCCGACACGCTTTCCCTCAAAAAGAAGAATCGCCTGCATATATGCGCAGACGCTTCCCTTTCCGTTCGTCCCTGCCACATGAAGAACCTTTCTTCCCTGGCAGGGATTCCCCAATCTTCTCATAAATTCACGGGTATGCAAAAGCGTATGCTTCTTTGTAAATTTTGGTATGTCCTCTATATATCGGACTACTTCTTCATACTTCACAATCTTTCCCGTCTTTCTTAAGCGGAACTCTACTGCTGCCCGCTCTTTTCTTCTTTATTATTCTGATCCTGCTGTTCTCCGGACTGTCCGGCATTTTCTGTCTTCTGCTGATCGCCGTCCATCTTTGCAGAATTCTTCTGTTCTTTTACTTCATCTGTATATTCCAGGATTTTTCCATCCATGTAAATATATTCTCTTGAAGTCCTGAAGATGGTATTGCTTGATCCGACCTGGCTGACCGTAATGATGTCTCCATCCTTCAGCTTACTGTCCGGAAGTTCGATCCTTGTATTATTGAGGAAAGTAGATTCCTGCTTTTCATCATTGATGTAAACCTTGCTCCATTTAGTAAAGTTTGTTCCGTAGAGGCTATAGGTCTCATCCAGATTTTCTACAAGATCCGTGAGCGTAACCTCCTTGATCCCCATCTGCATATGGCCTTCTGTGATCGGCGGCTTACCATTGTATACATACTGGTCTCCATACAGAATATCATACTGTAACAGCTCCAGATCCTTCAGATAATCCTTTGTCTGGCGTCTCTGCTGGTGATAGTTGAATACCGTACCGGAATGTAATCCCAGGCGGTCCATCACATCCGCCATGATCTGGTAGGACGGAATGTTCCGGTCCTCTTTCTGAAGTCCAAGATTGTCCCAGATCACATAATTTGTATTGTACAGATAACGGTTCTTCATATCCTTTGCTTCCAGTCCCATTGTCGGCAGATGGTCACCATAGAATACGACCACCGTCGGCTCACCGCGTTCTTCCATCATTTTTACCAGATTACCGGCAAACTGATCCATCTCATATACCTGGTTCACATAGTATTCCCAGGCATTGTTCTTCTCTTCTGTCGGTGCTCCTGTTACGGTGATCTTCGGGTTCTCAATCACCTTTTCTGTCGGATAATTTCCATGTCCCTGTACACTGACTGTAAATACAAAATCCTCCTGCTCGGTAGAGTCCAGAGCGTCTTTGATGTGCGTCAGAAGAATATCATCCTTTGACCATCCATTCTCTGTTGTCTGGAGAATATTCATAAACTCTTTACTTGTAAAGCTGTCAAAACCAATATTGTTAAATACCTTCGCACGGCTGTAGAAATTACCACCGTTGTTGTGAATCGCATGGGTTCCGTAACCGAATGCAGAAAATGCAGTTGCTGCACTTTCACATACCTGATTCTTAAGCTTTGTCTTATAAGGATACTCGCCCGGTCCGAAATAACGCAGGTTCATACCTGTCAGCACTTCAAATTCTGTATTGGCTGTTCCGGCTCCTACCGAAGGAACCTTAAAATATCCGGAAGAATAATTTTCAAACATCTTGCGCAGATTCGGAATCGGATCCTCTGACATCTGCAGATCCTCATATTCAATAGGATCAAAGAAAGATTCCAGCTGTACAAACAAGACATTCGGTCTCACACCATTGTCGGATGTGCTCTCTGTCATCTCTCTATTATCCGTGATCTTCTCGATCGTGTCTTTGTTATAATCATTCGGTTCTGAAATACCTGTATTAAAAAGGCTGGCCGAGAAACAATACGGAAGTCCGTAATCCTGATAAGCAAATGCGATATTTCCAAAGTAAGTAGAAATAATCCTCTTATCTACAGCAACATTTGTCAGTACAGAATATCCAAAAAACGCTGCAACAACAATAATCAGCATCGGGATCCTGTGCATCTTTCCTTCATACTGTCCGGCACGTCTCCACATGGCAACCAGCCAGATGAGTAGTGCCGGAACACCAATTCCCATCATCACAAGCTCTGCCACCGAGAAATAGTTTGTAAACAGTGACAGTCCTTCTGTAAATGTCTTTAGATCCTGTGCATTAAACGGCGTAACACGCTTTGCCAGCATCACTCCGTTGACAACACCCAGAAAGAGCCACAATGCACTGATGATCAGTCGTGTAAACACCCGGCGCCGCACCAGATAAGCGATTAAAAGTGTAACGAAAATCATTCCGGCATTGTACAAAAATACCAGCGGTGTTCCTGTCATATACTGCCAAGCTGCAATTGCAGAATGTCTGGACAGTGCTTCAATGATAAAGTTAATGATACAAGCCCACAGTGCCTGAAGCGGCAAAGAGAACCGGTTCATTATCTTATAGTACGGTGCCATCTTTTTTGCGAATTTGCTGTTTCGCCGCTTTTCAAGAATCTGCTGTCTTCGCTCATGCTGCTTTTTTAAATGCGCCTTTATATCTCCTGGCTTCATATTCTTCAGCTTCTGCCATTTTCCTTTCAGATCCGGTTTTTTCCACTGAATCTTTTTAAAATGAATTTCCTTCATCGTCTTTTAACCCCTTACGTGTTTCTGTACCGTCAGGCGCAGTTTATGCTACGCCTGACGGTATATCCGGCTAAAAAAGAATATGCCTTAGTACTTTCCTGCAGTGATTATCTTCCTGCCTTTAAAGCCTCCAGACGTTCTTTCACCTGTTCCATCATCTGTGTATACTTTTCAAGCTTTGCTTTTTCTTCATCAACCTTTGCCTGTGGTGCTTTGCTGACGAATTTTTCATTTGAAAGCATTCCCTTTGCACGGTTGATTTCTTTTGTAAGCTTTTCTTCTTCTTTTGTCAGACGCTCGATTTCCTGTTCGAAGTCAATCAGCTCTTCCAGTGGTACATATACAGAAGCATCCGGTACTACGATCGATACGGCATCATCCGCAATACCTGCCTTATCAGCCTGGACAGCAAGTTCAGAAGCACTCATAAGCGGGCATGCGCATGTTGTCAGCTCTTCGAATCCTTCACAGAGCTTCTCATCTTCGCATACTACATAAACCTTTGCTTTACGGCTCGGCGGTACATTCATTTCTGCCCGCGCATTTCTGACACCACGGATAACTTCTTTCATATGATCTGTTATATTTTCAGCGTCTGCATAGCACCAGTCTTCGCTAAACTGCGGCCAGTCTGACATCATCAGAGATTTTTCCTCCGGTACCAGCGCGCTGTAGATTTCTTCTGTTACAAATGGCATAAATGGATGTAACATCTTCAGTGCATTACCAAGAACCGTCTTCAGTGTCCAAAGTGCTGCATTGGCGCTCTTATAATTTTCATCAGAATGGTAGATCCTGTATTTTACAAGCTCGATGTACCAGTCACAGAATTCATCCCAGATAAAGTCATATACTTTCTGTACTGCAATACCCAGTTCAAATTTATCCATGTTCTCAGTTACATCTTTTGCAAGTGTATTTACCTTGGATAAAATCCATTTATCGGTTACTTCAAAGTCTGCCTCATCCGGTTTGGAAATTACCTTATCTTCCATGTTCATCATGATAAATCTGGATGCATTCCATACCTTATTGGCAAAGTTACGGCTGGATTCTACACGTTCGTTGTAGAAACGCATATCATTTCCTGGTGCATTTCCTGTGATCAGAGTCAGACGGAGTGCATCTGCACCGTACTCATCAATGACCTCCAGCGGATCGATACCATTTCCAAGAGATTTACTCATCTTACGTCCCTGGGAATCCCTTACCAGTCCATGGATCAGAACAGTATGGAACGGTGCTTTTCCAGTATGTGCATATCCGGAGAATACCATACGGATTACCCAGAAGAAAATAATATCATAACCGGTTACCAGTACATCTGTCGGATAGAAATACTTGAAGTCCTCTGTCTCTTCCGGCCATCCAAGTGTTGAGAACGGCCACAGTGCTGAACTGAACCAGGTATCCAGTGTATCTTCATCCTGTGTCAGATGTGTGCATCCGCAATGCGGGCATTTTTCCGGCATCTCACGTGCAACAACCACTTCTCCACATTCATCACAATAGTAGGCCGGAATTCTGTGTCCCCACCAGATCTGACGTGAAATACACCAATCACGGATATTTTCCAGCCAGTTCAGGTAGATCTTACCAAAACGTTCCGGTACGAATTTTAATTCGCCGGTCTTGATCGCATTGATCGCCGGTTTGGCAAGCTCATCCATCTTAACAAACCACTGTGGTTTGATCATCGGTTCAACGGTTGTCTTACATCTGTCATGTGTTCCAACGTTGTGTACATGTTCTTCGATGCTTACAAGGTATCCTTCTTTTTCCAGATCTTCTACGATTGCTTTTCTTGCTTCGTAGCGATCCATTCCGGAATATCTTCCGTATCCTTCTACGATGGTAGCATCATCATTCAGGATGTTGATTTCCGGAAGATTATGTCTCTTTCCTACTTCAAAGTCATTCGGGTCATGTGCCGGTGTGATCTTAACCGCACCTGTTCCGAATTCTTTATCAACGTAAGCGTCTGCCACGATCGGGATTTCTCTTCCAACTAACGGAAGGATGACATTCTTTCCTACGATATCTTTGTACCTGTCATCGTCCGGGTGTACGGCGATCGCTGTATCTCCAAGCAGAGTTTCCGGACGTGTAGTTGCGATCTCAAGGAAACGTTCTGTTCCTACGATCGGGTACTTGATGTGCCAGAAATGTCCTGCCTGTTCCTCATGCTCAACTTCTGCGTCAGAAAGGGAAGTCTTACATACCGG
>ERZ1106973.3282-NODE-3282-length-10288-cov-2.692759_pt1 | contig 10288 bp, 7 predicted proteins | sample MGYA00403686_ERZ1106973 | MGnify/ENA primary metagenome ERZ1106973 (study PRJEB35170, sample SAMEA104062408) | human gut metagenome | biome: human gut; feature: human-associated habitat; material: faeces | place: Denmark | collected 2012-11-06 ...
CAGTACCGGTAGTCGTCCGGGATTCCGTCTTCGAAATATACGAGATAATCAAATCCGGTGCCGGTTGTTTTTTCCATATGCACATGGTCGGAATAAGCATGAAAAACGTCCATCACTTCATCTAGAGTACAGCCGTGACGGGCAACAGTACTTATAAAGCGTACCAGAAATTCACTTGGTTTCCGGTTCTCGTGAACATAATCGGATGCCTGTGGCGGCAGAGTGATGCAGAAACGTTCGTTTTTGGAAGAAGCTTTTACTTTTCCAAGGCGGTCACAGGCATAATCGGAGAATTCTTCCATTGCGTGCTGCATTTCTTCTTCCGTAAGCTCAGTACCGAGAAGACGGTTCAGAGACTGCAGCGGATAATAAAAACGGGTAACTCCGCTCATATATCCGATCTTTACCTGCTGTTCCTGGATCATATCCAGGAGATTATTTTCCAGTTTTTTAAAATTCATAATGTTGTCCTTTCCGGGGTGTGAATGTTTATTGGACTACATACATTCATATCCCATTTTTTTCGCAGATATCACTGAGACAGCAGCGGTCACAGTAAGGCTTTGTCCGTGCTGTACAGACTTCTCTTCCGTGGTTTACAAGGCGGTGGCAGAGATCGTTGCCTTCTTCCGGAGGAATGATCTTCCAGAGTGCCATTTCCACCTTTTTCGGATCTTTTGTGTCATGGACAAGACCGATGCGGTTGGAAAGACGGATACAATGGGTATCGGTCACAATGGCAGGCTTTCCAAATACGTCGCCCATGATCAGGTTGGCACTTTTGCGCCCCACGCCGGGAAGTTTCAGAAGTGCGTTGAAGTCTTCCGGAACTTTGTCCTGGTACTGTTCGTGGAGGATCCGCATGCAGGCGCTGATATCCCGAGCCTTGCTTTTTCCAAGACCGCAGGGACGTACAATGGCCTCGATATCTTCTGGTTTTGCAGCTGCCAGGGCTGCCACGTCCGGATATTTTGCGTAGAGATCCTGAACCACCACATTCACTCTGGCATCGGTACACTGGGCTGCCAGGCGGACACTTACAAGAAGTTTCCAGGCATCATCATAATCCAGAGTACAGTCTGCATCCGGATACTCTTTTTTTAAACGGCTGATGACTTCATAAGCCAGTTCCTGTGTTGTCATTTGTATATAAACCATCCTTTCGATTTCGATGTGTTGAGATTTTTATTGTTGCCCCGATGCAGCGAATGCAGATCGCCAGTATCCGCTTAACTTTCAGGGATCATTACTGAATTACTACAGGTAGGATGATACCACAGCATCTGGAGAATTACAACGGCAATCCCCCCCAGGGGCTTGTTAAAACCCTGACAATTTGGTACATTAAACACAACCTATGGGGGTATGAAAAAAGTTAGGAAAACCTTACCAGATCAGGCCCTCACGTAAATAAAAAAGCGCGGAGGAATCAACGTGGAAAAACTTCTCGACGAAATCGAATCTTACTGGAGCACCCGTACAGAAGGGTACTCCGAAGTGAATCATAAAGAGCTTGCGGGAACCCAGAAAAACGCATGGCTTAAGGTGCTGACCAGCCAGTTCCCGGACAAACCCAAGGAAGAGATCCGTATCCTGGATATCGGAACAGGCCCCGGATTTTTCCCTGTGATCCTGGCAGAAGCCGGATATCACGTGGATGCTGTGGATTACACCGAAGGAATGCTGGAAAAGGCAAAGGAAAATGCGGGAGAACTTTGCCGGAACATTCGTTTCCAGCGGATGGATGCACAGAAACTGGAATTTGCGGATAATACCTTTGACGTGGTCATTTCCCGAAATCTCACCTGGAATCTGGAGCATCCGGATGTTGCCTACAGGGAATGGGTCCGTGTGCTGAAAGCAGGCGGAAAACTTCTGAATTTTGACGCTAACTGGTACGGCTATCTCTATGAGGAAGAGCAGCGGAAAGCCTACGAAAATGACCGGAAAAATGTGGAGAACAACAGTCTGGATGACCACTATCTCTGTACAGACATTGAGCGTATGGAGCGGATCGCCCTCCAGGTACCGCTGTCAAAGATCCGTCGTCCCCAGTGGGATGTAAAAACTCTCCGGGAAGCAGGACTTCTTGGAATCCACACTGATACGGAAATCTGGAAAACAGTCTGGAGTGAGGAGGAGAGACTGAATTATCAGTCCACACCAATGTTTATGGTAACCGGCGTAAAACCGGATCATTTCCTGAATCTTCCGGTTGCGGCAGGAGAAAAAACAGAAGGCTTTCTTGAGCTCGGAGATGGAGAATTTGTCCTTCCGGCAACCATCATCCGTGGAAAAGATCCTGGAAAAACCGTTCTCGTCACAGCAGGTCTTCATGCAGGAGAGTATGTGGGGATCCAGACTCTGATCGAGCTGTCGAAGCGGCTGAAACCGGAAAAGGTAAAGGGCCAGCTGGTTCTGGTAAAGGTGCTGAACCGGGAAGACTTTGAGAAGCGTGCAGGCAGCATCAGCTGGGAAGACGGAAAAAATCTGAACCGTGTTTTCCCTGGCAGAAAAGATGGCACAAAAATGGAACGACTGGCAGCTGCCATCACAGAATCCCTGATCAAAAAAGCAGATTATTATATCGATCTCCACGGTGGTGACGATTATGAGGAACTGACTCCGTATGTATATTTTGCAGGCGTTGCAAAACCGGAGATCATGGAAGCATCCCGAAAAATGGCAGAGCAGGTAGATGTCCCATATATGGTACAGTCAAATGTAAGCACAGGCGGCGCCTACAATTACGCGGCAAGTACCTGTGACATTCCGGCAGTCCTTCTGGAACGTGGCTGCATGGGAACCTGGGAGCGTGAAGAAGTGGATTCCATGCGTCGCGATGTGCGAAACATTCTCTGCAGCATCGGAGCTTACAACGGAATCCGTTCCCACAGTACGTACTATCCGCTGAAAATGGATGATGTGCGTTATCAGTGCGCCAGTGTCAACGGTCTCTGGTACCCGGTGAAGAAACCAGGCGATATCGTTCATCAGGATGAGTATCTTGGAGAGATCCGTGATTATGAGGGAAATGTACAGGAAATCTGTCGTGCAGACATGGATGGTGTGATCCTTTATCAGGTATCAAGCCTTCAGGTTGTGGAAGGCGGCCCTGTGATCACCTACGGAAATATCGTAAGAGAAAAAGACGAGCGGAAAACAAGGATCGCCCAGTACTGGACCAGGCGCAGCGACAGCTTTCTGGAACAGAGAAGAGCAGAGCTTCACAGTGCACTTGCAGGCCGCTGGATGGCTGAGCTTAAGAAGTATCTGCCAGAGAAAAAGAATCTCAGGATCCTGGATGTGGGATGCGGAACCGGATTTTTCACCATTCTTCTTGCAAAAGAAGGCCATCAGGTAACCGGAATCGACCTGACACCGGATATGATCACCCATGCAAAGGAGCTGGCTGAGGAAGAAAAAGCAGACTGTCAGTTTGCAGTCATGGATGCGGAAAACCCGGATTTCCCGGATGAGGAATTTGACGTGATCGTATCCCGAAACCTTACCTGGACACTGCCGGATGCAGAACACGCTTATCAGGAATGGTTCCGTGTACTGAAACCGGGCGGAGTGATGATCAATCTGGATGCAAACTACGGAGCAGCAGACTTTGCGGACACTGCGGATCTTCCGGAGAATCATGCCCATCATCAGATCCAGGATGAGCTGATGCAGGAATGCGAGGATATCAAGCGGCAGCTGCCCATCAGTTCTTTTCTGCGTCCGGCATGGGATCTGGAAACGCTGAGCCGTATAGGTGTGGAAGAATTTTCCTTTGACCTTGGTATCAGCAAACGTATTTATACAGAAAAAGACGAGTTTTACAATCCGACCCCGATGTTTTTGATCTTTGCAAAGAAACAGAGGTAGGATCATGCTCAATATAAAACAGATACAGTATTTTGCGGCCTGTGCCAAAACAGGCTCCTTCAGCCAGGCTGCAGAGCTGCTTTTTACCACGCAGTCAAATGTAAGCAAGGTGATCCGTTCCATGGAAGACGATATGCGTACCCAGCTGTTTGTCCGTCATGCAAAGGGCATAGAGCTGACACTGGAAGGAGAGCGTGCATATATCCATGTGCAGAGGATCCTGGAAAATATAGATGAACTGGAAATGCAGGCACAGCCACTTGCAAAAAGCAGCTTGTGTGTATGCTTTCATCCCAGCTCCTGGTTTGCGGATATCTTCGTAACGTATTATGAAGCACATAAGTGCGATGATCTTCATTATCAGGTTTACGCAGCAGATACCCATGAGATCATAAAACGTGTGAAAGGCAGACAGGATGATATGGGATTCGCCTATGTGATGCAGAATCAGCTGGCGGCGTTCCAGTATTTTCTTTTCCGGAATTACCTGGAATTTGAGCTGCTGACGGAAACCGAGGTAAATATTTATACCGGGAAAGGGAAAGCAGATGAGGGAGATTTTAAAATGTCCCAGCTCAGGCTGATCCAGAGATTTCCCGATGAATTTTCCCCGGATAATTACCGGAACCTTGTAGAGGAAAACGGTCATTCCGCAGTGGAGGCGGAGACAGTAGTCGTAACAAACAGTGATTATATCGTGGAACGTCTTCTTGGTTCCGGAGAGCTGTGTAATATCAGCGGTGCGGATCTTTCCGGCCGTGATCCGGGATATTCCTCCGTGAAATATACATTTCCGGGAGAAGGACAGAGACTTGTTTACGGGTGCATCTGCCGGAGAGGTGAAGAGCTCAGTGAACAGGGAAAGGATTTTCTGGGATTCGTGAAGGAAAGACTTCAGATTTCCGGGAAGTGATAAAAGAATAAAGCAAAAGACCAGACGGACACAGGTTCCTGATACAGAAAAGTCCCGTTTTTTATATGGAATATACATCCATGCCAAACCCGACTGTCCAATATCCCCGTACCGGGGTTGTCCGAAAGCTGTTAAATGATAAAATAATATCAGCAGCACACTCCGCGTGCTGAATATAAAAACACTGTGATGCACATAACCTCCGCGCACTCCTATTTGTGCATACAAATGTTTTGTCGAATAATAACACGACCCTTTCAAAAGCAGTTATGGTTTTGGATGCCATAACTGCTTTTGAAATATGAACACAAATCGCTCCACGATTTGTGTTCATGAGCATGCAGCAGAGCAGAATGCGAATGTCTGTCTGAACTGTAAAGGGCAGTGGGAAAGGAAAATTATGAACAAAGAAAATAAACTCGTCATCCGGATCCTGAAGCGGATCCTTCTGCTTGCTGTGGTTATGTTTCTGCTGTCTGTGGTGGTGTTCTGGCTGGCGAGACTGGCGCCGGGAGATCCCCTGCAGTCCTTTTACGGAGATTCTCTGGAAATGATGACCAGCGAGGAAGTGGCTGCGGCCAGAACAAGACTGGGACTGGATCAGGGGATCGGGGTACAGTATGTAAGGTGGTTTGCCAATGCAGTCCATGGTGATTTCGGATTGTCGCTGAAATACAGGCAGCCGGTTATGAATGTGATCAAACCGCTGATCGGAAATACTCTGGTGCTGGGAGGAATCGCTTATATTGTGATCTTTATACTGGCAGTTCTGATCGCCATATTTTGTACGCTCCATGAGGATCAGTGGATCGACCGGCTGATCTGCAAGATCGGAACAGCAGCCTATTATGTGCCGGCTTTCTGGCTTGGTGTGGTACTGATCCTGATCTTCAGTGTAAATCTTGGATGGTTCCCAAGCAGCGGTGCCTATGATGTGGGAATGGCAGACAGTATCGGCAATCGTATGAAGCATATGATCCTTCCGCTGGTAGTAATGATCTTCAGCCATCTCTGGTATTACGCATATATGATACGTAACAAATTCCTGGATGAGGTGCGGAAGGATTATGTACTTCTTGCCAGATCCAAGGGACTTTCCAAAAGAAAGATCCTGTGGAAGCATTGTCTTCGAAATGTAATGCCGACGATCGTGAGTATCATGGCAGTTTCGGTACCCCATGTAACCGGTGGGACTGTAACTGTGGAAGCTGTTTTCAATTATGCGGGAATTGGAAATCTTGCAGTGGAATCTGCAAAATATCATGATTATAACCTGCTGATGATCGATGTGCTGATCACGGGATTTATCGTATTTTTAAGCAGCTTTGTTGCACAGACTGTCAATGAAGAGATCGATCCAAGAATGAAGGATTCGGAGGTGAGGGTATGGTAGCTGACCGGAAGCTTTCAGAAGCTGAGCTTTTTCAGGTAGTTGGTGCCGGGTGGAAAAACGAAAAAAAACATTTCAGGAAAAGCTGAAGGGGAAACCGGTATTTTCCATGTTCCTGCTTTTTCTGATCGTTTTGGGCTGTGTATTTGCAAATGTTGTTGCAAATCATGATCCCTCAGGTTTTTATCTCCAGAATCTGAATACACCGCCGGGAAAGGAATTTATCTTTGGAACGGATTCGCTTGGAAGAGATATTTATTCACTGATCTGGTATGGCGGAAGGGTTTCTCTGGTGATCGGACTTCTGGGTGCTGCGATCATTACTGTGATCGGTGTTACCTACGGATGCATCAGCGGAACAGCAGGTCCAAAGGTGGATTCGGTTCTGATGCGGTTTACGGAAATGTGCGGAAGTATTCCGACCCTTCTGCTGATCCTGATCCTGTCTGCGGTTATTCAGGCCAATGATGTGATCAGCATATCTGTGATCATCGGTATTACCGGGTGGTTTGCACTGGCACGTATTGTAAGAAGTGAAGTGCGGCAGATAAGAAACAGTGATTATGTGATGTATGCAAGACTTTGCGGAGGAAGTTTTGGATATGTGATGTATCACCATCTGATACCGAATTTTGTTTCGGCGATCATGTTTGTGGTGATCTCTTCGATAAGCAGCTGTATTACCATGGAATCTACTTTAAGCTTTCTTGGCCTTGGGCTTCCGGCAGATGTAGTTTCCTGGGGAAGTATGCTCTCGCTGGCAAATAAAGCACTGATCATGAATACCTGGTGGGTGATCGTGATCCCAGGAGTTTTTCTGGTCATTACTTTAATGTGCATTACCAGTATGGGAAGCTTTGTGAGAAGTGAGGTAAATAACCATTACAGCAATCTCTGATGCAGTCAGAAAAAAAATTTGGACGCAAACCGTGATAAAACATTCCGAGATGTAGATAACCGGTTTGAAAATAAGGAAAGATGAGGAAAACAGAATGAAAAAGAGAACAGGAAACAACTATGGAAGAAAATATGCGGCGATAACATTGGCAGCAGTGACAGCAGCATGCACAGGAGCAACAGCAGGCAGTGCGGTAACCGTAGCTGCGGCAGAAGAAAACAAAACTCTGGTATATGCAGGTGAGTCAGAAAGTACGATCAATCCCCTTCTGAATAACCATGATGAACTTCCGGATCTTATTTTTTCAGGACTGATGAAATATGATGCCAATGGAAAGCCGGTAGAGGATCTTGCAGAGAGCTATACCTTTGACAAGGATACCAATACCTATACTTTTAAGCTTCGAGACGGTGTTAAGTGGCATGATGGAGAAGATTTCAATGCAGAGGATGTTGTATACACCTATAAGGAGCTTACAGAGGATGAAACCCTGGGAGCCAGTATCACCAGCAACTATCAGGACATTACAAGCATTGAGGCACCGGATGATCAGACGGTGATCTTTACACTGGATCAGTATGATGCTGCCATGCTGGATTACTTTACCATGGGAATCCTTCCTGAGCATCTTCTGGAAGGAGAGGACGTGAATACCACATCCTTTAACCAGAATCCGGTGGGAACAGGCCGTTATAAATTTGAAGACTGGGATGCTACCGGCGGAATGATCATACTGAAACGAAATGAAGATTATTACGGAAAGGTTCCGAATATTGAAACCGTTGTATACCGTACAGTGTCGGATGAGACTACAAAGGCAACCATGCTCCAGTCCGGCGAGGCGGATCTTGCATGGCTGAATTCCAACTACGCTTCTCAGTTCAAGGATAAGGACGGATATAATTACTGGGAGTTCACCACAGCAGATTACCGTGGAGCTGCCATGGATATGAGTACAGATTTCTGGAAGGAAAACGGAGATTCCATCGGCGTTCTGAATTATGCGCTGGATAAGGATTCCATTATTGCAGGTGTTCTTGCAGGACAGGGAGAGCCGGCATACAGCCCGATCCAGAGAAACCCTCTCGGAACAGATAAGGAAGCCAATATCTACTCCTATGATCTGGATACCTTTGCAAAGAAGATGGAAGAGCTGGGATGGAAAAAAGGTGATGATGGGATCTATGAGAGAAACGGACAGAAATTCCACTTTACCATCCAGGTACGTGATTACGAAGAAGAGCGTGTGGATATTGCCAATGTCATGTCTGATATGCTGAAGCAGGCTGGTGTGGAAATGGAAGTAAAGCTTGTTACCAAATTTGACTGGGATGCAGGATACAATGGATTTCTTGCCGGCTATGCAACACAGTTTGACCCGGATATGGCATATGTAAACTTTGTAACCGACGCAAGTGGAAACAACATGCATTATTCCAATGCAGATGTGGATAAATATCTTGAGGAAGGCCGTCACGGTGAGACTGAGGAAGCCAGAAAAGAAGCATATAGTGAATTCGAAAAGGCATATGCCAAGGCACCTGGAATCCTTCTGGTTGCTTATCTTCAGGGAGATTATGTAGGCGTTTCCGGACTTGACGGACTGGATACCACACGTGTTCTGGGACATCATTCCGTAGGTGTTATGTGGAATATTGAAGACTGGACCATTACAAAATAAGGAAAAGATCATGCAGGAAACCGTTTTGGAATTAAAAAACTATTCGGTAAGCTTTGACACACCGGACGGCGAGGTACAGGCCGTCCGGAATGTTGATCTCACGGTAAAAAAAGGAGAGATACTTTGTATCGTAGGTGAGTCCGGATGTGGAAAAACCGTTATGTGCCGTAGCGTGATGAAGCTTCTGCCACCGAATGCACATGTAAAAAGCGGAGAGATCAGTCTCTGCGGAGAGAATATCACAGCCTATAAAAGAAAAAAAATGGAAAAGCTGTGCGGAAGCAAGGTAAGCATGGTGTTCCAGGATCCTATGCTGACGCTGAATCCGACGATCCCTGTTGGCAAACAGATCACAGAGGCTATTATCAAAAATCAGAAAGTATCTAGGGATGAGGCGAAAAAAAGAGCTGTGGAAATGCTGAAGCTGGTAGGGATTCCGGATGCAGAACAGCGCTATGGACTGCAGCCTCATTTTTTTTCCGGAGGAATGCGTCAGCGTTGTGTGTTGGCTATTGCACTGGCCTGTGATCCGGAAATATTATTTGCCGATGAGGCGACTACAGCACTGGATGCAACTGTAGAAGCAAAGATTCTGGATCTGCTTCTTGAGCTGAGAGAAAAAACAGGGATCAGTATTGTGTTCATATCTCATGATCTGGGAGCTGTTGCAAGGATCGCAGACAGAGTTGCAGTTATGTATGCAGGAAAGATCATTGAGATTGGGACAGCGGAAGAGGTTTATTATGATCCCCGGCATCCTTATACCTGGGGACTTCTGTCTTCTCTGCCTGTATTTGCAGGTGAAAAAGGGGAGCTGAATCCGATCCCCGGAATGCCGCCCTCTCTTTTGAATCCTCCGCCGGGAGATGCGTTTGCCGTTCGGAATCCTCAGGCGCTGGCAATCGATTATGAACAGACTCCTCCGATGTTTAAAGTCAGTGATACGCATTATGCAGCCACATGGCTTCTGGATGAAAGAGCTCCGAAAATAGAAAAGCCTTCCATTTTGAAGGACAGATTACAGGAAAACAGCGGCCGTAAACAGAAACCGGATAAAAAGGAAGCGTTATTTTTACAGAAAACAGAACAGAAACAGGCGCCTGTACTGATCGAAGCCAGAAATCTGAAGCAGCATTTCCGTATCCGTTCCGATTATACGATCCATGCAGTGGATGATGTTTCCTTCCGTATCCGGGAAGGTGAGATCATGGCACTGGTGGGAGAAACCGGCTGCGGAAAATCCACAACAGCCAGAACGCTTGCAGGAATCTACCGGCCTACAGGCGGGGAAATCTTTTATCAGGGAGAAAGAGTGCCGGATAAAAAGGATCCTTTCGGAATGCGGAAGAAAATGCAGACGGAGATCCAGATGATCTTTCAGGATTCGGGCGCTGCATTGAATCCCCGAATGAGCATACGGCAGATCATGCTGGAGCCTGTAAAGATCAGCCGCAGGATCCGTGACAGAGAAATGCTGGAGAACAGGCTTCGGGAAATCCTGAAGGAAACAGGATTGGATGAAAGCATTCT
>ERZ1106973.3289-NODE-3289-length-10272-cov-3.343741_pt1 | contig 10272 bp, 8 predicted proteins | sample MGYA00403686_ERZ1106973 | MGnify/ENA primary metagenome ERZ1106973 (study PRJEB35170, sample SAMEA104062408) | human gut metagenome | biome: human gut; feature: human-associated habitat; material: faeces | place: Denmark | collected 2012-11-06 ...
ACACACCGATTGCTGCAGTGTTCCTGTTTTTATTTTCCACGATATTAAATCTCCTTTTATAAATACTCCACCATATTTTACTATTGTACCGTCTTGGACGTGCATTTTCAAGAGATTTTATGTCGAAACCTCCCTTGTATACTTTGCTATAAAAAAAGTTACCTGCCATAAAACAGATAACTTTTTATTCTTTATTCCGGTTTTAATTACAGAGCCAGCTCTTTTGCAATCTCATACTGGTAAGCAGGAATTCCTTTTGTCATTCCAAGTGCTTCATCAATATCGAAGTCTACATACTCGCCATGTTTGTAACCTACAACACGGTTTGTCTTTCCTTCAAGCAGAAGATCTACGGCTTTTGCTCCCATGATAGAAGCGTATACTCTGTCTTTACATGTCGGGCTTCCACCACGCTGCATGTGTCCGAGAATCGTTGCTCTTGTCTCCATACCGGTTGCTTCTTCAATTCTCTTAGCCATGTTCATAGAATCTCCAACACCCTCTGCATTGATGATGATGTAGTTCTTCTTTCCACGTTTTCTTGATTCCTGAATATCTTCAATGATCTTCTCTTCGTCATAATCATGCTCTTCAGGCATCAGGATCTTCTCTGCTCCGTTTGCAATACCGCACCACAGTGCAAGGTATCCTGCATCTCTACCCATAACCTCGATGATAGAGCATCTCTCATGAGAAGTTGATGTATCACGTACTTTGTCAATAGCCTGCATAGCTGTATTAACGGCTGTATCGAATCCGATTGTATATTCCGTACAAGCAATATCCAGATCGATCGTTCCCGGAAGTCCGATTGTGTTGATTCCGAAGTTAGCAAGTTTCTGAGCTCCGGCAAATGATCCGTCACCACCGATAACTACCAGACCATCAATACCATATTTTTTACAGATAGCTGCTGCTTTCTGCTGACCTTCCTCTGTACGCATCTCTGCACAACGGGCTGTCTGAAGAATTGTACCTCCGCGCTCAATTGTATCGGATACGTCTCTGGCTGACAGATCGATAATTTCCTCGTTTAAAAGTCCCTGATATCCTCTTCTGATACCTCTTACTTTCAGTCCTTTACCCAGTGCTGTACGAACAACGGCACGGATTGCTGCGTTCATTCCAGGAGCATCTCCACCACTTGTCAATACACCTATTGTACGAATTGCTTTTTTGTCTGCCATGATTCATTCCTCCATTGTATTAGTTTGTTCCAATTATCTTCTAACCATTATCATTTCTCTCCGATGATATTGTACATGAATTAATGCACGCTTTCAATGGGTTTTTCTATAACTTTTACACAACTTTCACCAAGATAATTCGTCAATCTGCTCAACAACACCTCATCTGCTGTCACATTCCAGCCTTTTGACAGGCGTTTTACTGCTTTTTCTTTTTTGCAGTAAATGATAACTTCAACCATTCCTTCAGAGACTTTCAAAATATCCTGTAGCATTCCTTCCTGCTGAAGATATGTCTCTTTGTCCGGATACTGCAGCCACAATTCCTTTCTCGTCTGAGCAAATGGAATCACCTGTTCGCAGATCAGTTTGCTCGCTGCATCATCTTCCTCTGATACACGGCCCTTGATGAATACCTTGGCTTCCTCATTCAGATACATCTGATTCTTTTCAAAATCTCTCGGGAAGATCACGACTTCTACCGATCCAACCAGATCTTCCAGTGTGATAAATGCCATCACTTTATTTGTCTTGGTATACTTGATCGTCTTATTCGTAATCATACCTCCGACAATCTCTTTTGCGCCGTCATGTACCTTCGTTCTTCCGGTTTCATCATCCAGCTGGAAATCCAACGTCGTCCTGGATATATTTTTTCTCCATTTTTCTTCATAGTCTTCCAGTGGGTGTCCGCTCAGATATACTCCGAGCACTTCTTTTTCAAATGCAAGCTTTGTCTCTTTTTCATACTCGCCAACATCCGGAAGTGGTATATCGAATTCTGATTTCTGATCATCACTTACGATATCGAACAGTGAAAGCTGTCCCGTCATAGAGTATTTCCGCTCCCGGTTCACCTGATCCAGAATCTGCACATAGACCACCATGAACTGCTTTCTTGTACCACCCAGACTGTCAAATGCTCCGGACTTGATAAAGCTTTCTATCGTACGCTTATTGACCTCTTTTCCGGACAGCCGCTCGATAAAGTCTTTCAGGTTGCTGAATGGCCCTCCGTTTTTTCTTTCTTTGATGATCGATTCTATCACCGGCTTTCCGATACTCTTGATCGCCGCCAGGCCATAACGGATGTTACCGCTGTCAACAGAGAAGCTTCCCTCTCCTTTATTGATATCTGGCGGAAGGATCTTAATTCCCATCTGCCGACAGCTGTAAATATACTCTGACACTTTCCCCGGATTATCGATCACGGAAGTCATAAGTGCCGCCATAAATTCTACCGGATAATAATATTTTAACCAGGCTGTCTGATAAGATACCACCGCATATGCCGCAGCATGCGACTTGTTAAATGCATATTTGGCAAAATCGATCATTTCATCATAGATCTTATTTGCCGTCTTCTCGTCGATTCCATTGGCAATACAGCCTGGTACGCCCTCATCCGGATTCCCATACACAAAGTTCTGACGTTCTTTCTGCATGACGTCGCCCTTCTTCTTGGACATCGCTCTTCGCAGGAGGTCACTTCGTCCGAGTGTATAACCTGCCAGATCACGCACGATCTGCATAACCTGCTCCTGATATACGATACAGCCGTAAGTCGGCGCAAGGATCGGCTCCAGCTGCGGGCAGTCATAGGTAATGCTTTCCGGGTTATTCTTGCCTTTGATATACTGCGGGATGAAGTCCATCGGACCTGGACGATATAATGAAATACCGGCGATAATATCTTCCAGATTCTGTGGCTTCAGTTCTTTCATGAAGTTCTTCATACCGGCGCTTTCAAGCTGGAATACTCCGTCCGTCTTTCCTGTTCCGATGGATGCAAGGACTGCTTTATCATCATAATCTATCTTATTGATATCAATCGTCTTTCCACTGCTGATACCTGCCAGACGTTCTGCATCCTGGATAACTGTTAATGTACGGAGTCCCAGAAAATCCATCTTCAAAAGTCCCAGTTCTTCCAGGGTTGTCATGGTAAACTGTGTTGTCACAGAGCCATCGGATCCAAGTGAAAGAGGCACAAACTCCTCTATTGCCCTCTGACCGATCACGACACCTGCCGCATGCATGGATGTATGTCTCGGAAGACCTTCCAGTCTTCTCGACATATCGATCAGTTCCTTTACCTGTTCATCTTCCTGATACAGTTTTTTGAATTCCGGATTCATCTTCAGGGCTTTATCTAACGTAATATTCAGCTCTGTCGGCACCATCTTTGCAATGCTGTCTACAAATGCATATGGAAGATCCATCACACGTCCCACATCACGGATGACTCCGCGGGCCGCCATCGTACCAAAAGTTACGATCTGTACCACCCGGTCTGCACCGTACTTTCTTCCTACATAGTCGATAACTTCCTGCCGCCTTTCGAAACAGAAGTCCACGTCAATATCCGGCATGGATACTCGTTCCGGGTTCAGGAACCGCTCGAACAGCAGCTGATACTTGATCGGATCAATACTTGTGATTCCCAGACAGTACGATACGATACTTCCTGCCGCCGAACCTCGTCCCGGTCCGACCTTGATCCCCTGTGTTCTTGCATAATTGATAAAATCCCACACGATCAGGAAATAATCTACATATCCCATAGATTGAATGACCGACAATTCATACTCCAGACGTTCTTCCAGCGAATGATCCCCGTCCGGATAACGTTCTTTCAGGCCATCAAAGCAAAGCTTATTCAGATATTCCCAGGAAGTATATCCCTCCGGCACGTCATATTTCGGCAATTTGGTAACACCGAATTCAATCTCCACATTACAACGGTCCGCAATCTTCTGTGTATTCTCAAGCGCCTGCAGTGCATATGGAAACAACTGCCGCATCTCTTCCTCAGACTTAATATAATACTGACCGCCCTCATACCGCATACGGTCTTCATCTTCCAGTTTCTTTCCAGTCTGGATACACAGCAGAATATCATGTGGCTTTACATCTTCGGCATAGGTATAATGTACATCATTCGTCGCAACAAGCTCAATTCCCGTCTCCTGAGCCATACGAAGGAGCGACTGATTCACGATCTGCTGTTCCTGCATCCCATGATCCTGAAGTTCCAGGAAAAAATTCCCTTTTCCGAAAATGTCCTGATACCTAAGTGCCGCTGCCTTTCCTTCTTCATACATCCCACGCAGGATATTCTTCTGTACCTCACCGGCCAGACATGCACTAAGCGCAATGATCCCTTCGTGAAATTCCTGCAGTACTTCGATATCTACCCTCGGTTTATAATAATAGCCTTCTGTAAATCCTCTGGATACGATCTTCATCAGATTGTGATATCCGATATCATTTTCTGCCAGAAGTACCAGATGGTAGTAACGGTCATCACCGCTTCCGACAGCCTCTTTATCAAATCGGGATCCCGGTGCAACATAGACCTCGCACCCGAGAACCGGTTTGATTCCTGCTGCTTTTGCCGCACGGTAAAAATCAATAACACCATACATCACACCATGATCCGTAATCGCCACACTATTCATCCCGAGTTCTTTTACCCTGGCTACACATTCTTTAATTTTATTTGAGCCATCCAACAGGCTGTACTCTGTATGGACGTGAAGATGTGCAAAGCTCATAGCTTTCTCCCTTCCTGTTAAATATATTGAAAAAAGGTGCTCCCTTCAGGGAACACCCTCTCAAACATTCATGTTTGCCTTAGTCTTCTTTTCCAGTTCCAAGAAGCATGAATTTTACAAGTTTATCGATATCCCGTGGCTCATGAGCAACGACTTCCAATTCCGGAATTTCTCCGTTAGAGAAAATATTTGCCATAGATACATACTGGGAAAGTTTGGATTTCAGGTTCAGTCTGTCTCCCTCTCCTGTTACCAGTTCTACTCTTCCTTTGCAGTTGTCTACTACTTTAAAAAATGCGTCTATGTCTGTAATATTCTGTACTTTCATTTCTCATTCTCCTTTTTATTCATTTTATTATTAACAATCTTAATGCTTTTATTATACCTTATTTCTTTTTCATTTCAATATTCTTTTCTGAAATTTTTATACGACCTTCTTTAAGAAGTCTTCCGACAGCACGTTTGAACGCATTTTTACTCAATCCGAATTCCTGTTTGATCAGTTCCGGATCCGCCTTGTCATTAAACGGAAGCTTCCCGCCATATTCTTCCATGCGTTTCATGATCAGCGCTGCATCCTCATCCATCTGAAGAAATGCTTTTTCTCTGACACTTAAGTCTAATTTTCCGTCCTCTCTTACTTTCAGGACTCTGGCAAATACACGATCACCGACTTTTAACCTGCCAAAAGCTTCTCTCTTTGGAATTAATGCACTGTAACAGTTATCCACTGCCACAAACACGCCAAAGTTATCACTCGTCTCGTAAATGATTCCTTCTACATGATCATCCTTTTTATATGGAGAATCTGTACGAAGCTTCTCATATACTTTCATCGTTGCACAAAGTCTTCCGGACTTGTCCACGTAAAGTGCAACCAGAACTTCATCACCTTTTTTCACTTTCGCAGTCTGCTCTTTGAATGGAAGAAGAAGATCTTTCTCCAGTCCCCAGTCAAGAAAAGCACCGATCCTGGTGACCTGTTTAACCTTAAGGACTGCTGTCTGTCCCACCTGAAGCATCGGCTCACGGGTGGTAGCGATCAGTCTGTCCTGAGAATCTTTGTAGATGAATACCTCGATCTCATCACCTACTTTGGTTCCTTCCGGTACCTGTTTGGATGGAAGAAGCACACGCTCGTTCTGCGGTGCATTTCGGTCCTCTCCAAGATATATTCCGAAATCTACGGTTTTTACAACCAGTAATTTCTGTTTTTTACCTAATTCTATCATTCTTACTCCTGTTCCTTAAAACTATATATGATCATTTACTATTTGCTGTCTGTCCTGCATTATAACATAAGAGAATTATTATAGAAAGCACAAAAAAGGCAGCTTCGGAAATTTCTTTCCGTCACTGCCTTTTATCGGTCGGTTATGCGGATATCTGTGATCCGCATCCGGTCCATCTGTTTTTTTATTAATTTATTCTGTCGGTTTCTCAATCGGCATCGGGTTTTTCATCTTGATGACAAAAAGTACAATCAGCATCAGCACGATTCCCACCGGAAGAGCGATCCATGCTGTTTTTACAAAGCCTGCAACAATATAAGTTACAAAGGATACTGCCGCAGCCAGGATCGCATACGGAAGCTGTGTGGAAACGTGAGTCACATGATCACACTGTGCTCCTGCGGAAGCCATGATCGTTGTATCAGAGATCGGTGAACAGTGATCTCCGCAAACCGCACCTGCCATGCAGGCAGACATGGAAATGATCATCATCTCAGGACTGGATTTCTCAAATACCGCAACAACGATCGGGATCAGGATACCAAAGGTTCCCCAGGAAGTACCTGTAGCAAATGCAAGTCCGCATCCAACCAGGAAAATAATGGCCGGAAGGATAACTTCAATACCACCGGCAACGGAGCGCATTGCTTCTTCTACGAATACCGCAGCACCAAGTGAGTCTGTCATAGCCTTCAGTGTCCATGCAAAGGTCAGGATCATGATCGCCGGTACCATGGCCTTGAAGCCTTCCGGGATGCATCCCATACAATCTCTGAAATTGATCACACGTCGGATCATATAGAAAATAATGGCAAACACCAGACCAAAAGCACTTCCCATTGCAAGGCCTGTAGAGGCATCACTCTGTGAAAATGCGGTAACAAAATCTGTTCCGCTGAAAAATCCTCCTGTGTAGATCATACTGATGACACAGCAGATAACAAGCACAACGATCGGGATCACAAGATCGATCACCCTTCCTCTCGGATTCGGTGTCTCATCATCCGTTGCATTCTCATACGGTCTTGCAGATGTTGTATAAAGATCTCCGTTCAGTGCGTTGATCTCATGTGTTTTCATGGCACCAAATTCGGTTTTCATCAGCACCATGCCAACCATCATTACAATCGTAAGGATTGCATAAAAGTTATACGGGATAGTTTTTACAAAAATCGCAAGTCCGTCCTGTCCCTCTACGAATCCGCTGACTGCTGCAGCCCAGGATGAGATCGGTGCGATGATACATACCGGAGCAGCTGTCGCATCGATCAGGTATGCAAATTTTGCTCTGGATACATGATGTCTGTCTGTTACCGGACGCATAACGCTTCCTACTGTCAGACAGTTGAAATAATCATCAATAAAGATCAGAATACCAAGCACAATTGCGGCAAGTTCCGCACCTACACGTGTGTGGATCTTTTTGCTGGCCCATCGTCCGAATGCGGCGGAGCCGCCGGCCTTGTTCATCATACATACCACAGATCCCAGGATAACCAGGAAGATCAGGATTCCTACGTTATAGCTGTCAGAAAGAACCTTGATGATTCCTCCCTCAAAAATCTGTGTTACGGTTCCTTCGAATTTGAATCCGGAATAAAGCAGTGCTCCTACTACAATTCCCACAAACAGAGAACTGTATACTTCTTTTGTGATCAGCGCAAGGATGATCGCTACAAGAGGTGGAAGCAGTGCCCAGATTGTTGCATACAGAGCAGGCTGATAAGTCTCCTCCGCATCCGCAGCCAGCACAGTCAGGGGACTTGCCAGTGCGCCCATGAATACCATTGCCATAACAGACAATGCTGTTCCTGCTTTTTTACTCATTTTTCTCCTCCCTTTTCGGGGACAAAAAAACGGAGGCTGTCCCTTCTTAGAACACCTCCGGTTAAATAATCTTCTTTATTCAACTTACGATAGCGCTCCACATCCGTGACAGTACAACGCATATTCTGCGTTATCCCAGTACCCTGTCATCTGGCCTTTCAGAGCACTTCGGCAGATTTTCCTTTCTTTATGGACAGCCTGCCAGGGCCTCTCGTCCATAAATACTGATAAAATCCGCGCCTCTATCTCTTTATCCGTGACCGTTTACCCCCGCAAGGTTTCCCGGTCGCCTTTTTTCTTTATACTGTAGCAGTTTCCGACATAAATATCAAGTAGTTTGCTGTATAAATATCAGTCATACCAATTATCATGCTGCTGATCTCAGGAGCACTCTTCGTTCAGCAGCCACTTCACATCCACACCCAGCACTTTTGCAAACACTCTCAGTTCATAATCTGCCACAAAACGTTCTCCGCCTTCGATCCTGCTGATACTGTCACGTTCCAGCATCACACCTTCCACCTGCATTTTTGCCGCCAGATCTGACTGTGACATCCGTTTTATATTTCTCATCTGACGTATTTTTTCTCCGGAAACGTTCTTTCTTCCCTGATAAGTGTAAATTTTCATCCTGCCACCTGTTTTCCAAAATGTGTTAATGTTCTGCATTTTTCTTGACATTAGCACATATTTTGGCGGCGTCTGTGTTAAAGGTCAGCAAATCCGGGTTTTTTCGACAAAAAAATTTTGTCTGTCGTTATAAAGACACTATTTACATACAAAAAAGAATGCCACATTTTTCATGCGGCATTCTTTTACTGTCTCTGCTTTTATCCTTATTTATTTCCCTGTCCATAGTAGGCATTTGCGCCATGTTTTCTGTAGTAATGCTTATCCTGAAGCTCCTGCGGTGCCGGTTTTACGTCCGGGTTGATCAGCTCACAGCGAGATGCCATCTTGGCAACCTCTTCCAGGACAACTGCATTGTGGACAGCCTCATGTGCATCTTTTCCCCAAGTAAACGGTCCGTGGTTTTTGCAAAGGACTGCCGGAACTGCTTCGTAATCTTTATCTTTAAAATAGTCGGCAATGAGAATACCTGTGTTTTTCTCATAGGCCTCTTCAATCTCATCTTTTGTCAGGTTACGCACGCATGGAACTTCTCCGTAAATATAGTCCGCATGTGTGGTTCCGTAACATGGAATAGATCTTCCTGCCTGTGCCCAGCTTGTAGCCCAGGCTGAATGGGTATGCACAATACCTCCAATCTTCGGAAACGCATTGTAAAGCACCACATGTGTGGCAGTATCGGAAGATGGATTGTATTTACCCTCAACTTTATTTCCTTCAAGATCAACAACAACCATATCTTCCGGTGTCAGTTTATCATAATCCACACCGCTTGGTTTGATGACAAAAAGTCCCTTCTCTCTGTCGATACCGCTGACGTTTCCCCAGGTAAACGTAACCAGGCCATATTTCGGCAGATCCATGTTTGCTCTGTAAACTTCTTCTTTTAATTTTTCCAGCATTGCGTTTCCTCCCTTTTATAAAGTGTCTTTACAATCCACTTCGTAATATATCCATGCTGTTTAAAACAGCTCTGATTACTTTGTAAATTCCACCACAGCGTAGGGTTCCTGATCTTCCGCATTGAGAACTACCGTTGCTTTATTTGCTTCCATATATACTTCCGGAATTATTGCATTTCCAAGGACAGCCTGTCTCTTGTACTCCACACGAAGCTGATGGACCGCAAAATCCTCCGGCAGAAAATCAGCTGCCATTCGGATATACTGGCAGTTGTTTACGTGGTGGTTCGTATCCAGATGATGTTTCTGTACGGCAAAAGATTCCTTCGGTTTCCGCTCTTTCGGAAGCGCGATCTTTCTCGGTGCATAATCCATTTCCATCTTCTCCCCCAGGTCATAAGGGTCGGTATCTGCTGCTGTCAGCTTTTCCGGAAGTCCTGTCTCTGTGTTGATAAAGGACCAGTAAGAATTCGCCCAGGCCAGTCTCTCGCCATCCGCTGTCTCAAGAATAAAATTACGCATTCCGATAAAGCCCCGGAATCCATAAGGAATTGTTGTTACTTTTATATTTTCACCAAGCTTTGGATATCTCTTCACAATTACCTGCCATGCGGAAAGTACCCAGGCTCTTTTCTGTGCCTTTAATACTTCCATTCCGAGACCTGTCTGTTCAGATTCAAAGGTACAGCAGTCCTGAAAATAATCCAGAACTCCCGGCAGCGTCAGGCAGCCCTTCTCTCCGATCTCGCTGAATCTTACGCGACTTTCAAAACTGTAGCTCATAATGTGCCTCCTGTTATACTGTCTGCAAATTTATTGTATCACTTGTTCTAAAGAAACACACTTGTTTTTTCTCTTATTTCATAGAACAAAAAAGCACCTCTCATCGAGGTGCTCAAGAAGCAGGGCTACAAGGATTCGAACCTTGAACTGACGG
>ERZ1106973.3298-NODE-3298-length-10244-cov-2.598390_pt1 | contig 10244 bp, 5 predicted proteins | sample MGYA00403686_ERZ1106973 | MGnify/ENA primary metagenome ERZ1106973 (study PRJEB35170, sample SAMEA104062408) | human gut metagenome | biome: human gut; feature: human-associated habitat; material: faeces | place: Denmark | collected 2012-11-06 ...
GGTTTATCGTCAAAAGAATCTTCAACGAGGAGTTCGTCGTCGTCAAACGCGACCCATCGAAGACACAATTCGTCGCCCGGCTGAATGATTTTTATTTCCAATTCCAGAAACTTGCGAACAACTACAACCAGATTGTAAAGGCCATCAATGCGCACTTCTCCAACGTCGCGATCCCGCATCAGATCGCTGCATTGGAACAGCGAACGAGAGAGCTGAAAGCCCTCAGTATCGAGATTCTGAACCTCGCAAAACAAGCTAAGGAGTGGTTGCGAATATAAGATCGGGCTCCTCGCCCGGTGGGGCTTTGCGCTATAACAAGGAGAAAGTGGATAAGGATGAAGCCGAGGTGCTGCTTTGGCAGAAGATGCTCGAACCGTTCGATAAACACGGACGACTGGATATCGATGCCTGCATGGATAGTTTCTGGCCCTACCTCGAAGCCAACCGCAGAACGACCAATACGGTCTTCCATGCTTCGCTGAACCCTTCACCGGAAGACAGGCTGACAGACGAACAGTTGCGGGAAATCGCAAATGAATACATGCAGAAGATGGGTTACGGAGATCAGCCCTATATCGTCTTCAAACATAAGGACATTGATCGGCAGCACCTCCACATCGTATCGTTGCGCGTCGATGAGAAAGGCTGTAAACTACCACACGATTTCGAAGCCCGTCGTTCTGCGGAAATTACCCGCGATTTGGAACATAAGTACAACCTCCATCCGGCGGTCAAAGGTCAGGAACAGAGGGACACTCCCGATCTTCGGAAAGTAAATTATAAGGCGGGAAACGTCAAACAACAGATCTCATCCGTCGTCAGGTTGTGCCTGCGGAATTATAAATGCTCGTCCTACGGCGAGTTCCGCACGCTGCTGGAACTGTTCAACGTCTCAGTCGAGGAACGTACGGGAACGATCGAAGGCAGAAATTATGCGGGTATTGTCTACGGAGCCATGACCGACGACGGCTATGGAACGGGTACGCCCTTCAAGTCGAGTAAAATAGGGAAAGACGTAGGTTATAATGCCCTGCAAACGTATTATGCAAAATCAAAGGAAAAACTGAAAGCACCGGGAGCGCTCGACCATTTGCGCCATACGGTCAAAGATGCCATGAGTTCGCACAATACACGGGACGAGTTCCGGCAACTGTTGAAGGTGGACGGTATCGACACTGTATTCCGTATCAACCCCGTGGGCAGAATCTACGGCGTAACGTTTATCGACCACACCAATGGCATTGTCGCCAACGGTTCGGTGCTGGGAAAAGAATTCTCGGCCCGTGTTTTCAACGAGCTGTTCCCGACCTCCCAAAAAGAAGATCAACACGCGGAACGCCAATACGAACAACGAAGCCGCACGGCAAATCCTGTCTCAGGAGTTGTCGACACGTTGTTGGACTTGGTCGATGCGCGGGCTTTCGAGGAACAGCAAAGAATCCAGCGACGGCGGAGAAAAAGGAAACTGCATCGATAATAACTAAAATTGAATTCTGATTAGGCAATCAAACCGTAATGTATAAATAGTCAAGACTTATTCTGACAGTTGAATCACTATCGGACAAAAACTGTCGGATTAAGTCTTGACTAATTCTCGTTGAGTATAATTATTACTCGTTGTTCCTATGCTGTCACTGTCATGCCATGCATTGGCGAGTAATGGAAACCCTCCGGCATTTCATCTCATAAAGAACCGAAAGCTGCGCGGATTTTCTGGGAATGTACCATTATTCGCTTTTTAATAAGCTTCTAACCGTTTAGATGTGCGTTGGGTCTGTTCAAAAATTGTTCGGGGCTGTTCACTTTGAAGCAGCCGTTCGCACATGGCGGAGATTATGGGGCGCTGATAGGAGCGTCCGAACCATCCCAACGTCTCGACGGCCGCTACGCGCAGCGGCTCTTCGAGCGCGGCGTCTTCGGCCAGGGCGATCAGTTCGGGTACGCAGTAGTGGTGGCGGTAGAGGCGGAAATAGGTGATTTCGCTCAGGCGCCGCTTCATCTTGTTCTGCGGGTCGCGGATGAATTTGAACGTTTCCGTCTGTTCGGCCTGCTTGTCGGCTATGCGCTTCAGCCGTTTCTGTAGCGACTCTTCGTTTTGGTAGAGTTCGTGTTTGGCCGCGGACTGACGGCGGAGCTCAGCGCTCACGGCGTCGGGATTCATGAACATCATGTTCTCATCGGCATGGTAGGCCACGCGCAGCGAGAGTTCGTCGTCCAGCAGCATCTCGACGGCTGCGGGAACCAGCTCGTCGTCGCCGCAGTCGCCGATCCACTGCGACACCAGACGGCGCACCAGTTCGTAGCTGTCGCCCGCCGCCTGCACCAGCATCGCGTTGAAACGCGGCGAGCGGCTGGTGCTCATCAGCCTGAGGGCTTCGAGACGCACCGGTCCGTAAGGAGATTCGGCGACCCGTTTTTCACACAGGTCGGCGGTCTTGTCGTAACCGTTGTCGGCCAGCTTGCGCAGGGCGATGGCCTGCACGTCGGCGGGCATCGTTTCGGCGGCCATCCGGAGCCAGTATTTGTTGTCCGATGCTTTTGCCGTGAGTGCCGTGTTTAGGTCGGTGCCGGGCAGCGCCCGGTTGATGAAACGGTAGGTCGGGTCGCCGATCACGTGCGACTCGAGGATGTGGATGTTCTTGGCCCAGGCGCCGATGCGCAGCCCTTCGCCCAGCAGTCCCAGCAGGTCGAAAGCCGACTTGTCCTGAAGCACGTTGACGCTGTTGGCGAACGTCGTGACGCAGCGTCCCGGAGCCATGATGTAGTGTCCTGCGATGAAATCGTCCTCGCGGTAGTCGCCGTTGTAGCAGGCGTCGAAGACCACGAAGCGGGCATTCGGGGCGATGGCTTCGACCTCTTCGAGGATGATGCCCGTGCGCAGGTCGGCGATCGAGTCGAGACGGAGCATTTCGGGCTCCTCGGCCCGGTTGTACCACGTGGAATCGAGTCCTTTCTCCGCGGCGCGTTTGGCGGCCGATTCCCGGCCGCTGCCGGGACGGCGGGCCAGTTCGCGCAGGCTGCGCTGCATCTCGGCGGCGGCATCTTCGGCCGATTCCACATAGGGCGTCCCCGAAAGGTACTGCCGGTGGGGCATTCCGTGTTCGTGGAAGACCATCATGTCCACGTCGTCGCGGCGGACCTCGCGGATGAGCGACTCCTTGACGAAGGGCTGCATCGAGTAACGCAGGAATTTGGCGTTGTGGGTGCGGCTGAACACGTCGCCGAACTGCTCGTCGAGCAGCTGCTGTTCATCGCGCCAGGCGATGAGCGAATTGGAGTAGGAGCCGTGGCCCGTGTAGGAGACGAACTGGTCGAAAGGCGTCGCGTCGCGGTGTTCGGCCACGGCTTTCTCCAGGTAACGGGCAATCTGTTTGTAGGGATCGCCGTAGGTTTTCTGCGCCTTGATGCGGCCCGAATAGATGTCGCAGGAGATGTACTGCGGCGAATCGGGCGACATTTCGTAATAATGAAACAGTCCCTGCGAGGGAGTGCCCTGCGGGACGAACTGCAAATCGAAATCGTCGTAAAAGCGGTCCGAAGGAACCGAGGTTTCGTGGAGCGGGTGGTCGCGTTCGTCCATTTTGAAGGCCGAGGTGAGGTGCTGCGCCTTGGTGATCATGGCGATGGGCACGTCGCCGATGAATACGCATCCCTCCAAAGCGTTTTCCGCATAAAGTTTGCGCAGGACGTCACGCACCTGTTCGGGCGTCGTCCAGTCGTGCGAAACGATGTAAACGGGCAGTCCTTCGGCTTCGAGCGTCTGTTTGTAGGCTGTCATTTGGGGCCGGCATTCCCGGGCGGTTCGGGAGTCGGTGATCACGGCGAAGGAACTCGATCCCTGTATGGAGGGGTTTTCGAACGTCTGCGATCGTCCCGGCGCGGCCGAAAGCAGCAGAACTCCGGCCAGCAGGACAAAAAACGGTTTTCTATAATTCATATGGAGCAGTTATTTGAAACCCTCCGGGGAGGATATGTGTCGTCCTCTCCGGAGGGTTCCGGTTTTAAAACATCAGTCCGATTTTAAAATTGGCGTAAAAGCGGCGGTCGAACAGGTCGCGGTGGTCGTCGGCACGCACATAGTCGCCCGAGGCTGCGGCAAAGACCGAACCGCGGCCCTTGAACAGCCGGGCGAACGAATAGGTGATTTCACCGCCGAACGCAGCGTATCCCGACCCGAGGTAGTAATAGTCGCGGAGCGTGAAATCGGTGTAGCATTTCGTGTCGGCCTTGTAGCCGTTGTAGTCGATGTCGCTGCTGTTGTTCATCTTGTAGGAGGCGCGTATTCCGACGAGCAGCGAGTGCTTTTCGTTGAAGATGAAATTCTTGCGTCCGAAGATGCCGATCTTGCAGTTTTCGATGTCCTGGGTGCTGCGCGGGAAATAGTAGATGTCGCTGAGCTTCTCGGTGGAGAATTCGACGCCGGCAGTCCAGTTGTAGGAATCGCCGCGGGTGGTGCGCATATACTGCAAACGCCCCTCGAAACCGGCCTTCGAGCTGTTCGAACGGACGGATTTCGATTTTATGATCCACTTGGCGACCTCGAAGGAGTTGTCCCACTCCTGTACATACTGGATGCCGTCGATGCTGCGGTCGCCGTAAGCGGCATTCAGGAAGAACGTATTCTCCTTCGAAGGCTTGTAGACGGCGTTCAAGCCGATCGACCAGCGTTCGTCCCGGGTCGTGCCGACCATTTTGGGCGTCGTGTAGCTGTTGGTGACATCCTCTATTTCCCGGGTGTACTTGCCCGATACGAGCAGGCGCAGTTTTTGGGTCGTGAACGAGTACTGGCCGCCGACGCCCATGCAGTTGGCGTTGTAGATGCGCTGGTTGTCATCCGTGCTGCTGGAGATGGAGGCATCGACGTAGAATCCCGGGAAGTTGAAAATATAGACCGGGTTGGTGCTCATCGAGATTTTATTCGAGGCGGTTCCGTCTTCGCGCCGGGAGTAATACTGGTAGTTAGCGCCGATGGCGTGCTTGCCCAGCGTGACGGTCACACCCGGTTTGATCTCGAATTTCGAAAGGCTGACCAGCGGACGCGGGTCGTGCTGTTTGGCGCCCTGGCCGTTCTGATAAGTGGCTTCGATTCCGAAGATCAGGCGGTCCCACAATTTGGGCGCCGCAGCCTTCACGGTCATGTCGTAGAGCTGGTTGATCCATTTGCTTTTGTAGGTGTCGGCGATGAAGAAGGGCGTGCCGCGCAGCGGGTCGATCAGCGAGGCGTTGTACTCGGCATCGCGCAGCTGGTCGCGCGAATATTCGAAACTACCCCAGATGAAAGCGCCCTTGAGGGCCTTCATCGTGCCGCCGCCGTCGGTGAAGAAGCGGTACCCGGTGTTGTGTTCCCCCTCCTGCGCCCGTTTGAACGAACCTTTCTCAATATCGTATCCCAGTCCGACCTGGCTGTAGTAGTCCATCTGGTCGAGCTGGATGCCCGACGCGTTGTCCGAGTAGCTGAACTGGAGACTCTCGCTTTTCAGCCGTTCGACGGAGGCCTCGGTATTGATCCGCTGCGCCGAGGTGCAGAGCGGCGCAAGGGCCGCAGCCACGAGGCATCCCGTCAGTTTGATGTAGCTATATTTTATCATAACTCATTCGATTTAGGGGGATTATTATTTCAGGGACCAGTTCCAGGCGGGCATCTTTTCGCCGTTGCGGCGGAACTGCGGGACCTGCGTTTCGAAATCTTCCGTCGAGTTGTTCGTGTCCTGGTAGATCGGGGTGCCGTCGGGCCGTTGGCCGATCACTTTGCGGCACACGCTCTTGCCGACGTAAATTTTCTCCGTCGAAGCCGCTCCGGCGTCCACGAATCCGGGAATACGCTTCATGTTGAGGCTGTTCGATGTCGGGAGCATCTCCACGCCGTCGATCAGCTGTTCGGCCGGAATGCGGACGTACTCCTGCGTTTTGCCCACCTGTCTCTGGGTCGTCTCTCCCACCACGCCCGTATTGATGGTCGGGAATTCGAGGTGCTTGCCGGGCTGGTAGATGCAGAGTCCCGGACCGCTGACGGTGTTCAGCCACTGCATGGTCACGATGTATCCCGACCAGAAAACGTACTCGAGATCAGGAACGTCCGGGTTGACACGCTGCGGATTGCCGGCCCACGTTTCGAATTCGGACAGCGAAGTGTCGATCAGTCCGCCGTATTTGCTGTGGTCGGCATGGTTCGCGGCCTCCTGGGTGATGATGAACGATTCGCCCGGCTTGAGCGGGTAGTCGGTTCCGTTACCCGGCAGCTGCCAGACCGTCACGGCATAGACGTAGTTGTTCAGTCCGTCCTCGGCGGGCCATTCTGGGAGCGTCGCCGTTGCGAATTCGGGCACGAGACGCGCGAAACAGAGGTGGTCGAGGTAATAGGTCTCGTCGCCGTTGTTGTAGATTTCGTAGAACTGGTCGCGGAAATAGGTCGCCTGCGTCTCGGGATTGGTGCTTCCGCAGTAGAAGATCTGGCTGAAGCAGAGCGGGCCCACCATGGCGGGACGGATGGCGATCGAGAAGTCGTTCGACGCCTCGGCCTGTTCCGGCGTGATGTCTTTGGTGATGGCTTTGTTCTGCACCGATCCGTTCAGGTAATAGGTATTGCCTTCGGATTCAGATTCGCCGAATACCGAGATCGTGTAGTTGCCCGGTGCGACCTCGGTTTGTGCGATGCCGTTCTCGTCGGTCAGCGTTTCGATGACGGCGTCCTCCTCGAAATTGGTGAAACGGACGGTGAGCCCATCCACCGGGAAATCCGTGTTGATGGTACCGTTGCCGTCGGCATCCACAAAGCCGGTCACGGCCTTGACCTTGAAGGAGACGTTCAACGGATTCACAACATCGGCCTGGCTGGCGGAGTCCATCATCTCGATGCACGAACAGAGCCCTGCAGCGGCCGTCAGTATGGCTATATATGTCTTTTTCATGGTTGTACTTGCGTTGTAGGGTTATCGAATCTTGACAGACAGCGCAGCTCCGAAAAAGAAGGTCTTTGCGTTGCGCCGGGTGTACTTGCCCGGATAGACTTTGCTCTCCCAGATCGGCGTGCTGCGGAACATATTGTTGGCGAAGAACGAAATGCGCATGAAATTGCGGATTTCCTTGGTCAGATTGATGTTGATACAGAGTATCGGGGGCATCGAACTTTCGGGAATCAGCCGGCGTGCGTCGAGGCGCCCGCGCATGTCGAGGGCCTGGAACTCCTCTTCCCCGATGCGCGAAGCGTCGAAATCATACACCTGACCGTCCAGGCGCGAGATGTATTTCACAGGGATCGAGTCGCTGCCGTAGGTGGTGTACTCACGCTCCTTCCATTTGACGCTGGCTGTCAGCGTGACGACGAAACCGATTCGCGGAATGTTGTGCGTGATACGCAGGTTGGTCGTCGTTGACGACGAATGCTCCGCCTTGTTGCCCGGTTCGAAGACGCCCATGTGGGGATAGGAACCGGCTACGCTGCTGCCTGTCGTATGGTTCGTGAACGTGTAGTAGTTCTTCCACGATTTGTACTGCGTCCAGCTTCCGTTCAGTCCGAACGAGGTGCGGATGGAGTTGATACGTCCGAAATCGATGTCGAACTCGACGCCCCGGCTGTTATAGGCAAAGTAGTTGGTCGGGATCGAATACTGGAGCAGGATTTTGTCTGACGACTTGAGCGACAACTCGGGCATATCGGTCTCATTGGCCGGTTTGGCCGCCGAATACTGATTGTAGTCCACGCATTTGAAGGTGTCGAACGTTGCGCTGGTCATGTAGCCGTTGCGGGTCTTGTCCTCGTAATAGGTGACTGAACCGCGCACCTGCCCGATCTTGAAATCGACGCCGACCTCCCATTTGGTGGTTTTCGCCAGTTCGAGATCCGGATTCTCCGCCGAATAGACGTGCGTCGTGGCGATCTGGAATTTCTGGGCGTCGCTGAAGCCGCTCGCCGTGGTGTTGTCGAAGTTCAGGATGTCGAAATAAGCGTTGTCGGGATAGAGATAACCCAGCGAGGGGGCTTTGTACGTGATGCCGTAGCCGCCGCGGACGCTCAGTTTCTCGGGAATCAGGTCGTAGGAGGCGTTGATACGGGGTGCGACGCCTCCGTCCATGTTGTAAATATGGTCATAGCGGACGCCGGCGACGATTTCCAGCTTGCGGCGCAGGATGTCCATCGAGAAATACTCCTCGGCGAAGAGGCTGAACTGGTGCATGAACGGCACGTCGCTGAAAGCGCGTTCGCGCTGGGTGGTGAAGTTGGTGTTGACCGAGCGGCGCGGCGGAGTCTCCGGATCGAAGACCTTGCCTTCGCCCAGGTTGCCCGTGGCGCGGTACTCGCCGCCGATGATCAGCCGGTGGTGAGTGCGTCCCAGGTCGCCGGCGAAATTGGCCGACAGCTGCGCGAAGGTGTTGAGCTCCTTGCCGTACAGGTTGTATATGGCCGTATAGTCCGACGGCAGGCGCCAGGCTTTGCCGTTCTTGTCGGCATCGGGGATGTTCGTGATTTTCGTACCGTCGGCCAGGTAAATATCCTGTCCGGGCATGCTCGAAAGAATGGCTCCGTCGGTTTTCGAGGTGGAGTAGGTCCAGTCGGAGTTGGCGGCGAACTCCTCCCGGTACGTTTTTTTGTTCGTATAGTTCGCCGAGACGGTGTATTTGAGGTTTTTGAGCCAGTTCTTGTTGAAATTGAACGACCCGTTGGTGTTGAAGCGCAGGCCCAGGTCGCGCTGGGTCATCAGGTCCAGATCCCTCGCGTCGTCGGGATTCGGTTCGGCCTTGTCCTTGGTGTAGAACAGGTTGAACGAGGTGTTGGTGGACCATTTGCCGACGGTGTTCGAGTAGCTTACGCGTCCCGTCACACGGTTGTAGGTGTCGTATCCTTCGGTCGGATCGTATTGGGCGAAGGTGTAGTCTACGCCGTAGTTGAGCACGCCGGCTTTACGGCCGAGGCCCACGCCGTGCGATACGGAAGCCATGTAGACATTGGGATTGACATCCAGCTGGATCGACAGCGGCGTGCGTCCCGCCTTGTTGTTGACGATGACGGCGCCCGAAGCGATGTCGCCGTACTGGGCCGAGGCAATACCCCGGATCACCTCTACCGATTCGATGTTGTTGGTGGTGATGGTTCGCATGTCGACGCCCGAGTTGGGGGTCGATATGCTGGGCCCTGCGCCGGCTCCCAACGCCAGCGACAGGGTCTGCATGTTGGCGTTGTTCGAAAGGGGAGCGCCGTCCATGATGATGGCCGTGCCGAAGCTCTGGCCGTTGCGGACGGAGAATGTGCTGACTTTCTTGAGGGCGATCTCTTCGGCCGTGCGTGTGCTGGCGCCCGGAAGGAGCGACATGATGTCGGCCAGCGATGTGGCCTGAATGTGCTCCATGGCCGATTTGGAAATCTTCGAAGCGGTTGCCGCACCGGTCTTTTTCGACTCGGCCGACACCACGATGTTTTCCAGATAGAACGAGGTGGCCTTTAGGGTGAATTTGAGCGAGTCCCGTGCGGGAAGCTGGATGGTCTGAGACAGCGGCTCGTAACCCAGGGAGCTGATCTCGACCTTGTATTTCCCCGGATTGGAGAGTTGGATTTCGAACCGGCCTTTGACGTCGGTGGTCGTTGCTACGCCGATTTCGGGCAGGGAGACAACGGCGTAGGCCAGCGGGGTGATCTTAGAATTTCCCCCCCCCTCAGTTTCCGAGGCTTGGACCGTGCCGCTGAACGAGATCTTACCTTTGCCCTGCGCCCACACGGAGGTGGCACCGTAAAGCAGCAGCATACTCGTTAACACACTTAATTTGGCGAAAAAAACCTTCATAAGCAGAATGTTTTGGGTTAATAAATGATTCTTAAATCTTCCGGATGCAAAATCTTAGCAATAGAACGGATTGTATGCAGACTCCGGAGGGGCAAGAATTTTGCGATTTTCGCGATGCCAATATAATGAATTTTTTTTAATAACTGCCCGAATGGACTATTTTTACCAACAAATAGGTATGTTTGAGAGCGTCATATGGCACATTTTTTCGCACTCTTTTTATAATGAATAAATTTTCCCACTATTTTGCAATGCTCCTTTTTCTGCTCAGGGCGGGGTAGATTATGATACCGCTGGTGTGTCTATTTGCAGGAGTAGCCGATGGGAGAGAGTCGACGGACTTTACAGTGCCATGTTCGATCATGTTTTTTGATGCTGAATAACTTCAATTTGTCCTCGGACGAAAGAACCCGACAATTGTACGTTGCCATGACAATGGGCTCCATGGGTTAGAATGCCGCCCTTTTT
>ERZ1106973.3304-NODE-3304-length-10227-cov-3.393040_pt1 | contig 10227 bp, 7 predicted proteins | sample MGYA00403686_ERZ1106973 | MGnify/ENA primary metagenome ERZ1106973 (study PRJEB35170, sample SAMEA104062408) | human gut metagenome | biome: human gut; feature: human-associated habitat; material: faeces | place: Denmark | collected 2012-11-06 ...
TTCCGGAGGAGAAGTACAGCGGGTGGCTATTGCCAGGGCAATTCTGAAGGACGCACCGGTCATCATTCTGGATGAAGTCACGGCATTTGCCGACCCGGAAAATGAGGTACAGATTCAGGCAGCCCTGAAGGAACTGACAAAGGGAAAAACAGTCATTATGATTGCGCATCGGCTGTCCACCATTCAGGATGCGGATCAGATCCTGGTAATGAAAGCAGGGCGCCTGGTAGAACAGGGAACGCATCAGGAACTGCTTGGTAAGAATGGCGAGTATGCCCATATGTGGGCAGATTACAATCAGGCAATCGCCTGGAAGATTGACCGGAAAGAGGAGGTGAAACCATGCTGAAGAAATTATTCGCATTAAGCGATCAGGGGGAACGGGAATTAAAGCACGGGATTGTGGCAACTACGATAGGACATTTGTGCATCATGGCTCCCATTTCCCTCTTGATTCTGGTGACCATGGGACTTCTGAACAGGCTCTGCGGGGAGACTGGACTGACAATGCAGCCAGGAGTGATAGTTCTGATGGCGGCGGTTCTCTTGCTGTTGATATTCATAACCCAATGGGTTCAGTATAACCTGACTTATAAAGTGGCTTACGAAGAAAGCGCTAACCGGCGGATTACCCTGGCGGAAAAGCTGCGGCGGCTCCCACTGGCATTTTTCGGTCAGCGTGATCTGTCTGATCTGACAACAACCATGATGGGTGACTGCTCTAAACTGGAAAGAATTTTTTCCAATGCGGTTCCCAGTCTCTTTGGTACAGTCATTATGTTTGTGATTGTGTCCGTGGGGCTTTTGATCATGGATTGGCGCATGGGGCTGTGCATTGTTCTGCCGGTACCGGTAGCTGCGCTTATTTTGATAGCGGCCAGAAAGGCCCAGACAAAAGCGGAAAGCCGCAATTATGACGCTCACCGTGCCGCTTATGATGGGGTGCAGGAATATCTGGATACCATACAGGAGCTTCGCTCCGCCGGTCTGGAACAGGAATACCTGGATGGAGTTGAGAAAAAACTGGATTATGTGGTAAAGTGTGCGTTTCGTAATGAGCTGGCTCCAGGTACTGCTGTGACGTTGGCGCAGCTGACAGTACGCTTTGGGCTGGTGGCAGTTCTGCTGGTTGGAGGTCTGTTGGTAGCTCAAAATATGCTGTCCGTCAATATGTTTATTCTTTATCTGTTGGTAGCAGGGCGTGTTTATGAACCCTTTGGTTCCTGCTTTATGCTGATGGCGGAACTGTTTTCTGCATTTGTCAGCATTGAGCGGACGAAGAAGATGGAAGCGACAGTGGAGCAGACTGGTCAGCCTGTTTGTAAGAACAATGGGTACGACATTGAGTTTAAGGATGTTTCTTTTTCGTACAATGATGAGCTTGTACTCAATGGGATTTCCTTTGTAGCGAAACAGGGGCAGATCACTGCGCTTGTAGGCCCCTCCGGCAGCGGAAAATCTACTGTTTCCCGTCTGGCAGCCCGGTTCTGGGATGCAGATGCCGGTCAGGTACTGCTGGGTGGCGTGGACGTGACAACTGTGGAGCCGGAAACGCTGTTTAAGAATTATGCCATCGTCTTTCAGGATGTGACCCTTTTTGACAATTCCGTTATGGAGAACATCCGCCTTGGTCGGGCGGGGGCGACAGATGAGGAAGTGTTGGCGGCAGCCAGGGCAGCTCAATGCGAGGAGTTTGTTTCCCGTCTGCCAGATGGTTATCATAGCAACATCGGCGAAAACGGTTGTGCTCTTTCCGGAGGCGAGCGGCAGCGTATCTCTATCGCCCGGGCGATCCTGAAGGATGCGCCGGTAGTGATTCTGGACGAAGCCACAGCTTCCATGGATGCGGAGAATGAGAACTTGGTTCAGCAGGCACTGTCCGTGTTGCTGCAGGGGAAAACTGTACTGGTTATTGCGCACCGTATGCGGACGATTGCAAACGTCGATAAGGTTGTTGTCCTGGAACAGGGCCGCGTCGCAGAGACGGGAAGGCCGGAGGAACTGTTAAAGAAAAAGGGTCTGTTTTACCGTCTGGCTACGGTACAATGTGGACAGCTATAGCACCACCTCCGGGAAAGTTCTGCTTTGAATATGACCTGTCAATTCAATTTGTACTTTTCACAAATCTCTATGCGCCTATCCGCGTCTTGCTAAGGACAGGCGCATTTTGCATAAATCTATCAGATCTGTTGCTGATTTTTCGCCGAATGGAGTTAAAAAAGCGGAATGGAGTAGATAACAAAAAGAAAAACCTATATAATTACTTTGAAAGCCGTAAGAAGCGGCTTTCCTTAATCGATATGAGTTAGCATACTCTAACCGAGTTTGCGGGAGGTGAGATTTTGGAAAACAAATACAATCCCTGGGCGATGTTTCACAGTACAGATATGGGCGACAATTTGGAGGAAGTGGTTGAGACCGAGGATTGCAAGGTGCTACGGATGAATGACCCCAGCGGCGATGGCCTCATGACCATCTATCGGGTTTTTGACGGCGTGTACCTGATGTACAACGATTTTCACATGAGCCATTGCTACAGCCGCTTTACCAGTTCTGCCCATATTTTCTGCATTGACCATTGCCGGGAAGGGCGCATCGAGCATCGAACAGATAACGATATGCGGTATTACATGGAACAGGGCGATTTACGAATGGATCGCCGGGTGCATCACAGCGGCGATATGTATTTTCCTGTGTCCCACTATCATGGCATCACCATCGGCTTTTTCCTCGACTACGCTGAAAAATCCGTTCGGGATGCAATGCCCGGTGTGTCCGTTGACTTAGCAGCATTGGCAGAAAAGTTCTGCGGTATGGACAGTATCTATATCCTGCGCAAACACCCTTCCATTGAGCATATCTTCTCGGAGCTTTACAATGTTCCGGCAAGGATACGCATGGACTATTTTAAGATCAAAGTCATGGAGTTACTGGTGTTCCTGCGGGCACTGGAACTGTCCGAGCATAAAGATGAACGACCCTACTTTTATTCCAGCCAAACTGAGAAGATCAAGGCGGTACATAAGCTGCTGACCGACGATTTGACCCGAAATTACACCACCGAAGAACTGGCAAAGCAATTTGATCTCAGCACAGCGACCCTGAAAAACGGATTCAAAGGTGTGTATGGCAGCCCCATCTATACCTATATCCGCAACTACAAGATGAATGTGGCAGCGTCCATGCTGGTAACAGACCGTAAAAAGCGGATCATCGACATTGCATCTGCTGTCGGCTACGATAACCCTAGTAAATTTGCAGCGGCTTTCAAGGAAATCTTTGATACGACCCCTGCGGAATACAGAAATGACAGGAGGTAGAACATGAACTCAAAAATGAAACGCTCCACAGCAACGTGGATCTGGGACTTTGCGGGAAAATATCGCTCCCGTTATGTACTCAGCGTTCTCAGTGCTGTGTGCGGCGTGATTTGCGGCATTTTGCCCTATTTCGTCATGGCGAATATGATTGGCGATTTACTGGGTGGATGCCGGGACATGAATATTTACTTACAACACTGCCTTGCGATGGCACTTCTTTGGGTGGGGCGATGCGGCTTTCACAGCATTTCCACCACGCTTTCTCACAAGGCGACCTTTGCGGTGTTGGGCAACATCCGCAAACGGGTATGTGAGAAGCTGACCCGTGTGCCGCTGGGGACGGTGCTGGATATGCCCTGCGGCTCGGTGAAAAACGTACTGGTGGAGCGCATCGACAGCATCGAGACCACTATGGCGCATATCATTCCCGAATTTACATCAAACCTGTTGGTGCCTATTGCCCTGCTGGTGTATCTCTTTGTACTGGATTGGCGCATGGCTCTGGCTGTGCTGATAACAGTGCCTATTGGGTTTGGCTGCTACGCCCTGATGACCCGTGACTATGCGGAAAGCTATCAGAACACCGTGGATAAAACCAAGATACTCAATGATACTGCGGTAGAGTATATCAACGGCATCGAGGTCATCAAGGCGTTTGCCAAGGCGCAAAGCTCCTACGAAAAGTTCGTGGTTGCCGCCAGAGAGGGCGCAAGCTGTTATGTGGAATGGATGAGGCGATGCAATATCTATTTCTGCCTTGCTATGTCCATTTTTCCGTCGACCATGGTGGCGGTTCTTCCCATCGGCGGTCTGCTGTTCCGTGCCGGTACGCTGGATGCCAATACCTTTATTCAGGTCATTTTGTTCTCCGTTGGTTTGATCGCATCCCTGATCACCGTTATGTCCTACGGCGACGATCTGGCCAAGCTGAGTACCATCATCGGAGAAGTGACCGGAATTTTAGAGCAGGAGGAACAGAAACGTCCGCAGGTATCCGCTGCTGTGCCGAACAATAACGACATCGTGCTGGATAGAGTGAGCTTCGGCTACCACGAAAAAGAGGTGCTTCATGGCATTAACATGACCATTCGGGAAGGCACGGTCAACGCCCTCGTTGGTCCTTCCGGCAGCGGGAAATCCACCATTGCAAAACTCATTGCGGGACTGTGGGATGTGGACGGCGGCAGTATTTCTATCGGCGGCGTGGATATTCGTTCCATGACCCAAGCCGACTACAACCGCTACATTGCCTATGTCTCTCAGGACAATTACCTGTTCGATACCACCGTCATGGAAAATATTCGTATGGGCAATCAAAGTGCAACGGACGAAGAAGTGGTGGAAGCTGCAAAGAACAGCGGCTGCCATGACTTTATTATGAGTTTGGAGAACGGTTACCAGACCGTTGTGGGCGGTGCCGGCGGGCATCTCTCCGGTGGCGAGCGTCAGCGTATCGCCATTGCCCGTGCTATGTTGAAAAACGCTCCTATCGTCATTTTGGACGAGGCAACCGCTTTTACCGATCCGGAAAATGAAGCCCTCATTCAGTCCTCCGTAGCCAAGCTGACAAAAGGAAAGACCCTGCTGGTCATTGCCCATAGGCTCTCCACCATTACGGGCAGCGACCGGATTTTCGTAGTAGAGGACGGAAATATCCGAGCAACCGGAACCCACGAGGAACTGCTCAAAAATGATAAACTATATGCCGAGATGTGGCGTTCTCACATTGCCGTGCGAGATACGGCGGAAGGAGGTGCAGCACAATGATCCGGATATTTAGACGTTTTTTCGATTTTTGCGGTGAAATCAACAAACGCAAATTTACAAAGTCCATTTTCCTCGGTGTGCTGAAAGCACTGTTTGAGGCTTTGAAAATTCCGGCTATCGCCGTGACCTTACATGGCGTTTTGAGCGGAAATCTGACGGTACAGCATATCTTGCTGTCTTTCGGTATTATGTTGTTTAGTATTGCTGGCAACGCTTTGGCCAATTACCGCTCCACCATGCTCCAATGCGAGGCCGGTTACGGCACCTGTGCCGACAAACGCATTGAAATTGCAGAGCATCTGAAGTATCTGCCTATGGGCTACTTCAACCAAAACAGCCTTGGCTACATCGCCTCCGTCGCCACCAACAGCATGGAGACACTGGCAGATGTTGCCACCCGTGTCGTCATGATGGTTACCCAGGGTATTTTGACCACAGCGGTGGTCGTGTTGATGATCTGCGCCTTTGATCTGCGCATCGGCGGTATTGCAATTTTGGGTGTTCTGCTGTTCTTTGCTGTCAACTCACTTTTGCAAAAGAAAGCAAAGAAAATTGCGCCGACCAAGGATGCTTCTGACCGAAAGCTGGTGGAAAAGGTATTGGAGTACATTCAGGGCATTGCGGAAGTCAAGTCTTACAATCTGACCGGAGAAAAGAGCAAGGCTCTGAATCGTGCCGTCGACGAAAATACAGCGGCAAACATAAAATTGGAGATCACCTTTGTTCCCATCATGTTCCTGCAAAGTCTGACAGCCAAGCTCATCGGCGTGGTCATTGCGGGCGTATCCGTTGCGTTTTATCTGAACGGTACGATGGAGCTGCTGAATGCCGTGGTCATGGTCATTGCCGCCTTTATCCTGTTCGGTGCGCTGGACAGTGCAGGCAGTTACTCTGCACTTCTGCGAAATGTTGACCTGAATGTGAGCAAGGCGCAGTCCGTTCTGGATATGCCTACGATGGACATTGATGGACGGGACATCACACCCACGAATTACGATATCGATGTGGAGAATGTGGAATTTTCCTACGACAAGCGCAAGATCATCGATGGCGTATCCGTCCATATTCCGCAGAAAACCACCACCGCCATCGTCGGCCCCTCCGGTGGCGGCAAGACCACCCTTTGTCACCTCATCGCCCGGTTCTGGGATGTGGACAGGGGCTGTGTCCGCTTGGGCGGCATGAATGTGAAAGATTACAGCATGGACAGCCTGATGAAAAATTTCAGCTTTGTGTTCCAGAGCGTCTATCTGTTCCAGGACACCATTGCCAACAACATCCGCTTCGGTCAGCCGGATGCACCGATGGAAAAGGTCATCGAAGCAGCGAAAAAAGCCTGCTGTCACGATTTCATCATGGCACTACCCGATGGGTATGAAACCATTATCGGTGAGGGCGGCGCAAACCTTTCCGGTGGCGAAAAGCAGCGCATTTCCATTGCCCGTGCTATCATGAAGGATGCGCCCATCATCATTCTGGACGAAGCAACCGCTAATGTTGATCCGGAAAGCGAACAGGAGCTGACCGCCGCTATCGAAGCGTTGACGAAAGAGAAAACCATCATGATGATCGCCCACCGCCTGAAAACCGTTCGCCATGCCGATAATATTCTGGTGATTGACGGCGGCAAAATCGTCCAAAGCGGCACCCATGACGAGCTGATGCACCAAGGAGGGATTTACCGCCGCTTCGTGGAGTCCAGAGAACTGGCCGTTGGCTGGAAAGTATAAAAGAAAGAGGAAAACAACATGAAAGACAACAAACTTAAAGGCAAAGATTTAATCAACATCGGTATTTATGCTGCAATCTACTGCGTGCTTATGACCTGCATTGCTATGCTGGGATACATTCCCATTATGATGCCCATGCTGGCAGTTATCGTGCCAATCGTTCTCGGTGTTCCCATGATGCTGTTTTACACCAAGGTCAAGAAATTCGGCATGATCACCATCATGGGTACCATCGTCGGCATCTATCTGTGTGTGACTGGAATGGGCTTCTGGCCAATCGTGTTCGGCGTCGTATTCGGTTTCCTTGCGGATTTGGTGGCAAAAAGCGGCAAGTATGCAAGTTCCAAGAAAACGATCCTCAGTCACGGAACTTTCTGTGTCCTGCTGTTCGGGAATTTCCTGCCTCTCTATATTGACCGGGAAGCCTATTTCTCCACCCGTCAGAGTTTTGGAGCGGAGTACATCAATAGCCTGAGCAATATCATGCAGCCGTGGACGGCTCCTGCCATCATTATTGCCGCTTTTGTGTGCGGTATGCTGGGTGCACTGCTGGGAAAGGCTTTGCTGAAAAAACACTTTGTAAAGGCAGGCATCGCCTGATGGCGGCGGGTATTTTACAAGCCAGCGTACAAAACAGAGGACTTGTGCTTGATCCCAGAACAAAGCTGATGATGCTGTTTAACATCGCCCTGTTTGTTTTGGGGTCTGCCGGGGGCGGGAGCGTAGAACCTTTTGTCCCCGTTCTTTGCTTTATGCCCGCTGTGCTGTTTATCAGTGCAAAAAAGTGGAAACAGGCGGCAACTTATCTCAGCATCTATCTTGCATCCTGGCTTGTCTACACCCGTCTGGTGCCAATGACCACCGGAGCGATCAATTTTATCCGGCTGGGGTGCAGCGGGATGCTATCCCGATTTCTTCCGGGGATTGCCATGGGCGGGTATCTTGTTTCCACCACCACAGTCAGCGAGTTCACTGCTGCCATGTTGCGGATGCGCCTGAGCGAAAAAATCATTATCCCACTGTCGGTCATGTTCCGTTTCTTTCCCACGGTGATGGACGAAGCGGCTTCTATTAACGCTGCCATGAAAATGCGTGGGATACATATTGGCGGAAAAAATGCCGGAAAAATGCTGGAGTATCGTCTTGTGCCGCTGATGACCTGCTGCGTCAAGATCGGTGAGGAACTGTCTGCTGCGGCACTGACCCGTGGCCTCGGAGGAGAAGTACGCCGAACGAATATCTGCAAAATCGGCTTTCATGTGCAGGACTATATTCTGCTGGGGATCGGGCTGATCCCATATATTCTCTGGATACGGGAGGTGGTCATGTGATCGAACTGAAAAATATCAGTTTCCGGCACGAAAATGCCGATGTGCCGTCACTAAAAAATATTTCCCTGACCATTGCTGATGGAGAATGTGTCCTGCTTTGTGGCGAATCCGGCAGTGGAAAAACCACCATCACCCGACTGATCAATGGTCTGATTCCCCATTTCTATGAGGGAGAGCTTGAAGGCATTGCAATGGTAAACGGTCTGAATGTGACGGAAGCAGAGTTGTATGAAACGGCAAAACTTGTAGGCAGTGTGTTTCAAAACCCCAGAAGTCAGTTCTTCTGCGTAGATACTACCAGCGAGCTTGCCTTTGGCTGTGAAAACATGGGTATGCCGGAAAATGAAGTTCTTGCTCGTGTAGATGCGGCATCAGCGGAACTGAAAATTGAAAACCTTCTGGGACGCAGTATCTTCGAGCTGTCCGGCGGCGAAAAGCAGAAAATTGCCTGTGCTTCGGTTTCTGCCTTGCGCCCACAGGTGATGGTGCTGGACGAACCCACCTCCAATCTGGATTTGCAGGCAATCAAAGAATTAAAGCAAACCCTGCTTACATGGAAAGCTGAGGGAAAAACCATTGTGATTGCAGAGCATCGCCTGTCATGGCTGAAAGAGATTTGTGATCGGGTAGTCTGCATGAAGGATGGCGAGGTCAATTTTGACATTCCTATGACGGAGTTTGAGCAGTATTCTGCGGAGCAGCTTCACAAAATGGGACTTCGTTCATTGGATGACAACGCTGTTCCGCAAATCTGCTCTGAAATGATTGGTGGTGAAACGCTGGAACTGAGGAACTTCTGCTTTTCTTATGATGGCGTCCCTGCACTTCATATTCCCCAGTTTACGCTGCCCGTTGGCGGCATCATTGCCGTTATAGGCAACAACGGTGCAGGAAAGTCCACCTTCTCCCGTTGCCTGTGCGGACTTGAAAAAAAGTTCAAGGGCGAAGTCGGAATCAACGGCCAAGTGTGGAAAAAGAGGCAACTGCTTAAAAACTGCTACATGGTCATGCAGGATGTAAACCACCAGCTTTTTTGTGAAACGGTGGAGGAAGAAGTGCAGCTTGGAATGCGGTCAGAAAACGTTGAAGAAGTTGACCGTGTGTTAAATCAGCTTGATTTATCTGATTTGCGTGATCGCCACCCCATGAGCCTATCCGGAGGACAAAAGCAGCGTGTGGCCATTGCATCTGCCATCCTCGCAGGAAAGGAAATACTGATCTTCGATGAACCTACCAGCGGTCTGGATTTCAAACACATGAAACGCACCGCAGAGCTGTTCGCTTCCCTGAAAGGAAAGCAAACCGTACTGATTGTGACCCATGACCCGGAATTGATTCAAAGATGTTGCGATTATCGAATTCATCTTAAGAACGGGCAGGTTATTCTACATGAGCAAATGTGATTATGAACAATTATCTCGACTGAAAAAGCGAAAAGAACGATTCATATAACTACAAAACCGCCTTTTACGACGATTTTGCATAAGTAGCGAAAGCTGCGGTTTGAAATATCAAGCCGCCGATTGCGACGACTAAAGCGGAACGTTCTCCGCTTCAATCTTCTATTATACACGGTATAACATAAAATCGTGATAAAAACAAACTTTTTCGATTGCTTTCGATATTTTTTCGAAGCTTTTATCCGTTCTGCGAACAAAACTGCTGGTCAAAAAAAGCAGGAAAGCGGAAGTCTTTTTGGACTCCTGCTTTCCTGCTTTCCCCGTATCGGCTTTAGCCCACTGTTCACTTTTTGTCCCTTTGGGCGTAAAGCCTTGTAATCACAGGGTTTTCATGGTGCGCGATAAGGGACTTGAACCCCTACGGTCTCCCGCCAGAACCTAAATCTGGTGCGTCTGCCAATTCCGCCAATCGCGCATAATTTATCGTGTTTTGTCTGGAAATATCTCTTTGTGAGATTTCCGAATCGTAAGTAGAAAAGTGTGCAAAACGGAATTGCGGATTCCTTTGCACAGATGCTTGCCATGAATAGAGTAAGCACTTTTCATGGTGCTTTTGTCGTTATTCCGGAAATATCGCTATGCGATATTTCCGGAATAATAAAAAATGGAGCGGAAGACG
>ERZ1106973.3307-NODE-3307-length-10222-cov-3.326252_pt1 | contig 10222 bp, 7 predicted proteins | sample MGYA00403686_ERZ1106973 | MGnify/ENA primary metagenome ERZ1106973 (study PRJEB35170, sample SAMEA104062408) | human gut metagenome | biome: human gut; feature: human-associated habitat; material: faeces | place: Denmark | collected 2012-11-06 ...
TCCAGAAGCCTTCCCCCTTGGGGCTCTGAAAGACTTCGTTCGGCTTGATGCCGAGAGGATCGTGCCGCCCTATGCCCATCGGCCAGAAACCGGCGAGCACGATGCCGAGCGGCAACGGGCTGCTTTTCGGCAGGGCCAGAAAATCTTCCTTGGTCAGTTCTGGGCTGACGAACGCGGCGCTGAAACCGAGCTTCGCAAAGCTCGCCAGCGTGAAGGCATTGGCGGCGTTGCAGAACGGCCCGGCGACCAGATCCGCTTCGCGCCCCTTGAAGAACGCGGCCTGCCACGGCTCGTTGCAGACAAAATGCTTCGCGCCGTTGCGTATGGCTTCGTTGATGATGCGCTTCCAGAGCTCTTCCTCGTCCGGCCAGATGACCGGGGGCAGCCACCACGCCATGTTCGGGGCCACAGTGCGGGACACCTCGCGCACCGATTTGGGCGAAAGCCACAGGCCGATCACCGAATTGCGGCTACGGCGCGTCTCGGAGCCATAGGGCAGCGAAGCGCGGAGCGTCATATCCGGACGGCGGCGGGGATGCGCGGGCTTGGGCATTTTGGGCGTGAACTCCACAGCGGTGGGCTCGCTCCCCTTGCACCGATCCAGCTTCCGCTTCCACTCCGCGATGAGCTGTACCAGCTCGGGCTCGCGGCGGTCGATGAGGAACACCGGCGTCCCGGCCTTCGGCGTCTTGTGGCGGGGGAGGCGCAGCGTAAAGGTCCCGGCCTTCGGCGTGCGGCGGGTCACGGGCAGGGTCGAATGCCAGTTCTCGTCCTCATAGCCGACTCGCAGATAATCGTAGGAAATCAGTTCGATATGCGGCTTGAAGAACGGGCGGCCCTCCGCGTCCGTCTGTATCTTGCCCACGAGACGCCCCGAGCTGGTCTGGCTGTCGGGCGAGGTGGGCTCGGATGTGCGCTGCGGCAGGAAGCGGGCGCGGGTGGAAGGACGGCCAAGCGCCATCTCGAGGATTTTTTCCGCATCCTTGCGGGCCTGCGGATCGTCCGGGTTGTCGCGCAGCATCTTGTAGGCCGTGACGACGTGATAGACGTAATGCGGCCCCTTCTTGCGGCCCTCAATCTTCCAGCAGCTCAGGTGCGGGATGTCCGTGATGGTTTTGGCAAGCACGTCCAGCGAGAGATCGAGGCAGGAGAAGAACCGCCCGGAATGGTTGCGCTGCTTGTACACGCGGCGGCAGGGCTGCACGCAGCGCCCGCGCAGGCCGCTCTTGCCGCCCATATAGCTCGACCAGTAGCAGCGGCCCGAGACGCACCAGCACAGCGCGCCGTGGATGAACATTTCCAGCTCCAGCCCTTCGGGACAGGCGGCGGAAATCTGCTTTACCTCGTCGATGGACAATTCGCGGGGCAGGATGACACGGTCCGCGCCAAGTTCCTTCGCGGCCAGCAGCGACGCGGGATGCGTCAGATTGGCGAGCGTGGAAAGGAACAGGCCGCCCTCGTATCCGGCCTGACGGGCAAGGGCCAGCACGCCGGGATCCTGAATGATCAGGCCGTGCGGCTTCACGTCGCGGGCAAGGCGGGCGATGAGGCGTCCTGCGGCGGGCACGTCGTCAGGCTTCACCAGCGTATTGAAGGCGACGTAGATGCGCCTGCCGTTCTCGTTGGCAAGCTCGACCATGCGGGAAAGCTCGGCGGAACCGAAGTTGTCCGCCTGCATACGGGCGGAGAAATGTTTGAGGCCGAGGTATACGGCGTCGGCTCCGGCGGCCATCGCCGCGAGAAACGATTGCGTATCGCCCGCCGGGGCGAGGATCTCAGGCTTGCGAGTCATGGATATATCCTAACAGTGGAGGGGAGATGAAAAGTTGGGGAACGAGGGGAAAGCCTCTTCGGGAAAGGCGGCGTCATATCGGCATATTCAGGTGTTGAAGGCTCCGACGGGCATCCTCTGGATGCCGTCCGCGCCCTTCTCCCTCTGAGGCCCGTGACTTGAAAGCGGAAAAAGTGGCTACCCCAAAAGACGGTATGCGCCGGACAAAAAGTAAAGGAACAGTCCGCCGCGTCTCCTCCCCACCAGTTGAAAATCTTGGGGGATGAGGGAAGGGGTTCGGGTGAGGGAGAAGGCCCCGCTTGCCCCTTCGGGGATTCTTCGGAAAGGGCCTTCTTCCTCACCCGTAGAGCTTATTCAAACACGCTGGCGTTGGTGATGAGCACGGCGGAAACCGGCACATCGGAATGGATGCCGCGGGTGGTGGTCTTTTCCTTTTCGATCTTGTCGACTGCTTCCATGCCTTCGAACACGCAGTAGCCGTAGCCGTTCACGTCAGGCGAGGAGAAGTTCAGGAACCCGTTGTCCACGGTGTTGATGAAGAACTGGGCCGTGGCGCTGTGGGGATCGCGGGTACGGGCCATGGCGATGGTGCCGCGCTCGTTGGCAAGGCCGTTGTCGGCTTCGTTCTTGATGGGGGCATGGGTCGTCTTTTCTTCCATCTTCATGTTCATGCCGCCGCCCTGGATCATGAATCCCTTGATCACGCGGTGGAAAATGGTGTTGGCGTAGAAGCCTTCATTCACATATTTGAGGAAATTCTCCACGGTGGCGGGAGCCTTGTCGGCATACAGTTCGATAAGGATATCGCCGGAGGTGGTTTCCAGAAGCACGGTAGGATTGGCCATGATACACTCCTTGAAAAATAATCGTAAGAGTATGCCCGAAAACCATGCCGGAAGCAAGCTGAACAGGCCCGTGACAGCCGCCCTGTTTCGGGCTATTCCTTGCAAGGAACGATTCCCAAGAAGCTGATTGTTTTCATCTCTGCCGGTTACACCGCGCCATCGGGCAAAAAACAGGCGTAGCCAACTGGATTTCCTTCGAACAGCCTCCCCACAAGGTATTTCTTTGCGGGAGAGCCAGAGGAGCGCGCGTGCGGATGTCTCCCGCTAAAGAAGCTCTCCCGGTTCCAACATACAACCCCCTTTGCCATGAACGATACACAACGCTTTACGCTTTTCCGAAAAGACCTGCTCCGCTGGTTCGCCGAGAACCGCCGCCCGCTGCCGTGGCGGGCCGACTACACGCCTTACCGGACGTGGATCGCCGAAGTCATGATGCAGCAGACGCAGATGGACCGGGGCGTCCAATACTTCCTGCGTTGGATGGAGCGTTTCCCCGACGTGGCCGCCGTCGCCGCCGCGCCCGAGGAAGACCTGCTCAAGGCATGGGAAGGGCTCGGCTACTACCGCCGCGCGCGCAACATCCAGGCCGCCGCCCGGGTGATCATGGAACGCCACGGCGGGAACTTCCCCACCAGCTACGCCGACATCCTCGCCCTGCCCGGCGTGGGCCCGTACACCGCCGGGGCCATCGCCAGCACAGCCTACAACGAGGAAGTCCCCTGCGTGGACGGCAATGTGGAGCGCGTCCTGTCCCGCGTGTTCGACATCGACACGCCCGTAAAGGAAGAGCCCGCCAAGAGCCGCATCCGCGAACTGGCGCAAGCCCTCATCCCGAAAGGCGAGGCCCGGAACTTCAATCAGGGGCTCATGGAGCTGGGCGCGCTCGTATGCCGCAAAAAGCCCGAGTGCGAACGCTGCCCGCTGGCCGGGCTGTGCGAAAGCCGCCACCTCGGCATCCAGAACGAACGCCCGGTTCCCGGCAAGAAAGCCGCCGTCACGCAGATCGAGGTAGTGTGCGGGGTGCTCCTGCATGAAGGGAAAGTCTTCATCCAGCGCCGCAACGAAAAGGACGTCTGGGGCGGGCTGTGGGAATTCCCCGGCGGTTGCGTGGAGCCCGGCGAAACGCCGGAACAGGCCGTCGTGCGCGAATGGATGGAGGAAGTCGGCTTCAAGGTCGCCATCGTGCGCCCGCTGGACGTCATCCGCCACAACTACACGACCTACCGGATCACCCTGCGCTGTTACCAGCTCAGGCTGGAGGGCAAGCCCAAAGGATGCCCCGTGCCCGAGGAGCTGGCCGAGGCCACAGCCTGCCAGTGGATCGCGCCGCAGGACATCGAGGCCTTCCCCCTGCCCGCGCCGCACCGCAAACTTGCCGACAACTGTAGCCTTTTTGACAACCCGGCCTCAGGCGAGTAGTTTCTGCCCACGCCGCGAGGCACGCGGACGTCAACCGTGGCGCGAGCCACGTAACATTTCTGGAGTCTCTCCCCATGCGCAAGACTGTTTACTGGATTGAAGGCGACGGCATCGGCCCGGACGTGTGGAAAAGCGCGCGCCCCGTCATTGATGAAGCCATCCGTCTGAGCTACGGCGACGAGCGCGGTTTCGACTGGAAGGAACTGCTCGCGGGCGAAAAGGCGCTCAAGGAAACCGGGACGCTCCTGCCCGACGAAACCCTCGCCGCCCTGCGCGGCGCCGAGCTCGCCATCAAGGGCCCCCTCGGCACGCCGGTGGGCACGGGGTTCCGCAGCCTCAACGTCACCCTGCGCCAGACCCTCGACCTCTACGCCTGCATCCGGCCCATCCGCTACTTTGAAGGCATCGAGTCCCCGGTCAAGCATCCCGAGCGCGTGGACATGATCGTCTTCCGCGAAAACACCGAAGACGTCTATGCGGGCATCGAATACAAGGCCGGGACGCCCGAAGCCGCCAAGCTCATCGCCTTCCTGCGCGACGAACTGGGAGCCAATGTGGACGCCTCCGCCGCCGTGGGCATCAAGCCCATGACCGAAAAAGGCTCCAAGCGCCTTGTCCGCGCCGCCATCCGCCACGCCCTCGCCCAGAACCTTCCGAGCGTGACCCTTGTGCACAAGGGCAACATCATGAAGTTCACCGAGGGCGCGTTCCGCCAGCACGGCTACGATGTGGCGAAGGAAGAATTCGCCGCCCAGACCGTGGTCGAAGCCGAAGCCGCTTCCGCGCCGGGCAAGCTGGTCATCAAGGACCGCATCGCCGACGCGATGTTCCAGGAAGCCCTCATCCGCCCCGAGCAGTACAGCGTGCTCGCCACGCCCAACCTGAACGGCGACTACATTTCGGACGCCCTCGCCGCGCAGGTCGGCGGTCTTGGCCTTGCCCCCGGCGTGAACATGTCGGAAAAGCTGGCCTTCTTCGAAGCGACCCACGGCACCGCGCCGAGCCTCGCCGGGAAGGACCGGGCCAATCCCGGCAGCCTCATCCTCAGCGGCGCGCTCATGCTGGAGCACATAGGCTGGAAGGAAGCCGCCACCCGCATCTACAAGGCCGTGAACACCGCCATCGCCCGCCGCGCCGTCACCGAAGACCTCGCCGCGCAGATGACCGACGCCCGCACGGTCGGCTGCACCGAGTTTGGAGAGATCATCACGAAGCTGCTGTAGCCCGCGTGACAGAATGGCGACCGAGGGAAACGGCGCAGGCCGTTTTTCCATCAAAAGCCACATAAAGAAGGGGAGGAAAGGAACACGTTTCCTCCCTTTTCCGTCCGCTTGACAGGGCGGCGGGAACGGCATTACCGCAAAAGGGCTTTTAGGGAAAACTCCGCCCACCTTCAGCCCGCAAGAGGCACGCCATGCAATGGGATTCCGCCGCCTATCTCCGCTTCAAGGCCGAAAGGACGCAGCCGTCCATCGATCTGGTCAAACGCATCGACCTTGAACAGCCGCGCAAGCTGCTCGATGTGGGATGCGGCCCCGGCAACAGCACGCAGGTTCTGGCGGACGCCTTCCCCAATGCCCTGCGCATCATCGGCATCGACAGTTCACCGGAGATGATCGAAGCCGCGAAGGACGATCACCCGGACATGGAGTTCCGGATCTGCGATGCCCTGAATTTGCCCTCACTTGGGGAGGACGGGTTCGACGTGGTGTTTTCCAACGCCTGCATCCAGTGGGTCCCCGACCATCCCCGGCTCATCCGGGACATGCTCGCCCTGCTCCGCCCCGGCGGAATGCTCGCCGTGCAGGTTCCCATGAACTATCAGGAGCCCATCCACCGGATCATCGGGGAACTTGCCGCCTCGGACGAGTGGCGCGCCGAACTCGCCTCCGCGCGGATCTTCCATACGCTTTCCCAAGAGGCCTATTTCGACATCCTCGCCGCCGAAGCCGGACAGTTCCAGATGTGGCAGATCACCTATCTCCACCGTATGCCGTCCCACGAGGCCATCATGGATTGGTATAAAGGCACGGGACTGCGCCCCTACCTGAGCCTCCTTTCCGGCGAGCGCGCCGCAGCCTTCGAACAGGCCGTGCTGGAGGAAGTCGCCGCACGCTATCCGAAGCAGGGCAACGGGGAAATCATCTTCCGCTTCCCCCGCTTCTTCTTCACCGCCACCCCAAAAGCCTGATGAGCCTCCCCTCTTCCTTCCCCCCTCAAAAACGGCTTTTCCCATACGCGACGAGGGGGCTTCACCGGAAGCCCCCTCGTCCGATTCCCTCATCTACATAATCTGCTTCCATAATGCGGACAGCGGCATGACGAAAAACAGACCGGGCAGCATACTGAGGATAGGGACCTGCACGAGCCCCATCTGGCGCAGCCCCGCGCCGAGCATGATGATGCCGCCGCAAGCGGAGAAATCCGCAAACATGGTCGGCGTGGTGTACGGCATGAGCATCGTGGCCCCGAACAGCAAGGCAAACTGAATGGCGCACTGCGGAACGGCCAGCACGCCCACCACACTGCCGATGCTCGCCGAAATGAGCATGGCCGTGAACAGATCGAGCACGCCCTTGATGAGCAGGAGGGAACACTCGCCGGTCAGGCCTTCGCGCATGGAACCGATGATCCCGAGGCCGCTCACGCAAAAAAGGACCGTCGCCACGGCGAACTGATCGCGGAACACCGTCTCGGACAGCGTTTCGGACTTGCCGCCCTTGGGTTTGCCGTTCCGCTTGAACAGCCCCGCCACCTTGAAGGCCCCCTTCATCACCAGGGATTCGAAGCGGGTCAGCTCGCCGAGCGCCGTTCCGAACAGCAGGGAAAGCACGACAGGAGGCAGCGAGTCGCCCTTCGACAGCATGGTCACGCCGATGCCGAGCGTGATGCAGCTGAAGACATTCATGATCTTTTTCCTGAACTCCTGACTGAGCACAGGCCCGCAGAGCGCCCCGAGAATAGAGCCCGCGACAATACAAACGCTGTTCGCAACCGGTCCTATCATGTTCCCTCATTCCTTTGTTGAAACCTTGCCGCCCGAAGCGGAAATCCTGCCGAAGCCACATAAAAAAGCCGCTCCCGAGCCCCGGAAACGGGACTATGGGCACGGCGCGACGTGTATTCGGCACTGCAATCTCAAAGAAATAGCACAAGGAAAAAGGAATAACAATCTGGCCCGTTGCGGGCAGGAATGCAAAAATCCCGCAGCCGGGGCCGCGGGATTTATGTACCGGATGTCGTTTCCGGGACTACAGCCCCGGAAAAGAGGCTGCGCCCGTACACACTATTTCACGGCTTCTTTCAGCGCCTTGCCGGGAGTGAACTTCACGACGCGGGAAGCGGGGATGAGGCATTCCTCGCCGGTGCGGGGGTTGCGGCCCTTGCGTTCGCTGCGTTCGACGACCTTGAAGCTACCGAAGCCGGTGAAGGAAACCTGTTCGCCGTTGGCGATGGTTTCGGACAGCACACTGATGGCCGCGTCGAGGAACTGTTCGGTTGCGGCCTTGGTGCCGAGGCCAGCCTTGGCGTGGATTTTGTCAACAAGATCTGCTTTGGTCATAAAAGACTCCTTACCTGAATAGTGAGATGTGCCAGCGGTGGTCTTTACCCTTTGTTTTTGCGGTTGTCACCGGGATATTTTGCGCTATCCTCCCTTATTTGTATTGCAAAAAGCGTTTTTACCACCCCCCGAGTTAGAACGCCACCATTTTGTGGAACGATAACACTTCGAAATCAGACAATAAAATGATAACTTCAAGCATTATACATAAATGACACGACAAAAAGGAAAAAAATGGCCCGGATGCAAAAAAATCTTTGCCGGAACGCCCGAGCCGGAGGCAAAAGCCTCCTCGGGGAAGAATCCCTTGCCAAACGGCACTTCAGGGTATATATAGCTGAGTCCCGACTTTATAGGAGCCTGACCATGAAAGAAAAAATTCATCCCAAAGTGTACAAGGCCAAGATCACCTGCGCCTGCGGCAATCAGGTAGAACTCCTCTCCACTAAAGGAGAAACCGTCCATGTGGAAATTTGCTCCGCTTGCCATCCTTTCTTCACCGGCAAGCAGCGTTTCCTCGATACGGCTGGCCGCATTGACCGCTTCCGCAAGAAGTACGCCAATCTCAACAAGTAACGCGCCGGCCTCCTGCGCAGCCTTTACGCCTCCCGGGTGGCCCGCCCTCCGGGAGGCCTTCGAGTTCCATCCCTTTTTTTCGTCCTTCCCCGAAGTCCGCAAGTCAACCAGTCGGGAACCGCGCCGGGGACACACGTTCAGGGAGTGACATTCCGAGGTCTTTCCATGTCCACGCGCACCGGTCGTCCGGCCGCCACGTCCGTTTCTTCCGCCCGTTCCGGGAAACGATTCCCAATGAGCCTTGGGCGCCTTTTGCCGCTCCTAGCCCCCGCGCCGCTCGTCGGCGGGCAGGCCGTGATGGAAGGCGTCATGATGCGCAACGGCGACGTCTATGCGCTGGCCGTCCGCACGGCCGACGGCAACATCAGCGTCGAAAACCGCCCGTGGTTCAGCCTCACCCGCAGCGAGCTGCTCAAAAAACCGTTCCTGCGCGGTTTCCCCACGCTGATAGAAACCCTCGTCAACGGCATCAAGGCACTGAACCTTTCCGCCGAGCGCAGCACGGAAGGGACCGGAGAGGAACTCAAGGACTGGCAGCTTGTCCTTACCCTCATCGTGTCGCTTCTGTTCGCCGTGGGCCTGTTCGTCGTCGTGCCTCACCTGCTCTCGATCATCATGAACTGGATCGGGCTCGGCGGCGACGTCGAAGGTTTTTCGTTCCACATCTGGGACGGGCTGTTTAAATTTCTGATTTTTATCGGCTACATCGTGGGCATCGCCTTCCTCCCGGACATCCGGCGGGTGTTCTGCTATCACGGCGCCGAACACAAGACGATCCATGCCTACGAATCCGGGGATACGGTGACGCCCGAGTCGGCCATCCGGTTCAGCCGCCTGCACCCGCGCTGCGGCACGACCTTCCTGCTGTTCGTCATGTCCATCGCCATCCTGCTGCATACGGTCCTCGTCCCGCTGCTGCTCCTTGTCTGGACCCCGGACAGCGCCGTGGCCAAGCATCTTTTCACTATCGCCTTCAAGCTGCTGCTTATGGTTCCCATCAGTGCCCTGTCCTATGAGCTTATCCGCTACGCCGCGCGTCTGGGCGACGGGTTCTGGGGGCGCATCCTCCGCGCGCCGGGCATGTTTTTACAGCTTCTGACCACAAGGGAACCGGAACTGGATCAGGTCGAAGTCGCGGTCGCGGCCCTCGCTTCCGCCGTCGGCCAGCACCCGCCGCGCCTTGAGACGCCCCCTACCTGCAACCGGAGTCATTGATGTTTGCCAAACTCGAAAGCCTCGAACGCAAATTCCTGGATCTCGAACAGGAACTCGCCGATCCCACCGTTTTCAACGATCAGGATCGATACCGCAAGCTGACCAAAGCCCACTCGGATCTCAAGCCCGTGGTGGACATTTTCCGCCAGTACCGCGAATTGAAGCAGAACCTCGCCGACAATCAGGAACTGCTCAACGACGCCGATCCCGATATCCGCGAAATGGCCCACGAAGAAATCAAGTCCATCGAGGAGAAGCTCCCCGAGCTTGAGCATGATCTCAAGGTGCTGCTCCTGCCCACCGACCCGCTGGATGAAAAGAACATCATTCTGGAAATCCGCGCCGGTACGGGCGGCGAAGAAGCGGCCCTCTTCGGCGGCGATCTTTTCCGCATGTACTGCCGCTACGCCGAAAAAATGGGCTGGAAAGTCGAAATCATGAGCCAAAGCGAGTCCGACAACGGCGGCTACAAGGAAGTCATCGCGCTCATTTCCGGCGACAAAGTCTACAGCCGCCTGAAATTCGAGTCCGGGACCCACCGCGTGCAGCGCGTGCCCGAGACAGAGGCCCAGGGACGGGTGCATACGTCCACTGTCACGGTGGCCGTGATGCCGGAGGCGGAGGAAGTGGAGCTTGAGCTGGACCCTGCGGATTTAAAAATAGATACGTTCCGTTCCTCTGGCGCGGGCGGGCAGCACATCAACAAAACGTCCTCGGCCGTGCGCCTCATCCACATTCCCACGGGCATTGTGGTAAGCTGCCAGAACGAGCGCAGCCAGTTCCAGAACCGCGACATGTGCATGAAGATGCTGG
>ERZ1106973.3327-NODE-3327-length-10167-cov-3.683248_pt1 | contig 10167 bp, 8 predicted proteins | sample MGYA00403686_ERZ1106973 | MGnify/ENA primary metagenome ERZ1106973 (study PRJEB35170, sample SAMEA104062408) | human gut metagenome | biome: human gut; feature: human-associated habitat; material: faeces | place: Denmark | collected 2012-11-06 ...
TGGTGAGAACGAAGGAAAAGAGCCGGAGAAAGTTCCAGCTGGAGTCAAACATGGACAGAAGATCAACTTTAAGAAGCTGATCAAGATCAACAGTGATATCTATGCATGGATCTACGTTCCAGGAACAAGAATTGATTATCCGGTAGCACAAAGTCAGGAATCAGACGATCATTATTTAAAATATAACTTTAAAAATGAGCCAGAGTTTGCAGGATGTATTTATACAGAGAAAGCGAATAAGAAGGATTTTTCAGATCCAAACACAGTATTTTATGGACATAATATGAGAAATGGATCTATGTTCCAGAATCTTCACAAGTTTGAAGATGAAGCATTTTTTAAGAAACACAAAGAAGTATATGTTTACACACCAAAGAAAACATACACATACACGATTTTTGCGGCATATAAGTTTGACGACAGGCATTTACTTAAGACATTTAATTTTAAGAATAAGAAGAAGTTTGAGAATTATTTAAGAAATGTCAAGAACATAAGAGACATGGGAAGTCATGTAAGGAAAGATCAGGAAGTTACAAGCAACGATAAGATTATCACGCTGAGTACCTGCGTAGGAGGCCAGCCCAATAATCGTTATTTAGTACAGGCGGTGTTGACGGATGAAAGAAGTACAAAATAAGAACCATACGGATGAGGCTAAGAGATTAAATGAAGAATTGGATCAGAATCTGAAGGATCTTCAGCCAGAATCCAAGGAAGCATTTCAAGGCTTTGAAGTAAAAGAAGAAAAGAACGAGAAAAAGAAGAAAGCAAAGAAGAAAAAGACACCAAAGCAGATCATAAAAAGAGTTATAATCGTATTAGCGGTGATCATTTTGCTTCCATGTGCAGCCATTGTTGGAATGTGGGCACTTGGAAAAGGCTCATTATTTGGAGGCAAGATGAAGATGTCAAAGAACGTAGATGGCGTAAAAGTCCAGAATCAGGGAGATTTGGTTATTTACAATGGACATAAATATCAGTATAATAAAGATATAACGAGTATCTTATTTATGGGTGTTGACCGAGATAAGATCAATACAGATGAAGAATACTTAAAGAAACACGGAGCAGGACAGTCAGATACCTTGTTTCTGGCAGCTGTGAATACTTCTACAGGGAAGATTTCACTGATCAATGTTCCTCGAGATATCATGGCGTACGTTAAGACATATGATGAGAATGGAAAGTATTCAGGAAGGAAACTTCGACAGTTATGTTTAGCCTATGCCTATGGGGATGGGAAAGCCAAGAGCTGTAAGAATGCTGTGGATGCAGTTTCCAAAGTGTTATATGGAATTCCTATCGATTCATATATGTCGATCAACCTCTCTGCGATTAGTGTACTGAATGATGCAGTAGGTGGAGTGAACGTTCAAGTGATCGGGGATCTGACAAGCGTTGATCCAACTCTGAAGGAAGGTGCGAATGTGACATTGCTGGGTGGTCAGGCAGAGACTTATGTAAGATCCAGAGAATTTGATCCACTGGATGCGAACATGGCACGTATGCAGAGACAACAGCAGTATATTACAGCATTTGCCCAGAAAGCATTACAGGAGATGAAGGGAGATCTTACATTGCCATTAGATCTTCTGAATCTTGTATCAGAGAATTCAGTAACGAATCTTTCAGCACCGAAGATCACATATCTTGCAACGAAAGTTTCAGGAAGCAGTTTTTCATCTGACAATATCTACAGCATTGACTGTGACATCAAAGAAGGTGAGACAGGATATGCAGAATATTATCCGGATGAGACAAAATTATTTGAGATGATATTGAAGGTATTTTATACACAAATCAGTTAGAATCCAGTAAGGGGGGATTTAGCATGAAAAAGTTGATTATGATGGCAGCAACATTGATTATGTGTTTTGCTTTTTCACTAAGTGTTATGGCAGCACCAAGTCCTGAAGATGAGTATGATAGAGAGTCTCCAGAACAGACTAATGTGGATAAGAAAACCCAGATTGATGATGATGAATTCGACAAGGATGAAAAACCAGCTAAGACGAGCACAACAACGACATCAACATCATCAACATCTGCATCACCAAAGACTAGTGATCAGGGAGCGCCAGTTACATTAGTATATGTATCACTCGCTGCAGCAGCATTAGCTGTATATGCAGCAAAACACGTCAAAGAACAGTATTAATCAAAAAACAAGGTGGATTCCTCCAGTCTTGATGGACTGGAGGAATTCTTTTTGCATATGGGATTTCTGAAAGGAAAATAAAATAGATGATCGATATACATACGCATATTTTGCCAGGATTGGATGATGGAGCGAGAGATATGGAAGATTCTCTATCTATGGCAGCATTGGCATTGAAAAGTGGTGTTCATACATTAGTTGCAACATCGCATGCCAATACAGGGGGATTTTTCAAAGAATATTCGATCGAAGAATATCTGCAAAGATTAGAAGCGTTTAGAAAAGCACTGGATGAAGTAAAGCTGCCATTAAGAGTATTCTCTGGAATGGAAATTTATATGACAAGAGAAGTTCCTCGGATGATCCGTGAAGGCAGATTGCTTTCATTGAATCAGACGGGATATTTTTTGACTGAATTTTCGTTTGGAATCGAGCAGGAAGAGATGGATGAGATGCTTCATGATCTGATGGAACTTGGAGTTACGCCAGTGATCGCACACCCAGAGAGATACCGGTGTGTACAGGAATCAGAAAGCGGTATCGCAAAGTGGAAAAACAGGGGATGTTTGTTGCAGGTAAACAGAGGGAGCATCTTTGGCAGATTTGGATCAGGAGCAAAACAATGTGTAGATCGTCTGCTGGATCAACATATGGTAACTTGTATCGCAAGTGATGCACACAAACCATATGAGCGGACAACCTATATGGCAGATATCAAAGAATATATGGAACAAGAATATTCTTTTGAATATTCAAAGAAATTGTTATATGATAATCCTAAGAGAATTCTTGAAGGAGAAAAGGTGGTACAATGAAGAAATTAAAATTGGTAAGTTTTGTGATATTTTGTATATCACTGGCAGCAAGTCTGATCTTCTGGTTTACACAGGTCAGAAAAGGAGACCGGATCGGACCGGTCATTACAATGGATCAGCAGGAATTGACAGTAGGGCTCAATGCTACCGATGAAGATTTTTTGCAAGGAGTAAAAGCAGTTGATGAGAATGATGGGGATGTTACGGATTCTCTTGTAGTAGAAAGTGTTTCAAACTTTCTGGGAGGTGGACGGCGTCTGGTTGTATATGCAGCAGTGGACAGACATAATAACGTCAGTCGTGCAAACCGTATTGTACAGTATGAGGGTTATACATCACCAAAGTTTTATTTGAAGGAACCATTATGTTTTGAATCTGGAGGAGCTTCTAAGAATGAAGAATTATTAAAGAATCTTACGGTGAAAGATAAGATTGATGGTGATTTATCAAATCAGATAAAGATTTTGACAAACTCAGTAGTTGATCTGTATACACCAGGAGAATATCCGGTCAAACTTCAGGTAAGCAATAGTGCAGGAGACACGGTATCATTTCAGGCAACGATACAGGTTTATGATGCAACGGACAGATCAGAGATTCCTTTTATTCATTTGAAGAAGTATCTGGTTTATACGAAGAAAGGTGACAAACTAGATGCAGCATCTTACATATCTAAAGTGTGCATGGGAGGAGATTATGACTCGGATGTACCAGGAGATATTGGTAAGAGCAAAGTGAAGATCAAAGATGAAGTAGATTACGATACCCCAGGTTCTTATGAGATCACTTATTCAGTAAAAAGTGGAAAGAGCCGTACAGGAACGGTAAGACTGATCGTGATCGTTACAGAATAGGAGGCCGGCAAATGAGCAGTGATAAACGAAATATATCAGTCAACGATTATGAAATGAATATTGATTTGTATAGTATCTTAAGAGATATCTGGAAATATGCAATAGTGATCCTGCTTCTGGCAGCATCTATGAGCTTGCTCTCTTATGTTTATGTCGGACGAAACTATCACAAACAGTATGAATCAACCAGTACATTTATCGTAAGCAGCAAAGGAAGTAACAATAGTGTATATTCAGATTTGAGTGCAACGTCTGAGATGGCGACAAAGTTTTCTGAGATTCTAAACAGTTCGATTTTACAAAAGAAAGTCGCAAAAGAGATGGATATGGATTATTTTCCAGGAAGTGCATCTGCAGAGGTAGTAAATGAAACCAATCTTTTAGTTTTGAAAGTTCAGGCAGATTCCCCAGAGATGGCGTTTCGTTTGAATAAGGCAATCATGAATAATTATTCTGTTGTGACAGATCAGCTGATCGGAAATGTTGTGCTGGATGTATTGCAGAAACCAACAGTGCCAAGTGGTCCGGTAAATAAATTTCAGCCAACAGCACTTATGAAGAAAACATTTTTAATGACGATCGTTGCGTTATGTGGATTGATCGCAATTTTGTCATTCTTAAAGGATACAGTGAGAAAACCAAAAGAAGTTTCAAGGAAACTTGATGCAAAGCTTTTGCAGACGTTATATCATGAGAAGATCTATAAGACATGGAAAGCAAGAATCCACCGCAAAAAGAGTCCGGTATTGTTGACAAATCCAGGAACAAGCTTTCAATATGTGGAGGATATGAAGAAACTTGCCCGCAAAGTCAGCAGTAAGATGAAAGAGAAGAATGCAAAAACACTTCTGGTTGCAAGTGTGGAAGAAAATGAAGGTAAATCAACAGTTGCAGCCAATTTAGCATTGGCACTTGCGGAAGAATCAGAGAAAGTATTGTTGATCGATGCGGATCTTCGCAAACCTTCACAATACAAGATTTTTGGATTGGATCAGGAAGAAATACAGCAGTTTGGAGAAGTATTGAATGGAAATGAACAGATAGATAATCTGGTAACAGATCTTTCAAAATCAGAATTGTTATTGATCGCAGGTTCTATGATCTATCCAAATTCTACAGAGATGATCGCATCACCGATCTTCCAGAAAATCGTAGAGTTCTTTAAGACAAAGCTGGATTACATTATTATTGATACACCACCAATGTCACAGGCGGCCGATGCAGAAGAGTTAGTAGACCTTGCAGATGCATCGATCCTTGTTGTAAGACAACATACAGCATTAGTAAAAGATATCAATGAGACGATCAGTATCCTAAATTCAGCAGAAGGAACGATGCTTGGATGCGTTTATAACGATGTATTCCATGGAGTTGCTCAGACAGCAAGAAATTATGGATACAAATATGCATATGGAAGCGGTTATGGTTACGGAAGTAAATACGGTTATGGAAACCATGGATATGGCTATGGTTATGGTTACGGCTATGGCTATGGTTATGGAAGCAGAACGAAAAAGGGCAATGAAGATAAAACACAAGAATCAAAAACAGAACGGCAGGTGAAGAAAGATCATGAGTAAAGAATATGAATCAAAAACAGAACATAAAGAGAATCTGATCGATATTGCTGGATTGTTTGATGACTTGATCAAAGGCATCATTCAAATGAAATGGAGATTTTTGATCATTCTTGTGATTTGTGGTGCAGTGTTCTGTGGATACAAGAGACTTACCTATTCCCCATACTATGTAGCATCTTCCACATTTACGATCAATTCCAGTATTACATCAGAGAATTCCAATACATATATTGAGAATGCAACAGCCAACCAAATGGCAAAATCTTTTCCATATATTTTGAAAAGTGGAGCATTTAAAGAAGTATTGGCACAGGATCTTGGCCTTCAGTCTGTTCCTGGAACGATCGAAGCAGAAGTCATGGAGAATACAAATCTGTTTACGTTGAAAGTGACTGCAAATAATCCGAAGATGGCTGAGAAGATTTTAAAAGCAGTCGTTAAAAATTACCCATCAGTAGCAGAGTTTGTCATTGGAAGCTCACAGCTGACACTCATGGATGAAAGCGGGGTTCCGACTACACCTGCTAATCCATTTAGTTATAGACATGAGATACAGATCGGCGTTTTGATCGGAATCTTACTATGTATCTTGCTCGATGTCCTGTTAGCACTTGGTAAGAATACAGTTAAGAAAGAAGAAGATTTCAAACGACTCTTCCATGCAAAAAGTCTTGGAATCATGCCTCGTGCCAAATTCCATAAGAAACGTACGCAAACACAGGAATTGATCGTGCTAGATAATCCAAGAATTCCAAGAAGCTTCCTGGAAGCAGCAAGAACGGTACGACGAAGGATCGAGCGTGCACAAAAAGAGACAGGCATGAAATCTTTTCTTGTAACAAGTGCTATGCCAGGAGAAGGAAAATCAACAGTTTCAGCCAACATTGCAATATCACTTGCGATGAAAGGGTATAAAGTAATTCTGGTAGATGCAGATTTAAGAAACCCATCCACCGCCAAAGTATTTGGAATGAATGAACAAGAATTAGGAACTCTGGAAGTAATGAAAGGCGAAGTTAACATAGACGATGCAGTACAGCAGTACAAAAATACAAGCGTTAAAGTACTTGCAGGTTCTACACCGATCCAGGATACATCTACCGTTTTAAGTGGTAAGAATATGAGACAGTTTGTAAAAGAACTGGAGGCAGAAGCCGATTTCGTGATCATAGATACACCACCAAGTGGACTATTATCAGATGCAGCGATCGTCGCCCAGTATGTAGACGGAGCAGTATTTGTGATCCGTCAGGACTATACAGATGTAGATCGAATTCTGGAAGGTATGGAAATTCTTTCAGGATCAGGAGCTGAAATTACAGGATGCATCTTAAATGATGTGAACGTACGAACTAGTGAATCACAGCACTATATGAACAGCTATCGTACAAAAGGAGAGACACTATAGAATCCGATTTGAAGGTAGCTTGCATGTATGTGAGAGAAATAAAAGAAAGATAGAGGTACGAAATGATAGAATTCCATAGGATTTTTTGCAAAATCGCAGCCAACACGGGCACTGTTTGAACGCAGTGAGTTGTGCAGGAGTGTTGGCGGATCAGCGTTTTGCAAAAAATCCGTCAATGGAATTCGTTTTTCGTACCTCTATCTTTTTTTATGTTTTTATGAATACTCAATACATTTCCGTTATGCAAATTAAAATTTACATCTCAAATTCTTCATGTGCTGCATTCATTGCTTTCACCATATCTTCCTGGTTTACAAGCACAGTAACACGGATCTCAGATGTAGAGATCATTCGAATGTTTACATCTGCTTTATATAAAGCGTTAAACATACGAGCTGCCATTCCATAGTGGTTTAATAATCCTTTTCCGATAATTGATACTTTGGCAACTTCTTTGCTTGCTTTGATCTCTTCATAATAGCTGTCTGGAAGGTAATCTTCTAATGCTTTAACTGCGATATCTAATTCTTCTTCTTTGACTGTGAAGGAGATATCTTTCTTGTCATTATGTCCAACTGACTGCAAGATCATATCTACGTTTACATTTTTCTTTGCTAATACATTGAAGATCTTGAATGCCATACCTGGTGTATCTTCGATTCCCATAACTGCGATTCTTGCTGCATCATCATCTCCTGCTACACCGCTGATCTCGTTGTCTCTTGATTTTACGCTTTCTTTTACGACAGTTCCTTCTTCTGTTGTAAGACTTGATCTAACAACTAAGGCAACTCCATGTTTCTTAGCAAGTTCTACAGAACGATTATGAAGTACTCCTGCTCCGAGTGTTGCCATTTCTAACATCTCATCATATGTGATCTCATTTAATTTTTTAGCCTCTGATACTTTTCTTGGGTCTGCTGTATAGACTCCGTCTACGTCTGTATAAATCTCACATGCATCTGCGTGTAACGCTGCTGCCAGTGCTACAGCTGTTGTATCAGATCCACCACGTCCAAGTGTTGTGTAGTTATCGAACTGGTCAACTCCCTGGAATCCTGTAACGATTACGATCTTTCTCTGTTCTAATTCATTCATGATACGGTCTGTATCAATTCTTTTGATTCTTGCATTGCTGTATACAGAAGTTGTATGCATTGCTACCTGGAATGCATTTAGGGAAACAGCAGGAACTCCAAGAAAATCCATTGCCATTGCCATTAATGATACAGAAGTCTGTTCTCCTGTTGTTAATAACATATCCATCTCTCTTCTGGATGGATTAGGATTGATCTCTTTTGCTTTTGCGATCAGTTCATCTGTCATCTTACCCATTGCTGATAAGACAACAACAACATCATTTCCTTTTTTGTAATCTTCAATACATCTTTTTGCAACGTTCATGATACGATCTTTATTTCCTACAGAAGTACCACCAAATTTCTTAACTACTAGCATCTTGTGCCTCCTAAAATTATTTCTCTTATTTTTGTAATAACCGATTCATTAAATCATAAGCGTGGGAAATGACAATTCCTGTCTCTCTCGCTGCTTCTTCGCTGTACTCTTCCTGACCTTCATAATCTTTCGTGCTGTCGTAAATCATAAATGGTATCGGTTCTTTGGAATGGGTACGGATCGCAATTGGTGTCGGATGATCCGGTCCGATCAGAATTCTAAAATCCTCTCCAGCTTTCTCAAGTTCTTCTTTGACAACCTTCACAACTTCTTTATCAAGATGTTCGATTGCTTTGATCTTATTCTCAAGACTTCCCTGATGACCCATCTCATCAGGTGCCTCTACATGAATATAAGCGAAATCATCATTTTTTTCAAGTAGTGCTTCAACTGCTGCCATCGCTTTCCCATGATAATTCGTGTCAAGACCGCCATTGGCACCCTCTACATCAAGATTTCTCATGTTTGCTCCAACTGCGATTCCTTTTAACAGATCGACGGCAGATACCATAGCTCCATTCATTCCAGTCTTCTCTTTAAAATCGTCCAGTGCCGGTTTCGTCCCTGCTCCCCAGAACCAGATGCTGTTTGCTTTATTCAAGCCTTTCTCAGCTCTTGCTTCATTGATCGGATGATGATTTAAGATATCAAAACTCTTTTCCATCATCTCTTTTAGCTTCTCCTGCTTTGGAAGATACTGCCCGATCTTCTGTCCTAAAACATCATGAGGTGGTACAAGTTCGACTACTTCTCCATGATCCCAGATCGTTAAATGGCGGTAGCTGACTCCCGGATAAAATTTATATTCATCATCTTCTAATTCTTTTCTCACAGCTTCGATCAGGATCGCTGCTTCCTCAGAAGTGATCTCTCCTGCGCTGTGGTCGATGATCGTCTTATCTTCATAATCTTCGTCTTCAGATACGGTTACAACGTTACATCTAAGTGCAATATCTGTATCTTTCATATCAACACCAATGCTTAATGCCTCAAGGGGTGATCTTCCGGAATAATAAACCTGTGGGTCATATCCTAACATAGAAAGATTGGCTACATCACTTCCTGCTGGTAAATTGGATGGTACTGTATAAGCGATTCCCTGTTCGGAAACTTTCGCCATCTCATCCATCACTGGTTTGTCTGCTAACTGAAGTGGTGTCTTCCCACCTGCTGCTTCGATTGGCTCGTCAGCCATTCCATCTCCTAAAACAATAACGTATTTCATTCTGTCCTCCAAAAATGTGTCATGTATATTTATACATCTATTCCATTGCAATTATTTTTACATAAGATACATCTTCTATCTTCTCAACATCCTGAATCATAGCCGAGACATCCGTCTCGCTGTCTTCGATGTCAACACTGACTGTTAAGAGTCCCTTTCCATTAATTGGAATACTCTGGTGGATCGTCAGGATATTGGCGTGAAACTCTGCCACCGTCTTGAGCACAATCGACAGCAGCCCCGGCTCATCGTCCAGCTGGATGACCATGGTGATTGTCTTCCCCTTTGCTGTCTCATGAAACGGAAAAATATCATCCTTGTATTTATAGAAAGAACTCCGGCTGATCCCGACCTGCTCTGTCGCATCCTGCACGGAGTCCGTCTTCCCCGAATCCAGCAGCCGCTTTGCCTCCACAACACGAAGCAGTACATCCGGCACCGCCTTTTCCTTTAATACATAATACTGACCTTTCTCTTTCATGTTCCTCATAATCCTCTTTCTTCTGGTATCCCTCACGAGTGTATGTGTGCAGCACGCTGACACTTGTCCTCATGAGGAAGATAATAACACAAAGAGGCTGCACAGGCAACCTCTTTTGTGAATATCCGTAATAAAATTTAGTTATGGAAGCTATTCTCCCTTTAAAACTTGCGACTTCCTCCGCC
>ERZ1106973.3333-NODE-3333-length-10146-cov-5.736993_pt1 | contig 10146 bp, 8 predicted proteins | sample MGYA00403686_ERZ1106973 | MGnify/ENA primary metagenome ERZ1106973 (study PRJEB35170, sample SAMEA104062408) | human gut metagenome | biome: human gut; feature: human-associated habitat; material: faeces | place: Denmark | collected 2012-11-06 ...
CAGTATTATGGATTTATTTTCCAGAAAAATCATAGCCTGGACACTTTCAGAAACATTGGAAGTATCCTGCGTGATTGATACAATAAACAAAGCCAAAGCTCGCCGAAATATCGACCAGCCATTAATCATTCACTCAGATCATGGCAGTCAGTATGTTGGAACGGAATATAAAAAAGCAACAGAAAATATGCAGCGTAGTTACTCAAAGAAAGCGTTTCCGTGGGATAATGCATGCATTGAATCCTTCCATTCAATTATCAAACGTGAATGGCTCAACCGCTTTAAAATTCGCGATTACAAGCAGGCATACCGTTTGATTTTCGAATATCTGGAAGCTTTCTACAATACGAAACGAATTCATAGCCATTGTAACTATATGTCACCAAATGAATTCGAACGAGTATATGAAAGAACACACACTGAGGCTGAGCTTCTGGCGGGTTAAAATGGGGAAAAATTTCTCATTTTAACTTGTACTAAATCTTGACATAGAACCACTTTTATGAACATTTCTTGGAACAATAATCTCATCGCCTGCCTTACAGACTGAAAGTACCATATTCTGTACCGCCTGCGTTGTTCCACCAACCATGAAAAAAGCATGCTCTGCACCAAACGCATCTGCCGTCAGTTCTTCTGCCTCTTTTATTACCGAAACCGGATGACAAAGGTTATCAAGCGGTTTCATTGAATTTACATCAATTCCCACACATCGTTCACCAAGTAAATCGACAAGTTCGGGATTGCCTCTGCCACGTTTATGTCCCGGAACATCAAACGGCACTATTCTTTTTTCCTGAATCTTTCGATAGCCTCATACAATGGAGCTGATGCCTGTCTTTTTAAATCCATTTCCTCTCTCCCTGCCATTATATTATCGCAACGGTTGCCAGATTTCCGTATAATACAAATTCTAAATTTTCGTAAAATACGGACTTTGGCTTGCTGCCAACGTAAAATGTGTGCTGTAAGGCACAAAAAGGCGTGATTAATTTTAAATTAATCACGCCTGTGGTATATTCAATCATTCTTTTATTAATCCCTGTACATGTACGTATACATATTACTTCATATATACAAAGCACTGAGATTCTGACCTTTCAGAGTTTATCCAAGTAAGTCACTGTTACCGCTCTTATTGACCGTTTCACAAGATGATATGCACCTTCGCATGATAATTTTAAAAATCAACTTATAAAACTTGGGCTTCTAACCCAATCAATAATGTGTGTCCTTGTCACACTCGGCAACCGACCCGCCCGTCCGCAAGGCTTAACATGTAATATAACCATGTGGTCTGCATGTTGGATAACTCTTATCCAAATCTTTTTTTACTATAATATATCATTTTTTAATGTCAACAGAAAAATAAAATTTTACTCAGATTTTACTTTATTTTTGCATTATTATACATTATCTCAAAAGATATTCTATAATTGCAGCTGTAACTTTATCATTAAGTTTCATAGACATAATGTTTGATATAATAACATTTTTGTTCTCACCGGATGTAAATAATCTGTAAATACTTCTCTTGTCATTATTATCCATCTGTGCCTGCAGAAGAAAATCATATATTTTATCATTAACATTTTCACCGTTGTATACAAGATTGTTTTCTTCATTATCAGCAAATATTTCAAGCTCTGACGCACCATCACAGTTACATGTAACTGTCCATGTATTTGTTTTTATATCGTATTTGGCATTATCTGCATTTTCAAATCTTATACCACGTGCAAATCCTCTTAATATAAAACGGTACTTTCTGTTTCGTGGAATTACCGATAAGTCACCGCTTACATCTATGCTTATTTTTGCCTTATCTTCATTCCAGTCGAGCACAAACTCTGTCAAAGCATATTCGCCTTTTTCGTAGTCAAATCCATCTCCAGAATCTTCGTACATAACAAATGTATTTGATGCACCTGGACATATAACCACATCAACTTTTTTCGGATTAATAATATCATTACTGCCACATTCCGAAGCAAGCGGTATTATTGCACCTGCACGTCCAAGCACAGGAATACTTTGAAGATTTCTACATAAAATCTGACTTTTTCCATTTTTACCGCCATTGTATACATCACCGGTAAATATATCTGTCCATATTCCGGCTGGTATAAAACATTCCTCACCGCTTTTTTGTGAATCTTCATCAATCTTTGTTGTAACAGGACACACAAGCATTTCACTACCAAGAAAATATTGATTTTTATAACTATATGCTTTCTCCTCAAATGGATAATAATAATACATTGGTATTATTACAGGAATATGCTCGCAATGACATCTGTAATTAAGTGTGTACATATATGGAATAAGTGCATGCCTGAATCTTAAAATCTTTTCCATATCACTGCAGTATGGCTCAGGATAATTCCATGGTTCTTTTCCACAGAACGGATTAGAGCTGCTGTGAAGCCTGTTTATCGGTGAAAACACACCAAACTGATACCATCTTAATGCAAGCTCGTTGTCTTTATATCCGTTCATATGACCGCCTATATCATGACTCCACCACGTATATCCCACATTTGATGCCGTTGCTGTAAAATAAGGCTGAAATTCAAGCGATTTCCATGTAACTATCGTATCTCCAGAAAATCCTATCGGATACCTATGGCTTCCAAGTCCGCCATACCTCGAAAGAATAAGTCCTCTTCTGCCTCTTTTTTCCATATCTTTAAAATGAAAATAATTAAGCATCCATAATGGGTCAATTCCGCTTGCTCCTCCGTTGTTGCCCTGTTGCCAGTCTATCCACCAGAAATCAACTCCAGCATTTTCATGTGGATGATGTACAAACTTAAAATACGCCTCAACAAACTCTTTGTTAGTCATATCAAACTCTATAGTTTTTTTACTGTCAGGATTAATTCCTAGATACTCTGCCATATCTTTATACATTTTTTCAAAATTCCGGATACCTGATGCCGGATGGACATTAAGTGTTACATGATAATTATGTTCATGCAACCATGACAAAAATCTTTCCGGATTCGGAAATAAATCATTATTCCATGTATATCCTGTCCATCCGCCGCCAGATTCCATCGGCACATCGACTATATGCCAGTCCATATCCATAACAGCAACGGAAAATGGTATATTTCTTTTTTCAAATTCCGTCAGCAGCTCAATGTAACTTTCTTCACTGTATTTCCAATACCTGCTCCACCAGTTTCCAAGAGCGTATCTTGGAAGAAGCGGAACAGCCCCCGATAATTTATAAAAATCACGCAGACACGCAAAATAATCACGCCCATATGCAAGATAATAAACATCAATCTCTTCATGTTTCCTTTTTGATGGCATATTTTCTTCATCAAACACAAACGATTTGCTGTCATCAAAAAACGTCCTTCCACTCTTATCCATAAGCCCGTATTCAAGTTCAACTTCCCCGTCAGCCCTGTCAAGAGTTCTCATTGTGCCTTTGAGATTATGCTCCCGAGGCGGAAAACTATACGTCTTTGCACCAAAATACCACCTTCCACCGTAATTGGTAAAATCATATTTTACATCTATAAAAAGTCCTTCTTCACTAAATTTCTTTTTATCGTATATCATATGAAATGCTTCTGTCTCTATCTCAAGGCGGTCGTCACTTTGTGTCACTGAATATTCCGGTACCGGAAATTCCCTGTTAAGCACAGTCTGCGTCTGTAAATCTTCAAACACACCAGTCTCTGAATATTCCATTCTCATCATAAACGGCGTAAGCACCGAAAAACGATATTTTTCCCCCTGAACAATACATGCTTTGTTACAACAACTTTTAGCCATTTTTTTCCTCCGTTATTAAAATAATCTTTACTTGAAGATTAACACAGTCAGTTATCTTCGTCTACGTAAATAAAAATCAAAAATGCAAATAATACAGAAAAAAAGCTCCAAAACCCTATCAATTTTAAAATCATTTCAGGGTTCTGGAACTCTCTTCTATAAATTATTTGTATTCTACATAGTCAACAGTAACATATCCTGCTTCTGTTTTTATGCTGTTATCATGGCATGCAAACATACCGCTCTTTACACCAACCCAGCGTCCTGCTTTTGCTTATTTTATGGCCGACTGCGGCGATTCCCCCTGCATACTTTGCTCCTTTTACATAACCTTCAAAAGAACAGTTTTTCAAGGAATTTTTCCGCCAAGGGGCAACTGCGCCCATTCGGTGACAGGTGCCACCTGTCACGGTGGAAGGAGAAAGTGAACTACCCAACTGAAAAGATATATCAGCAGAAAAGAAAAACAGTAATGTTCCATTAAGCCGCAGCAAACAGCTTGTTATCAAAAGGCAACGGCGAAATCACATTCACCGCCGCTGCCTTTTTTCTTTCTGCTGTGAAAGAGTTAAATCAAATTATTTTTTTACCGCTTGTGCTGTTTTTTTGACTGTTTGTTCCGTTTGAAGGCTCCTTTGGTTATTTGCTCATTTACTCTTTGTTAAGTTTGTAGCTACCGCCATCGGTTCCTGTACCGCCGATAAGTGTTAAGGCGGTTCCGTTTACCGAAAAGGTATAATCGCAATCGCGGACAATATCCTCTGTAAAATCGAGGATGAGCTTTTTACCCTTGACGGTGTAGGCATAAGAATATGTCACATCATCGGCAAGTAATTTGCCTGTACCGTCCTTTTCAAAAACATATTGCGTATGCTCATCATATCTCCAGGTGCCGACCAATTCATTTGATTTTTTACCGAATTGGGCAATAATTAAAATTACAGCTGCCGCAACAGTGATTATTATCGCCGCCGAAAGCATTGCTTTCTTCATGGTATTACGCTTTTTTTTACGCCGCTTATTCAGCGCAGCAAGCTTGCTGCCGTAGGCTTTATATAAATATTCTTTTGCCATAAAAACCCTCTCCATATAAAATTGCAGCGGCAGCGTATAGTTACGTTGCCGCCGCAATTCTTTTTATTTTGCTCGCTTTTTCTTTGATACTACGGTAGTGAAACCGAGAACAGCAAGTGAGAGCACCGCCGCAAAGCTCCAGACGGCAACCATGTTGTCATCTCCTGTTTTGGGAGATTCGTTCGGAATCTCGGACGCTTTCACCGTGAACTTTGCAGTTGCCGTTCCGCTTTCCGAAACGATTCCGAGCGTATGCTCACCGACGGAAAGTGTAGAAACAAAATTGTTATTCAAGGTAACTATAATGCTGCCTTCTGCCTTTGTATAATCCTTTTCATCAAGAGTTTTGCCGTCAAGCTCTACACGAATGAAATCGGCAAATGCCGCATTGGAACGGAATGTCAAGGATTTCTTCTCTCCGTTGTTTACGGTAGCATTATTGCCTTCTATGATCTCAGGAGGAAATTTTTGAATAACGGTTTCGCTAAGAGAAATCTCTTTTGTGCCGGCTACATCCGCAAAATATTTACCGCAGTTTTCGCAATAATAATACTTTATATTGCCTTGCTCCGTTACGGTAGCATCCTTTGCCTCTACTAATGTAAGTTTATGCTCAAGCATGGCAATTTCCGAACCGGTTGCAATTTTCTTATTACAATCGATGCACCATGTGTCACCGGTGTAGCCCTTTTCCTGCTCGGTAGCGGGCTTTGCATCCCGAATTTCGGTGTGCTTGTGGTTGGTTGCGTCTACATCACCGTACTGCGCCTTGCAAACCTCACAAACTGCCTTACTTACACAAGTAGCCTCACCACCGCTGTGTGCCGCTTTGTCTATAACATTTCCGCAGCCGACAGTCTGACACTCCTTCCAATGATCGTGTTCATTGGTAGTCCAGACAGATGCGGGATTATGAGCATTCTTCGCAATGGACTGTCCGTCTGCGATTTTCTCATTACAATCGCTGCAATAAGTATCGCCGGTATAGCCCTCCTCAAAGCAGGTGGCTTCCTTTTGGTTCTTTAGATATGTTGTGCCCTTATGATTGTTTGCGTCAAGCGGTCCGTAAGAATGTCCGCATTCAGAGCATTCGGCCGGGGATTTGCAGGTTGCCTCACCGCCGTTGTGCGCCGTAATATCAAACTTTGTGCCGAAATAACAGGTATGCCAATGATTTGTGCCGTCGGATTCCCACTTGCCGTCAACATCGGTATGATTGCCGGTTGAGGAAATTTCACTGCCTGATTCGATTTTAGTGTTACAGTCGGTGCACCATTTGTCGCCGGTATAGCCGGCTTCACAGCAGGTGGGATCGGTTGCGCCGCGAATTTCGGTGTTCTTGTGGTTGGTTGCGTCTACATCACCGTACTCAATCTTGCATACCTCGCAGATAGCCTTGTTCACACAGGTGGCTTCTCCACCGGAATGATGTGCTTTATCAATGATATTGCCGCAGCCGACTGTCTGACACTCTTTCCAGTGATCGGTTTCATCCGTTGTCCAAACCGACGCAGGGTTATGAGCGTTTTTCGCAATAGATGTTCCTCTTTCTATCTCATGATTACAGGTAGAGCAATAAGTATCGCCGGTATAGCCTTCTGCGTAGCAGGTGGCTTCCTTTTGTCCCACTAAATATGTATTGCCGATATGATTTGAAAAATCCTTCTCACCGTATTCAAATGTCTCGGAGGATTTTTCATCACAAACAAGGCAGCTTTTGTAATATACTGCGGGGCTTTGGCAGGTCGCAGCCGATTTAAGATACATTTTGCTAACCGTTTCGGTAAACTTATGGTTGCCAAGCTCACCGTATTCCTGCCCGCATCCATCACAAACCGCTTTTTTCTGGCAAGTCGCATTGCCGCCGGAATGTGTGTGCGCCTTGACTGTCAGCGCGGCAGAAACGGCGCTTGCTAAGTAGTTGTCGGTTTCCTTGTAGCGCACATAGTAGGTACCGGTGGCGACCCTGGTGCTACCATTGTCGCAAGTGATCCAGCCGGTGGTGGCATTGGCAGAAATGTTATACTCCATGTCCTCGGCGGTGTTCTGAATCTCGCCGGTGCCGCTGTTCTTAATATCCCCTTTGGTTGTCAGACCGGTAGGAGCCGTCTGCGTAGCCTTATTGATGGTATAGGTCACACTGACAGTGACATTGCCAAGGGTAATGCCGGCCGTGTATGTGCCCGCATTCACAGGGGCAGCCGACAGTGCATTGCCGTCCTTGACCGCATACGCGACGGATGGGGCTTTGCCGAACCAGCCTACACTTTCTACTTTCGCATTTTCATCTTTTCCGTCGTTAAATTTAGTTTTTTCGGGTTTCTGAATGGTCACGCTGCCGCCGCTGAAATCGTTACCGTTATTATTCGAACAATTTTTGCAGGTTGCGGTAATGGTATCACCGCTTGCGGTGTAAGTCCAGTTATGCACATGGGTAACCATTTTCAGTTCACTGCCGTTCAACTTGGCCACATATCCGTCGGTATCGGAGATGAAGTAGTCGGATGGGGTTTTGTCACTCATATTGGCATTCCAGCCGGAGGTGAACGGGTAATCGCCATAGTCTCCGCTCACAGTCACGCCGAGCTGAGCACCCTCGGACAATTTGTCGGTGCCAATGGTGATGGTCTTGCCGGTGGGAAGATAGACATTGTTCTTCGTGTCGCCGGTGAACTTGCCGTCTGCGCCCTTTGTGCCGCCCTTGGTATTGTCGGTGACGGTCACCTCGCCGCTGACGGTGAAGATACCGCTGCCCACACACACGCCGCCGCCGAAGGTTGATATGTAATCAGATTTGTATGCATTGTTGCCGGTGATGCTGCCACCCTTCATGGTGAAAGTGGCGCTGGCGTAGCTTATATGCACGCCGCCACCGTAGGAGTCGGCTTTGTTGTTGGTGATGCAGGAACTGCCAGACATCTCGAAGCTGCCGTTTTTGCTAACACACACGCCGCCGCCATAGGCGGCATTGTTGCCGGTGATGGTGCCGCCGGTCATCTCGAAGGTGCTGCTGCTGCCAACTACATACACGCCGCCGCCGTTTTCGGTGGCATTATTGCCGGTGATGGAGGGGATGTTTTGGCCGTCGGCGGACGCGGACATGGTAAAGCTACCTTTGCCGGTCACATACACGCCGCCGCCTCTGTTGGTTTCGTTGCCGGTGATGCTGCCGCCGGTCATCTCGAAGTTGGCCTTCGCATATACGCCGCCGCCGCCAGAACCGGAAAAATGTCCATGGTGGCACGTATGTTCACCGTGCGCATGACGGATGACCTGGGTATTCTTGATTTGATGTGCTGTATTCCGGTGGACGAGAGCTTTGACGGGGTCGAGCGCATGGAGTTTGCGGAAACCCCCGGCTTGTGTATTTATTACCGCGGGCCGTATGAGGGAACCGGCGAGGCCATGCGGGTGCTGATGGAACATGTGAGCAAAAACGGCATTAAACCCGCAGGACGGTTGCGCTCCGTTTATTTAGAGGGACCACCCAACCGAGGCGATAACAGTGCCGATTATATTACTCAAATCGCTGTGCCGATTAAGAAATTCGAGAAGGTGTAATTGCCGGCTGACAATGCCGTAATAACAGTCAAATATGAAATCACAACAAGCAATCCTGATAAGGAGAAGCCTTGTCATCTAAACAAGGTTCTCGGCAGAAATAAACTATCCTTTTTAAGCACAGCGGATATTCATTCGCTGTGCTTTTTTTGCCTAATCCCGCCATGGGTAAGCATTCGGCGCCTGAAACAGACAAAATTTGCTCCATTCTACCTAACCGACAAATTTTTTACCGAATGCAATGTATACTGTGTATATCAAACTTATGCTCTCTTCACAGTTGCTCTTGCATCGGATAGAATAAAATCAAAGAATCCCCCATACAGCGAGGTAGTTATGAAAACAAGGAGATGTCCCTAACAACCGTGTACACTTTCAAAACATAAGGCACACAGCCGTCATAACAAGACGGTTTTTCTGTCTGCGTCCGCAAGCGGTCGTACTATGCCACAAAGCATAGTGCGGCCGTTTTTTGTTTCTCGCGAACAAATAATTCCATACAGGAGGTGACCCCGATGTATCTTCCGGAAAAAGAATTCGAAGAAATGCAAAATAACGCTCTGCCATAGGTACGGCGCCCTGCCGTTCCTTAACGACAAGGTGAAACGATGGGAAAATACATAGGAAAAACACAGGTGTTGAAATAGCAAAGGCTGTTTGCAAAAAGCACCTTGCTGCGCAACAAAAACACCTCTCTTTTTTTGACCCTCGCGGTCGACAAAATTCCAAAACAAACTGTAAAAACGCCAACAAACACTCCTTATAGTCAGCCGGTCCAATAGGAAAACCTGCAACAATGCCTCCTGCGTTGCCATCCGTTGATATGAATACCGAATTCTTAATCTGCAGATTCTTTATCGTTCCATAATTATATAACGCAAAACCCTGCGGTCCGCTTCCGTTCGCATACAGTCCGCTGATAGAATGATTGTTACCATCAAATACAAGCTTTTGGTTATTGTATGAATATCCAGATGTTCTGAACACCTCGTCCCACATCCTAATGTCATCCGTCTTCGCAACAGGAGTACCATCCTCCTGAATCAATGTTCCTTTATTTACTACGATATCTGCTGTAAGCCTTGCACCCTTTGTATAAACTGTCTGTGCATTATCTGCGTAGGCATATAGTTGTCCGGCATTACTGATCTCGTAGACTCTATCTGTTTCATTGTAATGTGGTTTTTCATAATAATCACATCCGGCATTGGTACAGAAGCCATTCTTGACATTGTGATGTGCCTCGCTTGCATCATTGGTATATCCGGTACACCCCTTATAAACCTTATACTTGTCAGATGCACAGGGATTTGGGAGCGAATTTTCCGAAGATAAATTCTGTCCCCATGTAGCAGATGACTGATTTAACAAATACGCAGCCTCACCATTATAAAAGGATTCCTTGGGTAAAAAGGTTTCTCCATCAAATGAGTGATCCCCAAAAAAATGTTGTACTAGTATCAGAGCACCCATAGCAAGAACTCCAAGACATCGTATCATTCGAATAGTTTCAAAAGGTAGAAGAATTTGCATACGTTGATTATAATCATGTTCGTCCACACAGTTATAATGGTTATCGAACCCCATATGAAGCAAGGACGGCAGCATAAATTGATAAGCGCTATTTTTTAGTCACAAGTGTTACAAAAAAGCTTGACCACAACATAATATGCCAGTGGTTTTTTCGGTGTTTTAACTTCTTTCATGGTCTTTCCTCCT
>ERZ1106973.3337-NODE-3337-length-10139-cov-2.299088_pt1 | contig 10139 bp, 16 predicted proteins | sample MGYA00403686_ERZ1106973 | MGnify/ENA primary metagenome ERZ1106973 (study PRJEB35170, sample SAMEA104062408) | human gut metagenome | biome: human gut; feature: human-associated habitat; material: faeces | place: Denmark | collected 2012-11-06 ...
AGGTACGGGAGGGGGCTTCTCCCCTGGAGTTTACCCTGTGTCTTCCTCAGGGGACGGGAGAGCCCAAGCCCCTGCCCTGGCAGGAGCTGCTGCTCTTTACCCCCTTTCAGCCACAGGCCGACCAGCCCTACGGGGTTTCCCTGCTGCGGTCCATGCCCTTTCTCACGGGCATTCTGCTGAAAATCTACCAGGCTCTGGGCCAGAACTGGGAGCGCTCGGGCAATCTGCGCTACGCGGTGGTGTGTAAACCCGGGGAGAACGACGCCCCCTTTGCCCGGCAGCGGGGGGAGGAGATGGCCCGGGAGTGGTCCCAGGCCATGCAGGCCACCCGCCAGGGGGCGGTACGAGACTTTGTGGCCGTGGGCGATGTGGAGATCAAGGTCATTGGGGCGGACGGCCAGATTTTAGACAGTGAGGCCCCCGTGCGGCAGATCCTGGAACAGCTCATTGCCAAGACGGGAGTTCCCCCCTTTCTGCTGGGGCTGTCCTGGTCCTCCACCGAGCGCATGAGCGCCCAGCAGGCCGACCTGATGACCAGCGAAATCACCGCCATCCGGCGCAGTCTGGAGCCTGTGCTGCGGCGCATCTGCTCTTTGTGGCTGCGGCTGCACGGCTGGGAGGACCAGGTGACCATGGACTGGGAGGATATCAACCTGCAGGACATTGTGGAGGAGGCCAGAAGCGACCTCTACCGTGCCCAGGCGGAACAGATCAGGAGGGAAGAAGGATGAACATTACCAAAACGGCCCGGGGCATTCAGGAGAGCGGCCTGCCCGACCGGGAGCAGCTGGAGGAGATCAACCGTCTCACCCGCCGCCCCTTGACGGCGGAGGAGGTCTACGTCTTTGCCCTGCGGCTGTGCGACAACCAGGTGGACCGGGACAACGAGCGCTTTTCCCCCAAGACTCTGGAGGAGCTGGCCCCCATGTTTGTGGGCAAAAGCGGCATTTTTGACCACAACTGGAGCGCCAGGGGCCAGAGCGCCCGCATCTTCCGCACCCAGCTGGTAAAGGAGCCCGAAACCCTCACCCGGGCGGGCGACCCCTGCTGCTGGCTGAAGGGCTGGGCCTACATGGTGCGCACCCGGGAAAATGAGGGGCTCATCGCCGAGATCGAGGGTGGCATCAAGAAGGAGGTCAGCGTGGGCTGCGCTGTGAAACAGGCGGTATGCTCCATCTGCGGGGCCTCCCGGGAGGAAAACTGCGGCCACAAGCCCGGAGAGGAATACGACGGGCGGCTGTGCTTCATCAGTCTGGAGGGGGCGGCCGACGCCTATGAATTCTCCTTTGTGGCCGTACCCGCCCAGCCCGCGGCTGGCGTGGTGAAGGGGGCAAGAAAGCCCAAGGCGGCCACCCTGAAGGAGCTTTTGAAGGACTACCCCGCCTTTGCCCAGGAGGTGGAACAGCTGGAGCAGGAGGCCCTGCTGGGCCGCCGGCATTTGAAGGAGCTGCGGGAGGATGTGGTACGGCTGGGGGCCCTGGCCGACCCGGAGAGCGAGGTTTCCCTGCTGAAATCCATGGCGGAAAAGCTGGACGAGCCCCAGCTGCTCTCCCTGCGCCGGACCTACGAGGCCCGGGCGGGGAAGCGCTATCCTCTGGCGGTGCAGCTGCCCCACGGCGCAAAGGAAGCCCTGCGCCGAGAGGAGGACGGGGCGTTTTTGATCTGAGAGGTCCCCAACGGGTTCTCATATTAACCAAGAAACAAAAGGAGGAGCATGTATGAACAAGGTTTCCTTTGAGGACATCGGCGCGGTCACCGCGACCTTTCTCCAGGGAGAGGGCGTGGTCGCCGGTCAGGTGGTGAAGGTGACGAAGAACGGCGAAGTGGGCCCCTGCGGCGACGGAGATGCCTTCTGCGGCGTGGCACGAAAGGGCTTTTGCGGGGTGCAGGTGAAGGGTTTTCTCACGGTGCCCATCACCAGTCCCGTTACCCTGGGCCATGTGGCTCTGGCCGCTGACGGCAAGGGCGGCGTGAAAACTGCCGAAGGCGGTGTGGCCGCTCTGGTGGTCAGCGTGGACGAGGGCGGCAAGAGCGCCATCATTTGCCTGTAAGACGAAAGGAGAGAAGAAGTATGGCTTATCGCTACGACAACGTGAAGCTGGAGAAGGGCATGTACCAGGAGGCGGGCAGCTCCTTCACCCAGGTGCTGGAGCGCCTGGACCCCTCGGAGCAGTACAAGGGCACCAGTCTGGAGGGCCTGGATGCCTTTCAGCGCCAGCTCAAGCGCTTTGACATCAAGGTGAAGGGGGCGGCCTCCGACCCTGTGGAGAAGTTCTTCCGCACCGCCGACTCCGCCGTCCTCTTCCCTGAGTACATCGCCCGTTCGGTGCGCCAGGGCATGGACGAGGGCAATCTGCTGCCCTCCATCACCGCCGCCACCACCCGCTTTGAGGGCATGGACTACCGCTCCATTGCCGCCAAGGCGGGCGGCGAGGACAAGGAGCTGCGGGCGGTGGACGAGGGCGCGGCCATCCCCAGCACCACCATCAACGTGCAGGCCAACCTCATTAAGCTGCACAAGCGGGGCCGCATGCTGGTGGCCTCCTACGAGGCGGTGCGCTACCGCAAGCTGGACCTGTTTTCCGTGACCCTGCGCCAGATCGGCGCGCAGATTGCCCAGACTCTGCTGGCCGACGGCGTGGACGTCCTCATGAACGGCGATGGCAACAGTAACGCCGCCGACGTGTTCACCACCGCCGAATCCGGCACCCTGACCTACGACGATCTGGTGGACTTCTGGGCCAAGTTCCAGCCCTACGAGATGAACACCCTGCTGGTGAGCCCCGACGTGATGGTGCAGATGCTGAAGCTGCCCGAGTTCCAGAATCCCCTCACCGGCCTGAACTTCCAGGGCACCGGCAAGCTGTCCACCCCCCTGGGCGCCTCCCTGCTGCGCACCAGCGTGCTGCCCGAAAAGACCGCCGTGGGTCTGGACAAGCGCTACGCCCTGGAGCTCATTCAGGGCAGCGACGTGATGGTGGAGTACGACAAGCTCATTGACCGCCAGCTGGAGCGGGCGGCCATCACCACCATCAGCGGCTTTGCCAAGGTGTTCCAGGAGGCCTCCCACGTGCTGAAGGTGCAGGCATGACGGAGCGCATCGTGGAGCTGGCCCGGGCCATGGGGGCCCCCCAGGGCCAGGATGAGGCCCTGACACTGCTGTGTCAGGCGGCGGCGGACACTCTAACGGGGATGCTCCGCCCCGGTCTCACCCCCCAGGACTGCGAGAGCGCCTTTCTCCCCGCCGCGGCCTGGATGGCCCTGGCGGGGATGCAGGCCCCCCAGGGAGGGGTGACCTCCTTCACCGCCGGGGAGGTGGCCATCCGCCGGGAGGGGGATGGCCGGGATCTGTGGGATCAGGCCCTGCGCCTGATGGCTCCCTACCTCAGCCAGACGGGCTTTCTCTTTCAGGGGGTGAGGGGATGATGGATGTGGAGTGGGCCGCCCTGCTGAACCAGTATGGCCAGCCGGTCGCCCTGCACCTGGGAGACGAAACCGTCCAGGTGCGGGCCTTTTTGCAGCCGGTCCGGGACCAGGGGACGCCCCAGCGGCTCCCCTCCCCCCTGGGGCTGCGGCGGGAGGACCGCTTTCTCTACCTGGGTCCTCCCCAGCCCGCCCTGGAGGGCGGCACGGGGGACTGGGTGGAATGGGCGGGCCGGGGCTATACCGTGGTCTCGGCCCACCCTGTCTTTGTGGGGGAGACAGTCTCCCACCTCTGGGCCCTGCTGCGGCCCAGGGACAGGGAGGCAACATGAGCGGAGGACTGGAAAACATCCGGGAACAGATGGTGGATTACCTGAAAGAGCGGGGAGTTCAGGCGTTCGCCGCCTGGCCCGCCGGGGAGCGCCCAGTTCAAGAAGGAGCACTGGTCGTGGTGTCCCTCCGGGGATGTCAGGCCGGTCCCGCCGGCTTTCAGCACTACCTGGGAGAGCGGTATGACGAGAGGACCGGCCTGTGGCAGGAGCTGTACGGCCAAAAGTCTGTCCTGACCTTTGGACTGGATCTGTACGCCCCTCGGGGGCAGGGGGATGTGGGCATTCAGACGGCCTTTGACCAGGTGCTCCAGGCTTTTGCACAGGGCGCTCCCCAGGGGCTGGCCGTTCAGGAGGTGTCCTGCGGAGAGACAGTCTATGACGGCCAGGCCAAGCGGATGAGGCGGCCCGCCCAGGTGGTATGCCAGGCCTATCTCTACGCCGCGGCCCAGCCCGGAGGGCTCTTTACCGACTTTGAACTGAGAGGTGGAATCAAACTATGAGCATAACAGTACATGAGCGTCCGGGGGTCTACTCCTCCTACGACGCCTCATCCTTGGTCAGCGGCCGGGGAAGCGGACGGCTGGTGGGACTGGCGGCAGTCAATACCGTAGCCGCTCCCGGAGAGACGCATATTATCACCAGCTATGACAGGGCGGTGGCCGCCTTTGGCTCGGAAGGGGCAGAGGGCATGGCGGAGCTGATTCGGCTAGCCCTGAAAAACGGAGCCTCCGGTGTGGCCGCTGTGGCGGCAGCGGACGAGGCGGGCTATAAGGCCGCCTTCGCTCATCTGTCAGAGGTGGAGGATATCGCCGTAGTCCTCTGTGACAGCACAGACACAGAGATACAGAAGCTGCTGCTGGACAGCGTGAAAGCGGCCTCGGCGGACCGCCGGGAGCGCCTTGCCCTGTTGGCTGGAGCCAAGGGGGAGAGTGTGGACGACCTGATCGACCGAGCAAAGGGACTGAACTCGGAGCGGGCGGTCCTGGTGGCACCCGGTGGATTGGACCAGGAGGGAGAGGACATTTCCGGGCTGACCGTGGCGGCGGCGGTGGCTGGAGCCCTGGCGGGGGAATCGGATCCGGCAGTCCCTCTGGGCGGAGCGGAACTGCTTGGACTGTACGGCCTGGAGGGCCGCTATGGAGAAAAGGACCTGGACCGGCTTATCCTGGGGGGCGTTACCCCGGTAGAGCAGGTAGGCGGCACAGTCAGCGTGGTACGGGGCGTGACCACCCGGACTGCCACCGGGGCTGCGGCGGACCCCACCTGGCGGGACCTGGCCACCATTCGGGTGGTGGACGACGTGATCCCATCCCTGCGCCAAGCGCTGGCGGCTAAGTTCCGAAGAGCCAAAAACACACCCCAGAGCCGCGGCGCGATCCGAGCCCAGGTGGTGCTGGAGTTGGAGCAAAAGCTGTCCAGGGAGATCATCACCGGCTATGAGGATGTGGCGGTGAGCGCTGACCCTGAGGAGCCCACCCGATGCCTAGTGGACTTCTCCTTTACAGTGGCCCACGGTCTAAACCAGATCTGGCTGACCGCCCACATCACGGTATAATGGCCCCGCTGAAAAAAGACTGGGGCACAAGAGCGAGAAGGGGGTATTGATATGAGTATCGCTGGCTTTCCCACCAGCAGTGACATCTATCTGGAAGTGGATGGCACCCGGGTCGCGGTAGTCCAGAGTTACACCGCACGGGCTACCAAATCCAGCACCGCCGTGGAGGCCTTTGGGGAGTCGGAGCCAGTGGCCACCGTCCCCGGACAAGCCACCCACGTAGTAGAGCTGACTCGGCTGTACGCCACGGACGAGGCCGTCCGGGACGGCATTGACTTTTACAAGCTGTCCGGTTTCTCCCTGGTGATCTGTAAGCCGGATAAAAAAATCATCTACTCCGACTGCCAGTGGAGCGCCATTCAGGAGAGCGCCACTCTAGGCTCCATGGTGTTGGAGAAGGTAACCCTGGTGGCCTCCCGGCGCATCGAAACGGGGGTATAGGGGTGGACAGTTCTATTTTGGCACGGCAGGACCGTGTCCACCTAGATAACGGGATGGATTTGCGGCTATTGTCCGCTCTGGAGGTGCTCCAGGCCAGACGGGAGGCCGGGGAGCTGGCCTGTGAGGACCGGGAGCGGGCCCTGTGCTCCAACGCCTGTCTGCTGGCCCGGGCCCTGGAGGAGGACGGCAAACCCGTGTTTTCCAGCGGCCGGGAGGCGCTCTCCGCCCTGCGGGTGGAGGAGATCGCCGCCCTGGCCGCCGCCTGGGGCCGCTTCAACCGGGAGGAGAACCCCGGTCTGGCCCTGGGCCAGGAGGAGGCCGAGGTGGTAAAAAAAAACTGAAATCTGACCCGGCGGAACGGCTGCGCTGGCGGGTGCTGCGGGAATTCGGGGCTCTGCCCACCGAGGCGCGGGCCCGGGAGATGCGGGAGCGGGACTTTGTGTGGTGCGTGGCCAACCTGCTGCTGGACCGGGAAGAGGAACTGGACGCCCTGTGCCCCGCCTGCCGCGCCCGAGTGGAGGCTCAGGCCTGCCCGGTATGCGGTGCGGCCAAAGAGTCTGGAGAGGGCGGGGTGAACCCCAGCTTCGACGTGGAACGGTTTGAACGGATGAAACGAGGTGAAGGCCATGACTGACCAGCTGCTGGACCTTTTGGACCAGGAGGAGGTGCTGGAGGGGGCTGAGGAGAGCGGATTTTCCCTAACTCCCCTGCTCTCCCCCTACCTTGCTGCCGCTCCGGCGGTCTGGGAGGCGGAAGCGGCCCAGGCCCCCGCTGGGAAGGCTGGGGACGCTCCCCTGCCCGGAGCTTCCCCTGCGGACGATTTGGTGGAAACACAGGGGCAGGAAACGCTGCCCCTGCTGGCCCAGATGCAGGCCATGGACCGGGCCGGACAGGCTCTGGCCCTGGGCGGGACGGCGGCGGGACAGAGAGAGGGGGGCGCCTTCTCTCCCCTGCCCCTGCCCGGGAGCCGCGGCACGGGCGGGGCCGGGGAATTTCCTTCCGGCGGCGGACTCCACTTAAACCGGGGCGGCGAGGTGCCCGGCGCGGGAGATGTGTGGAGCGCCCAGCGGCTGGACCGCATCTTCCGCCAGGACAGCCGCTACGACCAGGGCTTTGCCCTGTACTAAGAAAGGAGGAGGACCATTGGAACTGACCCCCATGCGCTACAAGGGCTACACCTGGCCCCACAACCCCAGGGTCTATTCCATCGACTACCAGCGGCAGATGGCGGTAAATAAAATCCCCTTTGGCCTGTACTATTTGCAGGATCTGGGCCGCACCCGGCGGGTCATGGAGGGAGAGGGGGAATTTACCGGGGAGGACGCCTACCACCAGTTCGGCCAGCTGGCCAACGTATTTTACGAGACGGGGCCCGGGCTGCTGATCCACCCCCTGTGGCAGACGGCCAGCGCCTATTTCGTCTCCCTGCGGCTGGAGCAGGAGCCCCAGCCCGACTATGTGCGCTACTCCTTTCCCTTTTGGGAGGATGTGGACTACTACTCCGGCCAGGTGAAGGTGGTATCGGGGAGCGGCACTTCCTCTGGAAACCAGGGGACCGGCGGCGGGAAGGTACCCGTATACCACCAAGTGGTGAAGGGGGACACCCTGTGGGACATCGCCAACCGCTATGGGCTCACCCTGAGCCAGCTTATCGAACTCAATCCCCAGATCAAAAACCCCAATCTCATCCACGTGGGAGAGGCGGTGCGGGTATCGTGACAGGCTATGTGACCGACCCCTCCGGGGCGCTGATCCGGCTGCCCGCTCCCCTGTCCTGGACCTTTAGCTACACCTGCGGCGTCCCCCGTGACAGCTTTCGGGTGCGGTGCCTGTGGGACCGGGGCAGCGCCCTCTCTCCCCACACCTGGGTGGGCTTTCAAGCCTGGGAGGGGACCCAGCGGGTATTTACCGGCCTGGTGGACGAGTGCGAGGTGGTCCTCTCCGGCCAGGGCTCCTTTCTGGAGGTCACCGGCCGGGGCATGGCCGCCCGGCTGCTGGACAACGAGGCCCTGGGCCAGGACTACCAGGCTGCCACCCCCCAGGATATCCTCCGGGACCATTTGACTCCCTACGGCATCCAGGTAGCACGGATGGAAGGGCTGGGCACGGTGTCCCCCTTCTCGGTGGCCACGGGCAGCAGCGAGTGGTCCGTTTTATACGAATTTGCCCGGTATTATAACCAGATCTCCCCCCGCTTTGACCGGGAGGGCCGCCTGGTGCTGGCCCCCTGGGACAGCGGGCGGACGGTCTTGCTGGACGAGTCGGTGCCGGTCACCCAGATGGTCTGCCGGGACAAGCGCTACGGGGTGCTGTCCCAGGTGGTGGTGCGGGACCGCTATCAGGGTCTGACCCAGCAGGTGGACAACGCCAGCTTTCAGGCTCTGGGCGGGCAGCGCCGCCAGGTGATCACCATGCCGGGGCGCAGCCAGTATCAGGCCATGCGCTACAGCGGCCAGTTTCAGCTGGACCGCTCGGCCGCCGAGCAGCTGCGCCTGGAGGTGACGGTGGCCGTCCCCTTCTTTGCCCAGCCGGGGGATCTGGTACAGGTACAGCGGGGCGGCTGGCCCAGGACGGGCACCTTCCGGGTGGCCCAGGCCCAGGTGGGAATGGACGAGGACGGGAGCTGGACGCTGCTGGAGCTGGGTCCCCCCGACCAGATAGATTGAGGTGAGTGCGAACATGTGGACATCAAAGCCCGCCCCCCGGCTGCCCTCGAAGGAGCCCTGGGCGGACACCGGAACCGTGACCCTGGGGGGCGACCCGGCGGCGGTCTCTCTGGGCGGGGAGCGCCGTCAGGTCCCCGTATACGCCCCCGGGGGCTACCAGTGGCGGCCCGCCGCGGGGGACCAGGTACTGGTACTGAAAGCGGGGGCCCAGCGGGAGTCCCCCTGTGTGGCGGGGGTATGCTGCCAAAGCGGAGAACTCTCCCCCGGGGAGGTGCGCATCTCCAGCGGCAGCGGACAGATCCGCCTGCGGGACGGCCGGGTGGACATACAAGGCCAGCTGTGGAGCAACGGGGAACAGCTGGAAAAGCTCATCGAGCGGCTGGCCACCCAGATCGCCCAGGATGTGGTCTCCGCCGCCCTGGGCGGAGGAGGCAGCGGCGGCGGAGCGGAGGGAGGTTAACCCATGGAACGAAAACTCATTGGTGGGGACTATGTCCCCGACGGCCGGGGCGGTTTGGAGACCCTCAGCCAGGAGGAGGCCCTATTGCAGCGGGTCCTCTTCCGGCTCACCGCCCGGCGGGGACAGTTTCCCTTTCTGCCCAACATGGGCAGCCGCCTATACCAGCTGGGGCGGGAAAAGCCCTCCGCCCGCCAGGCCCTGCGGGACGAGACGGGGCTGGAGGTCACGGGCACCCAGCTGGACTACGCAGCGGACCGGCTGGGACAGCTGACCGTCTATCTGCGCTGGCAGGGGGAGGACCTGTCCGTATCGGTGGAGCTTCAGAGTTAAAGGAGGGATTTGGATGAAAACCGTGGATGAAATTTACGAGGAGATGCTGGTGTGTCTGGAGGAAAAGACTGGTCTGGAGCCTCAGGAGGGCTGCGACCTGGCGGTGCGGCTGTATGCCGTGGCCGCCCAGGTATCCGCCCTATACATCCAGGCCCAGTGGATCGCCCGCCAGGCCTTTCCCCAGACGGCGGAGAGCGACTATCTGGATCTCCACGCCCAGGTGCGGGGGCTGGAGCGGAAGGAGGCGGTGGCCGCTCAAGGCATTCTCCGCTTCACCGGAGAGGCAGTGGACTGGGAGCGCACCATCCCCAAGGGGACGGTGTGCGTGACCACGGGGCTGGTACGCTTTGAGACCACCGCCGACGCGGTCCTCTCCCCCAAGGAGACTTCTGTGGACGTGCCCGCCCAGGCCCTGCTCCCCGGCCGGGAGGGCAATGTGGCCGCCCACACGGTGACGGCCATGGCGGTGGCCCCTCTGGGGGTACAGCGCTGCGACAACCCCGCGCCCTTTACCGGCGGCCAGGACCAGGAGAGCGACGCCGACCTGCGGCAGCGGGTGCTGGACACCTTCCGCCGCCTGCCCAACGGAGCCAACGCCGCCTTCTACGAGCAGGGCGCTCTCTCCTTTGACCAGGTGGCCGCCGCCTCGGTGATCCCCCGGCCCCGGGGGCTGGGCACCCTGGATGTAGTGGTGGCCACCTACAGCGGCATTCCCGGAGGGGAGCTTTTGAAGGAGCTGGAGGAATATTTTGCATAAAAGACCGCACATAAAGTAGTTTATGGAAGTGGCAGATAGACAGCAGCGAATAATCCCACACTTGACAAATCGGTGCCAGATTGATACCCTATCACAAGAGTGCTTTATATGATGATGGATGCTATTTTGCCGTCCGGCAGGGAAGCAGACAGTAATATTTTGCAGAATGTAAGGG
>ERZ1106973.3338-NODE-3338-length-10138-cov-8.975007_pt1 | contig 10138 bp, 11 predicted proteins | sample MGYA00403686_ERZ1106973 | MGnify/ENA primary metagenome ERZ1106973 (study PRJEB35170, sample SAMEA104062408) | human gut metagenome | biome: human gut; feature: human-associated habitat; material: faeces | place: Denmark | collected 2012-11-06 ...
CGAGTTGTGTCATCTCTTTTCCGCCTTTAGCAGTCGCCCGGGAGCTTAGAGGAACCATCCACGCATCCCCGGGCACTCCTGTCCGGACGCTCACCGCGTACTCTCGCCAACACCCCCAACAAACACATACACGAAAAAGCACGCCCTGCATCCCGATCCTCTCTTCATGCAAAACGTGCATTTTTCATCTTATTTTATTTTTAGCTCTTCCCGGATTTTCTCCATATCATAATCCGGCGCAGCCTTCATCACTGCCTCATAGATTTCTTTTAACTGATCTGTCGTTGTTTCCAAAGCATTTGCAATCTGTTCCAACGACTGCCCCTTCCGGACTTTTTTTATGACCAGCTCAATCTGTTTCTGCATGCGTCCCTGATCCACTCCTTCTTCATATCCGCATTCCCTCACATTCTTCAAATGCAATTCTTCATTATATTCCGCCAATACCACACGTTTCACCTCCGCCCTGTTCTTTCTTAAAAGATCCCTCAACACGCCTTCCTTCAGCGATTTATCGATTGCTTCATTCACCGCATTTTGTTCCGATGCAAATTAAAAGCAACTTTGCTAAAATCAACTGTTTGTTTCCGTATCTTCAATAAGATTTTTCTTCAATGCTTCCATCGTATCTTGATTCTTCCTCAAAAGTTCTAATTGTCTGTATGCCTTTTCCCGTAATATTTTTAATCGCTCAATTTTAGGCACTTCCCGTCTTATCAGATCAGCATTTGTATCCTCCAGATTGATAAGCACAACCAATTCTTCCGCAGAAGCAAAATCTCTGATATTGGAATTCTTCCCCTTTATTCCTTTTTCGCTTCTCCATTGGGATGCTGTTTTTCCAAACAAAGCCATATTTAAAATGTCCGCTTCAGAAGCATATGTATATGCCATTTCCTGTTGGGACAACGTCGGTGTAATCAAAAACTCCTTCACCGCATCCGTATGAATTCGGTAGTTTATTTTTGAAAGTTCTCTCTTTACATCCCAGCCAATCGCTAAACGGTCTGCTTCATCTTTCTTTAAACGCTGATAATCCTTGATAATATACAGCTTAAATTCTGGTGAAATCCAAGAAGCAAACTCAAACGCAATATCCGTGTGTGCATAAGTACCACCATATCGACCTGATTTTGATATGATACCGATTGCATCCGTTGCTTTTATCCACTGCTGCGGTGTCAGTGTAAATGCATTATCTCCTGACTCTGCTTTAAACCTATCGAATTCGATAGGTTTAAAATTGGGATTATGAATTTGTTCCCACAATCCCAAAAATGAAATTGTAGAATGATTACGCATCCAGTTTGCCACTACAATAAAAGCATTGTCTGGATTTTTATATTTTGCAATATCAGTGAGCGAAATATAGGCGTCTTCATTAACAATATCTCCCATTACTCTGATTTCAGTTCCATTGGCATCTATTTTCATATTTTTCATATGATTCCCCTTTATTTATATCATCTTTAAAAACGCCAATATATTGTTTTCCATTCTCCCTTACTTCTTTTTATTTCCCAGCTCACTTAATTCTATCAATGTTTTCATTGAATTGGGATTTCTTAACAGCTCAGGAAGAACTGCTTTCATTATTGCTGTATTGGAATCCTCTATAGGCGCAGATGGCGTTGCTGCCTTAATAACTGCTTGTATTGTTTCTGTATCCTTATTATGAATTTCCTTTTTTAACTGGGATATATCGTCCTGAATTTCATATAAAATTGGAATCAATTGAGATATATCTCCATTCATCTCCTTAGTATCGGAATCGTCTTCATTATTTTGATCTGATTTCGTATCAAACGATAGGGCCCCTATTGTTTTGATTAACCTGGATTTAATCTCTTCAACTGAATCCAAGTCACTAAGGTCATAATCAAATGCTCTGATTCCAGCTATGTCAAAAGGAATCCTTTCATTTTTACATTTCAAATGGATAATTGGTTTTCCAGTTGAAGCTCTGTAACCCATCTCATAAAAAGCGTTCGGATTATGTCCTGTAATATCCGCAATCACAAGTTCTGATTGTAATAAGTAATCTATAATAGTTTGGGTTATTGAATCTGGTTGATTTAACTTGTCCACTCTTATAGGTTCAAATCCAGTTTCTTCACATACAGGTGCGATTATATATTTGAACATTTGATCCGCCCGTTTTCTTATTTCGCTCCCTTCATCACCTATTGGTGATACTACAAAACATTTTTTCATATCCTCACTCCTTAATTTTATAGAATATATACCTCTATCCACTTTTTTTATTGATCCATTTCTCATTAAAGTATTCAAAGAGCCTGCAAATTGCCCCTCTGTATAATCACGAACATCTTGTTCTCGAAGATAATGCTTAATGTCCTGCACACTATGTTCTTGTTTGTCTGATAAAAATTCTAATACAACTTCTTGTATTGTCGAACTCATTGTCATATCTTTGCCCCTCCTAATTTACTCTAATAATACCTCTGCAATATCTTAGAGTCAAGTCCTTTTCTTGCATTCTTGTTTGTTTTCTTGTTATTCTTGTATATCATTAAAAATCTATACTGTTAAAAAACAAAAATATATGGCAGATAATCTATAGATTACCTACCATATAAAAACAATCTGTATAAAATTTCTATTATTCTATTCGAATTCGATGGTTGCCGGTGGTTTTCCTGTGCAATCATACATAACGCGATTGATGTGTTTTACTTCGTTTACAATTCTGCTCGTTGTTTTTCCAATGACATCCCACGGAATTTCTGCGCTTTCGGCTGTCATGAAATCGGTAGTGGTTACGGCACGGAGGGCAATGGCATAATCATACGTTCTTTCATCTCCCATGACTCCAACAGAACGCATGTTGGTCAGTGCTGCGAAGTACTGGCCGATTTCGTGGGCGATTCCGGCTTTGTCGATTTCTTCGCGCCAGATCGCGTCGGCGTCCTGTACCATTTTGACTTTCTCGGCGGTTACTTCGCCGATGATACGGATGCCAAGTCCCGGGCCCGGGAATGGCTGACGGAATACGAGGTATTCCGGGATGCCGAGCTCAAGGCCGGCTTTTCTTACTTCGTCTTTGAAGAGGTTGCGCAGCGGCTCGATGATTTCTTTGAAATCTACGTAGTCCGGCAGTCCTCCGACGTTATGATGGGATTTGATGACGGTGGATTCTCCGCCGACGCCGCTCTCTACAACGTCTGGGTAGATGGTTCCCTGTACCAGGAAGTCTACAGCACCAATTTTCTTTGCTTCTTCTTCGAAGACGCGGATGAACTCTTCGCCGATGATTTTACGTTTTCTCTCCGGCTCTTCTACGCCTTTTAATTTTGCATAGAAACGCTCCTGTGCATTAACACGGATAAAATTCAGGTCATACGGACCCTCCGGTCCGAATACAGCCTCTACTTCATCGCCTTCGTTTTTACGCAGCAGACCGTGGTCAACAAAAACGCAGGTGAGCTGATTTCCAACTGCTTTGGAGAGCATAACGGCTGCAACAGAGGAATCAACGCCGCCGGAAAGGGCACAGAGTACTTTTCCGTTGCCAACTTTTTCGCGGATAGCTTTGATAGACTCTTCTACGAAGGAATCCATGTGCCAGTCACCGGCACATTTACATACATTGTATACAAAGTTGGAAAGCATCTTCTTTCCTTCTTTGGTATGAAGAACTTCCGGATGGAACTGGGTTGCATAGAGCTTTTTCTCTACGTTTGCAACGGCTGCTACCGGACAGTCCTCCGTATGGGCAATGATTTCAAAGCCCGGGGCTGCTTTGGAAATATAGTCGTTGTGGCTCATCCAGCAGATTGTTTTTTCAGATACATTTTCGAACAGTGCGGAACTGGTATCTACGGTTACCTCAATTTTTCCATATTCTCTGACCGGAGCTACTTCTACTTTTCCGCCCAGCAGATGCATCATCAGCTGTGATCCGTAACAGATGCCGAGGATTGGAATTCCAAGTTCGAAAATTTCTTTTGTATAAGTCGGGGAATCCGGCAGATATGCGCTGTTCGGGCCGCCGGTAAAGATAATACCTTTCGGCTGAATTTCTTTAATCTTTTCAATATCTGTTTTGTAAGAATAAATCTCACAGTAAACGTTACACTCACGTACACGTCTTGCAATTAACTGATTGTACTGACCGCCAAAATCAAGTACGATAACCGTTTCTCTTTTCAAGAACGTTCCCTCCTGTTTTTTCTTCTGTGCATGATGAACTACATGCGTTTTTTGGGTTTGATGCTAATTATAGTAAAGAAACCGTAAAATTTCAACCCCTGAAGTACAGGAATCGTGTTCTTTTCGCTGTACTTCGGAGGTTTTTCTTTTTTTCGGGTCCTTATTCTCCGATGGTGATGGTGTAGCCTGCCTGGAAGATTTCCCCGGCTTTCAGGTGCTGTTCGCCGTATTTGTCTTTTAATTCGCCGTCAAAGCCGACGTTGTCGCAGCGGCCGATCCATGGCTCGAGGCACACGAACGGGGCATCTGCTTTTGGCTTGGACCATACGCCGACGCTCGGGAAGCCTTTGCAGGTGAGAGTGACATACGGTTTTCCATCAACTTCTACGCCGACGCGCTCGACCTGGGTGTTGTCGAAGATCAGGGCGTCCTCGTCGAAAAGGGTTCTGGTGTACGGGATTCTGCCGTCCTGAAGTTTCAGTTTTCTCGGATGTGCGGCATCGACGCCTGCTGTTTCCGGGTCGATCAGGACGTATTCGAGTTCGGTCTCGGTGTGGTTTTCCAGGCCTTTGTTGAAGACGATGTCATACTGTTCCGGAATCATGAATGCAGGATGTCCGCCGACGGAGAAGTACATGTCATCATCACCGGTGTTTTCTACGTTCCAGGTTATGGTCAGGGTTCTGCCGGAGAGTTCCTGGGTTACGGTGAAGGCAAAATCGAACGGGTAAACTTTTTTTGTTTCTTCGGTCGATACCAGGCGGTGTACTGTTTTGTTTGCGGTGTTTTCGATGCACTCGAATTCGTTGTCGCGGGCGAAACCGTGCTGGCCCATCGGATATTTGACTCCTTTATGGGTGTAGAAGCCGCCGTTTACTTTTCCGACGAACGGGAACAGGACCGGTGCGTGGCGGTTCCAGAAGGCCGGATCGCCGATCCAGACTGCCTCACGGTCAGCCGCTTTGTCGTAGATGCTGCTAAGTTCTGCGCCGTGATCGCTGATCTGCACGCGCAGGTTTTCGTTTTCCATGGTTCTCATACTCTGTTTCCCCCTGTTTTCTTTCATTTTTTGTAACTATTCAGAGCCATGCGAAATTGCATGGCGCTGAATAGTTACCATTTTTAGAATTTATTCCGGATAGACGAGACGGGATTCATCAATTCCGTACAAAACCTCATCCAGGTATTTTTTGCCAAGGTAGTTTGCCATGGACAGATTCATATCCAGATAGTTTCCGCAGTCTTTCGGAGATGCACCCGGGACTTCGCCCTTGAAATCGCGGATAAATTCATACATTTCTATTACGAGTGAAACGATATCTTTCGAGCTGTAATCACCGGCCAGCAGCAGGTAAAATCCTGTACGGCAGCCCATTGGACCAAAATATACAGTTTTATCTTTCCATTCTTCGTGATTGCGAAGGAACGTTGCGCCAAGATGCTCAATGGTGTGGACTTCAGCAGTATTCATAACAGGCTCATCGTTTGGAGATGTCATGCGCAGGTCAAAGGTTGTGATAACGCTGTCACCCACATGATCTTTTCTTGAAACGTAAATGCCTGGTTTAAGTTTGATATGGTCGATCGTAAAGCTTGCAATTTTTTCCATGACTGGTATTTTCCTTTCTTTCTGTCCTTTAATAGCTGCGGAGTTCATCATCGGTATCCGCAGTGTTTTCGATGGATTTGATGATGAGATCATAACTATAGGCATCGCTTACTTTTACAGTGACGCGGTCGCCGACTTTATGACCCAGAATGGCTTTTCCTAATGGTGAGTCGATACTGACGTATCCTTTGAGAGAATTACCACGAACGGTGGTGACAAGTTTGTAGGTTTCTGTCTCATCATCTTCTTCGATGTAAACCTGGACGGTATTGTTGATGCCGACTTCGTCGTCCTTTGAGGTATCTGAAATAACGTGAGCGGTTTTGATCATTTTTTCCAGATAGCGGATGCGGCTTTCGTTGCGGTTTTTGTCCTGTTTGGCAGCTTTGTATTCAAAGTTTTCGCTGAGATCGCCCTGGGCACGGGCTTCTTTTACAGCCTCGAGTTCTTTTGGACGGACAACCAGTTTGCGGTAGTCGATTTCTTCCTGCATTTTTTTAATATCGTTTTCGGTCAGTTTATCATACATGATTTTTCTACCTCTTTTCTTGTGAGGTTATTTTAGCACAGAATACGGTAAATTGGAAGTAGGAAGACAGCCACGGTAGAATCACTTTCTTACGCACCGGAACAGCAAATGTTCCGGTGCTGAATGAACTATAACGGTTCACTCAGCCGTGTTGCTTGGTTTTGAAGGCGGAATTCCTTTGTTGTCGCTGTTATTTGGCATTTTTCCACCTTCGGGATCGCTCATCGTTTTAACAGACCGGGTTCCGGCGGTGGTGATGATGTCCGTGAGGGTGATCTCTTCGTTGTCGGTACCGACAGCCAGAGTATACGTTGCGTCCAGTTTCATTTCGGGGCAGGTCAAAACGATGCTGGCGTAGGCTTTTTCAGGTGCGACCGTGAAGAGGGCACTTCCATCGCTGTCTGTCAGTGCGATGGTAGTGTCAGCGGACTGGGTTTCCGTACAGTAATAGGTGATAACGGGCTGGGTGGACGCTTCGTCGAAGCTTTCCGTCATGCCGGCACTGCCGATAGCAGCTAAGGTTCCGCCGGTCACAATTGCACTTCCGTCGTAATCGAGGGCACTGTCACCATCGCTGGTCGGCCCGTACACGATCGTGGTTCCGCCGGTCACGAGAAGACCGCCGTTGGAATCAAGACCATCACCATCGGCAGATACGGTCAGGGTTCCGCCGGTAATTTTAATGTAAAGCTCAGAGTTTCCCCCGCCGCCGGGGCCTCCCTGCATCATCTGTGGAGCATCGCCGTCAGAAGGAGCATTCCCCGGATCGAAGTCCTGCGGCGCATTTCCGCCAGACGGAGCGTTCTCCGGATCGAAGTCCTGCGATGGCTGCATATCGCTGCCGTTTTCTGTATCAGGCGGCATTTGCGGAGGTTCCTTTCCGTCTGCCGTACCGGATATGCTGCTATCATCACCGGAGTTTACGACAGCACTGCTATCGTCGTTTGAGCTTGCGGCATTGCTGTCATCGTCACCGGAACCGGCAGCATTGGCGCCATCGTCGCTGGCATTTACGGTAATGTCACCACCATTGACCACAACGCGTTTTCCTTCCAGTCCTTCGTAGCTTTTTTCAACAAGGATCGTTCCGCCATGAATGACGGTGTCGAGATCCGCATGGAAACCGTCATCACCGGAGTTTACGGTGATGGTTCCGTCATCGACAACAATGCTGCCGGTTGCATGGAAGCCGTCCTGTTCCGCCTCGATCGTAAAAATTCCACCGGCAATATAGATATTTCCAAGCTCTGCGTCATCCGTATTCTTCGCTTTGACCGCACTGTTTGCAGCATCAATGTCAAAGCTTCCGTTCAGAATTTTAATCTGATCTTTGGCTGTGATCCCGTTGTCCGCAGCGGCGATTTTGTAGGTTCCGCCGCTAATCACAAGATCATCTTTGGATACAATCCCGTGCTTGTAGTCTGCCTCGATGGTCAGACTTCCTGTCCCGTTGCAGACAAGATCTGATTTGGAGAAGATAACGCCGTCTACCGTGTTGTCGTCAATCTGAGTGTACTCGTTTCCACCGCCAAGCGTGTTGCTGCTGTTTTCAGCAAGCGTGATGAAAACTTTGTCCGCTTCGCGAACGTAGATGGCAGCATTCGTCTCACAGTTGATATGGACTCCATCGAGTACGATCTGAACCTTGTCGGAATCGGATGCGTTTACGATAATCTGGCCATCCTCAAGTGTTCCGCTTACGATGTAAACGCCTTCTTCCGTAATGGTAATTGTGCTGCCGTCTGCTTTGGCTCCGCTGCCGGAGACGGTAGCTGTCGTCTTATTAAGTGTAATTTTTACGGCTTCCGACGCTTTGTAGCTTCCGCTCTTCTCACGGTCTGTGAATTCGGTGTCGATAGTGGATTCGGTCAGTTCCAGGTCAAAATTAATATCGGAAGCACTTTCCATTGCATTTTCCGAAGCTGTGCTCTCTGATGTGGCCGCCGCGTTGTCGGCAGATGTTTCGCCGGTTGACTCTGTACTGGCGGATTCGGCATTTACAGAGCTGGAAGATGTCACTGCTGTGCCGCATCCGCCGAAGGCCAGCGATGATGCAAGAAGCAGGCTGACGACTGCGCCGGTCTCTTTTTTTCTGTTTTTTTTCTTTCTGTTTCGATTCATTATAATTCCTCCCTTCCGGTCTGCGCACGACTGCACAGGATTTCAAGGTTTCCGTTTCTGCAGCGGAGCTGGTCAATCATGTTTTTCTCTTCGCCTTCCTCGCGGAATACGATGCGATACTCCAGCTTGAAAAGACTTCCCATATTCGTGGTTTTTACCTGTACAAGCTCGCAACGGGTCAGATACCTGGCAAAGATATCGTCAAAAACACTGGTATAATCAAGGGACTCCGGTTCCAAGATTTCCATTGACGAGCATGATCACCCTCTGTACGATCACAGGCATCAGAACAAGCGTGACAACAAAGCTTTTGGTGCATTCGCTTTTGTACCTGTAAACAGCAGCGATCAACAGTCCCAGAATCAGAGACACTGCTGTGCAGGCAAGGAACTGACCAAAGGTGAAGGCGGCGGTTGTTTCTGTAAAAACGGAACTGAATATTGTGTTAAGCATAGCAAATTCCTCCCAGAATTTTTTTATTTTCTTGTCTATTCAGAGCCCCATCTCGATTCCGCTTACGCTACATCGCGATGTTGCTTCTATTTTGCATGGCTCTGAATAGTTACATTTTCTTTTTTGTGAAGCAGATTATGTTTGAAAAAGGCTTTTCGCAAGCTGTGAGTCCACCCACTGCTTCTTGCTTTTCGCAATGGCCGCAGAGGACTTACCTGATTCAGCTAACGGAATGCTGTTTTTGATACGGTTTGCCGGATATCTGTGAATGGTATGAAAGCTTTTTCTTCTGATACTTTCTGATTTTCGATCTGATAGGCAAAGCCGTATTTAGAAAATGATGCCGGATAGATTGCAAGATCATCCAGAATTTTGCTGAACCATAGGGGCACAGCACCTGGTGATTTCACCTCCATGAGATACCAGCCTGGTTCTAAAAGCCTGGTTCCTTCCGTTGGACCGTCAAGACACAGATTGTCGGTACGCCATCGGATATTGGTGTCGAAGGTAACACGAAAGTTCCTGTCTTCCGTGCCGAAGCAGGCGATGCGGTCGTAGGCGATGTACATAGCGGGAGCAAGCCCCCGGTAGTAGTTGCGAAACCAGGTGATTTCGTGGAGAATCTGGCTGTCGAAGCCCGGTTCTGATTTTCCCGCAAGATAGGGAACCGCTTCTGATAATATCATGCGCTCGCGGCGTTTGTAGACGATTCCTTCATATTTTTTCTTTAGTTCTACGTATATGGGGCTGGTCTCTTTGGCCGGACCATAACTGCGGAGTCGCAGTTTTTCTTTGTAGACGGGTTTTTCCAGCGAACGGCGGATGAGCTGGTGATCCGGGGTATCGTAATAGAGGCTGCAGATGGTATCAAGGCCGTATTCATCCATCTGCAGATGACCCGGAAGGCTCTTGCGAAGCTTGCGAGCCATGATCGGGGAAAGCATGTATTTTGTTTCATACCGTTGGAAGGTCATGGGAATCTGTTGGCTTTGCATCATAATCGATTGATCCTTTCGTTTGATTTACTTCCGGAAATGTTTTTTACATTTTTAAGTATAATTAGGAAACTTTAAAGGAACCTTAAAGAATGGACGGAAAATGTGAAAGGTTTGTGAAAAGACGGACCTCTGTAATCCGGATCGCTTTTTGAATACCATATAAAAAAAGAGCCCTTTTCCGGACAAATTCGTTGGAAGCGGATTTGTTCGGAACGGACTCTTGCAGCCGATATGCAAAGTCATGAAACATATAAA
>ERZ1106973.3351-NODE-3351-length-10101-cov-2.950627_pt1 | contig 10101 bp, 8 predicted proteins | sample MGYA00403686_ERZ1106973 | MGnify/ENA primary metagenome ERZ1106973 (study PRJEB35170, sample SAMEA104062408) | human gut metagenome | biome: human gut; feature: human-associated habitat; material: faeces | place: Denmark | collected 2012-11-06 ...
AGGACTTAAGTATAATCTGTCTAATGGAATGTATTTTTCTGCTTCATGTATTCTATTTATTACTTCCTCTTTATTTTCTAACTTAGGTGACTTAGTTGTAATAAGTCCTAATACTACTTTTTTGTCTCCTGACACTTTTGCAAGCGGTGCAAATCCTCCTGAACGCTCGTCATCGAATTCAAGATAATATGCATCTACATTTTCCTCACCGAACAATATATCTGCTACCGGGTCATATGCTCCGCTGTTAGCATATGTTGAATGGAAATTTCCACGACATACATGTGTGTTGATTACTATGTCTTTAGGTGCATTTGCGATAACCTTATTATTAATATCCTTGTGTGCTTTCTGGATTTCAATTAATCCTTCCTGTGTTGTTCCGTATGCAAAATGTCCTGACTTATCTGCCATCATTCCCCATGTACAGTCATCTAACTGTATGTTTCTGCATCCTGCTTCATACAAATCATTAATAACCTTGCCGTATGCTTTTACAATATCCTCTGCTAATTCCTTATCTGTAGCATAATATTTTAATGTATGTTCTCTGTTAAATGGCATTGTAAACTGTGCCAAAAACTGTGCAGGTGATGGCATAGTCTGCTTTGCAACTGTGTTTTCATCTTCAAACTGTTTTACGAATTTGAAATGTTCTACGAAAGGATGCTCTCCTTTTATGCCAACTTTTCCTACCAAATATGTGTCATCAACCATTGCGTCTTCACCGTGGAAAGGTAAACCTGTCTTAGTTGGTGTATGTCCCACTCCGTCGAATCCCCACATAAAATCAAGATGCCATGTCGCACGTCTGAATTCTCCATCTGTGATTACGTGATACCCTAATTCTTTAACTTTTGTAATTAAAGCACCATCAAATCCGATAAGGCTTTTAAGCCAAATCAGAATTTCATTCTTCATATCTTCAAATTTATAGATAAATGAAATATTGTAAGCAATTTCATTTAATAATATCCATTCATATTCCTCAAGATAACCCATTTTTTTACCTCCGTCCCTGCGATAAGCATTTCACTTGATGGTCAATAACAACATTAGTTTTAAAAATACTTAAAAGCCGCTGTTCTCTAGACAAAAACACTCCCTTACGTGAAAAATCTTCTTTTGCACGGAAGAAAGTGTCTGGTCTGCGTTATAAACATCAAAAAAGGCGAGTATTATTCGCTATATAGATGCTGGTTTTCTGCTGCGCTGTTAAAGTTTTCATTTTTTCTCGTTTTCTTATGGCTATCTTTTTCAATTATTATACATTATTCGAGGGGCTCGGTCAAGATTGTTTTTTAAGGATTTATCACAGAGGCACATACTCACAACGCTCGAAGCTTGCTCCATTTCTGCGGGCTTTGCAGATCTCCCGATATCCCCATGACCACAGCCGCTTCGTCAATCGTTTTTCGCGAAATTGCACAAATCTCACAAATCCTGTAAGGCTCATAAACCTCGCGTGTTTCGTGGTTTTGCGGAATCCGTACTGCGGCATCCGTTTTACGAAAGGCATCTACGGAATCTGATGAAACGCTTTTGCCTCGCGGCAGTCTTTGGCAATCTGTGCGGAAAGTTCCTCAATCCCGCCGAATTTCACCTCATCACGGGTCTTTTTGATAAATTCGACCTTGATCATCTTGCCGTAGAGCTCCTTGTCAAAGTTGAAAATATGGGTTTCCATGTTTTTCTGGAAAGTGCCGATGGTCGGTTTGATGCCGACATTGGTGACACTCGGATAGCGTACACCGTTGTAGATGCAATAGGTGATGTAGACCCCGTTCGGCGGCGTCACCATGCTCTCGTCAATCATGATATTGGAGGTCGGAAACCCGATGCTCTTGCCCAGGCGGTTGCCGACCACGACTTCTCCGCCGATGTCGTAATTGCGTCCGAGGAATTTGCTGCATTCGTCCATTTCTCCCGCCATGATCAGACCGCGGATCAGCGTCGAGCTGACCACATCGCCGTCCACCGTCACCGCAGGCATCGCGTTGACATGAAAGCCATACCGCGATCCCAGGATCCGCAGCTCCTGCACGTCGCCCTTGCCGCGGTAGCCGAAATGATAATTGAAGCCGCAGAACAGCTCCTTCGCGCGGATCGCATCCACCAGGAGATTTTTGACAAAGGTCTCCGGCTCCATCGTCATAATGGCTTCCGTAAACGGAATGTCCACCAGATAGTCCACACCCATCTGTTCGATCAGGGCAGCCTTTTCTTCCCAGTAGATAATATTCTTGACAGGTTTTGCACCCGGAATCAGATTCTTCGGATGGCTGGAAAAGGTAAAGACACAGCTCTTGAGGCCGCGCACCTTCGCTTTTTCGACTGCTGCTGTGATGATCGCCCGATGTCCCACATGTACGCCGTCAAAGTTGCCGAGCGCGACTGCGGTTTCGGGCATGTCTTGGATTTTATCTAAACTGTCAAATACGATCATAATTCCTCACTTCTCAAAAAAACTTTGTCCGCCACCAGCTTTTTATACTGGTGATGGTAAAATGCCACGCCCAAAAAACGGCGGCCGTCCGGCATCTCCGGATTTTTTTCATACATTTTATATGCGCCGCGGTATTCCGGTCGAATTTCAAATTCCGGTTCTCGATAGCGGTAGCGTGGATTCTCTGTGATCTCGCATTCCCGCAGGGCGATGTGCCAGCCGTCGGTAAACTTCCGCGCAAGCTGCGGCTCCAAAAGCGCCGTACCGAAATGTGTGAGCGGCATATCCATCGGCTGTACCAGCTTTGCGATCTCCGCAAGCCCGACCTCCGATGCGGGAGTCAGCGTATATCGCCCATTCTCCTTATAGGTCCGGTGGCTGTAGGCATCGATCAGCGCGTCCAGACTGACTGCGTCCTCAAGGCGAAACGCTCCGCTGGCCACGCGGCACAGACTCTCCATCGCCGCGCCGCAGCCTAGGGTCTGTCCGACATCCTGACAGATCGTCCGGATATAGGTCCCCTTGGAGCATTCGACCACAAAGGTTACTTTTTTGATATTGCTGTCATGTGCGAAGTCCATCAGCTCGATATCCAGATTGCGGATATAGACTCTGCGCGGCTGCACACGCTCTGCGATCAGATCAGTCTCCCCGGCTCTGGCATAGTCGTAGAGCCTGCGTCCGTCGATGCGCACCGCGCTGTACATCGGCGGCAGCTGCAGGATCTCCCCTTGAAACGGTGCAAACGCCGCGCGGACAGCCGCCTCTGTCATATTGGCAGTGTCGCGCAGCTCCAGTACCTCGCCCCAGATGTCCTGCGTGTCGGTGATGACTCCCAAAGACATCGTGCAGCGATAGGTCTTAAAGTCCATGTCCATGTATTCTGCCACACGGGTCGCCTTACCGAGGCAGATCGGCAGTACGCCGGTCGCCATCGGATCGAGCGTTCCGGTATGACCGATTTTTTTCATGCCGAGCAGGCGTCTGAGATCGCCGATCACATCGTGCGAGGTCATGCCCGCCGGCTTATTGATATTGATGATTCCGTCTTTCATGTTCTGTGTTTTGTTTCATTTGAGACAGGCGGCAGTTTTTGGATGCTCGCAAGCAGTGCCGCCTCCATCTGCTGCACAGCTTCGGTGATCGGCATCCGCAGCGTTGCTCCGGCAGCCTTGATATGGCCGCCGCCGCCGAAGTTTTCCGCGATCTCCGCGACGTCACCCAGCCGCTTGGCGCGCAGGCTGACCCGCACGCTTCCGTCCTGCTGTTCCTTGAGGAAGGCTGCATATTCCACGCCGCTGATGCTGCGCATCTGATCGACCACATCTTCGGTCTCCTCTGCCAGCGCGCCGGTCTCTGTGAGCATGGCCTGCGTCATATAGCAAAGCGCCCCTCTGCCCTCCGCGATGAGCCGCATGGTCTCCAGCACCTTGATCTCGATTCGCTTGCGCTGCGGGCGCACGTTTTCATACAGCTCCACACTGACGTAGTTGCTGTCGATGCCCCAGTCACAGAGCGCAGCGGCAATCGCAAAGGTCTGTTTCGTCGTATTGGAATACTGGAAATTTCCCGTATCCGTTGTCATCGCCGCAAAAAGTGCCTCGCCGATCTCGGCATCCGGCTGCGTGCCCATCACCTGCAGGAGCTGATAAATCAGCTCTCCGGTAGCCGCTGCCTCCGGGTCCACGTAATTGTAATCGCAGAAGCTGCTCGTCGTATGATGGTGATCGATGCAGACCGTTGTTTTGCCTTGGCGGAACGCTTGCTTCCTGCCCGGAAAGCGGCTCTCGTCGCCGCAGTCCACGCAGACAGAGACATCGACCTCCGCCAAAATATCCGCATCCGTCGTGCAGTAGCCCCGATCCAAAAAGCGCAGATTCAGCGGAATCTCCTCTTCAATGAGGATATAAGCCTCTTTGCCCGCTCTGCGCAGCGCCTTGCAGAGCGCTGCACAGGAACCGAGGGCATCGCCGTCCATATGGATATGCGGGTACAGCAGCAGCTTCTTCGCCGCGAGCAGTACCGCACTGATCTCCTGAAACGTATTATTCTTCATCCTGTTCTTCTTCGTCCTTCTGATAGCTGTCAAAATCGATCCCATCCAGGATCTCGTCGATGTGCCTGCCGTAATCCATGGAGTGATCCATCTTGAAGATCAGCTCCGGAATATGGCGGACTTTGACCTGTTTTGCAATTTCCTTTTTGATGACGCCCTTGGCGCTCGCAAGCCCGGCGAGCACTTCGCCCTCCGCCTGCTGCTTCGCCTCTGCGTCCTGTGTCCCCGCAAGCAACGACAGATAGCAGGTCGCATAGCTGCCGTCACGCGTCACGCTGACGCCGGAGACACTGAGCATCTTGCCTGCCAGGCGCGGATCCTTGATGCCGTTGATCAGCATTTCGCTGACGATCCGGCGGATCTCCTCACCCAGCCTGCCTTGTCTATAACCTTTTCCCATGTGTTATTTCCTTTCCACTTCAACCATGTGGAAACATTCGATGACATCGCCTTCTTTGATATCGTTGTAGTTTTCAATACCGATACCGCATTCGTAGCCCTGGGCGACTTCCTTGGCATCGTCCTTGAAACGCTTGAGCGAAGAGATCTTGCCTTCGTGAATGACGATACCGTCACGCACCAGGCGGATCTCCGCGTTGCGGAGCACTTTACCCTCCTGCACATACGCACCGGCGATGATGCCGACATTCGGAACCTTGAAGGTGTTTCTGACTTCTGCTTTGCCGAGCACCTCTTCCTTGAATTCCGGATCCAGCATACCCTTCATCGCATCTTCGACATCGTTGAGAATATCATAGATGACACGATATAATCTGATCTGAATGTTTTCCCTGTCCGCAAAGGTCTGCACTGCCGTTGTCGGTCTGACATTGAAGCCGATGATGATGGAACCGGTCGTGCCTGCCAGCGTAACATCGGATTCGGTAACGGTACCGACCCCGGTGTGAATGATCTTGACGCGGACATTTTCGTTATTGAGCTTCTCGAGAGAGGAAACAATCGCGCCGATGGAGCCCTGTACATCGCCCTTGATGATGAGGTTGAGGTCTTTGACTTCGCCCTCCTGAATCTGGCTGAAAAGCTGTTCGAGCGTGGTGCTCGCGTTTCTTGCGAGAATTTCGTCTCTGAGTTTCTGTTTTCTGTTTTCGGCGATTTCCTTGGCGATCTTATCCTGCTTGACTGCGTTGAATTCGTCGCCCGCCTCCGGTACTTCGGAAAGTCCGAGGATCTCGACCGCTGTAGCCGGGCCTGCCTTTTTGATTTCCTTACCCTTGAAGTCGGTCATCAGACGGATTCTGCCGGAGCAGGTACCCGCAACGACGGACATACCGCTCTTGAGCGTACCGTTGGTGACCAGCAGAGTCGCGACCGGACCTTTGTTCTTATCCAGTCTCGCTTCGATGACGGAACCCATCGCCAGACGGTTCGGATTCGCACGCAGCTCCAGCACCTCTGCCTGCAGGAGGATCATTTCCAGCAGGTTGACAATGCCCTCTCCGGTCTTTGCGGATACCGGCACGCAGATGACATCGCCGCCCCAGTCCTCCACCAGAAGACCATGCTCGCTCAGCTCCTGTTTCACGCGATCCGGATTCGCGCTCGGTTTATCCATCTTATTGACAGCAACGATGATCGGCACGCCTGCTGCCTTGGCATGGCTGATAGACTCAATGGTCTGCGGCATCACGCCGTCATCCGCCGCAACAACCAGCACCGCGATATCTGTGATGTGTGCGCCGCGGGCACGCATCGCTGTGAAGGCTTCGTGACCCGGCGTATCGAGGAATACGATCTTCTGTCCGTTGATCATGACCTCGGACGCACCGATGTGCTGTGTGATGCCGCCGGATTCGGAGGCTGTGACATTGGTCTTTCTGATCGCGTCGAGCAGGGAAGTCTTACCGTGGTCAACGTGACCCATCACTGTGATGATCGGGGCTCTCGGCTTGAGATCCTCCTCTTTATCCTCAAAGAGTTCCAGACCTTCCTCTTCCTCTTCTTCCTCGACCTTTGCCACGACGACGCTGATGCCCAGATCGTCAGCCAGAATCATAATGGTGTCTTCATCGATACTCTGATTGATATTCGCCATGATGCCCATCTTCATGAGCGCCATGATGACCTGTGAGGTTGAAACGCCGACCTGCTCGCAGAAGCCCGCGACTGTGATCGGTGCAGTGACTGCAACGGTTCCGGTCGGAAGATCCTCCAGAATATCCTCTTCTTCCTCTACCACCGGCTTCGGTCTGTTGTGCTTCTTCGGCTTCGCCTGCTTTTCAAGAGAGCGCTGCTGCATTCTCTCTTTGTTCTTCTTGCCCTGTCCGCCGCCGCCGTTATCCAGCTTCGCGAATTTGTTTCTTTCCTTATCCGGGTGTACGCGCTTTTCGACATTCTTCTGGGTCGGCTTGGTCTCCATCTTGGAAAGTGCCGGACGATCGTCGCGGCTGCCGCCTTGACGCGGACCTCTGCTTTGTCCTCCCTGACCTTGCCCGTTTCTTGCGCCCTGCGGTCTGCCGTCGCGGTCACCGCGCGGACCTCTGTTGTCACGACTGCCGCCCTGACCGTCTCTTGCGCGGTAGTCTCTCTGCCCGTCGCGACCCGGTCTTGCGTCACGATCGCCGCGCGGACCTCTGTTGTCACGACCGCCACTCTGACCGTCTCTTGCGCGATACTCTCTTTGTCCGCTGCGCTGACCGTCGCGGCCCGGTCTTGCATCGCGGTCTCCCTGACGCTGCGGTCTTACCTCGCGGTTTTCACGCGGTGCAGATGATGTCTCAGCCTTCGGTGCCGGTTTTACAGCTGCCGGCTGCGCCGGAGCCTCCGCTTTCGGTGCAGGTGCAGGCGCGGCAGTCTCTGCCTTCGGTGCAGGCTGCACTGTCGGTGCTGCCGTTTCCGGCCGCGCATCCGTCGTCTTGCCAGCGGCTGCCTTCGGCATCTCTGTAGCCTGTGCTGCTTCTGCTTCGGCACTTGTTTTGCCTCTTTCCGCAACCTCCTTCGGGACGACCGGTTTGCCCATCGGCTTGCCGATCGGCGGTTTCGATCTGTTTTCTAAATCCTTGTTTACCACAGGCGTGCCGAGCGGCGGTCTGTGCGCCGGTCTCTCCTGCTGCGCGGTCTGATGCTTTACCTGTTTATTTGCACCCAGTGTTCTCACCTGGGAAATGCTTGCCGCTTTCACGGTACCTCTCGGTTGTTCGTCCTTTTGGCTGTCGACCTTTTTCGGCGTCGCCTTTACGATCGTCGTCTCCTGTGCTTTACTTTCTTTTGCCATCAGAACACCTCCTTTTCTGACGATTGCATATCATCAATTTCTTTCAAAATAACCTCTGCGAAATTTGTATCTGTGATGGCGAAGATCCCTTTCCCTGCCGTTCCTGTCATGTGGGAAAGCTCCTCCATCGTGCCGAACACGCGGTACGGTACACGATGTTTGCTCGCCAGTGATATCATTTTTTTGATCGAGTTCTCTGCAAGATCTGCCGCAAGGAGCACGAGTCTGACCTTCCTTTTCTCCATCATGAACATGCAGGTATTATAGCCGTTCACAATCTTGCCTGCCTTGGCAGCAAAGCCGAGATAACTCATGACCTTTGCTCTCATGCGTCCTGCCCCTTTCCGGCATCCGCACCGTCAGCCGCATCATCAAAAGCTGCCAGCTGCGCGAAGATCTCTTTTTTGATCTCCGGTTCGATCGCCATCGAAAACGCGCGTTCCAGTGCGTGGCGCTTCTCTGCCTTTTCCCGGCAGTCCGGGCTGTTCTTGCAGATATACACGCCCCGACCCTTGGCTCTGCCGCTCGGATCGACGCTGATCTGCCCCTCGTAAGCCGCGATGCGGATCAGTGCCTGCTTTTCTTTGGACTGCATGCAGCCGACGCATTTTCTCATGGGTACTTTTCGTTCTTTCAAGTCTAGTCCTCCACGAAAGTGATCTCTGCCGCCTGCGGCGCTGCCGCTTCTGCCTGCGGTGCAGTCTCATCGGTCTCTGTGAGACCTGCTTCGTCCGCAGGATCAGCTGTTTCCGCCGCCGCATCTGCTGCATCTGCTGCGTCTGCCGCTTCTGCCGCTGCAAAATCTGCTGCCGGCGTCTCGTCGTAAGCTTCCGCTTCGTCCGCCGTATCGTCAAGCTCTACAATATCGTTCGCTGCCTCCTGCGCCGCGAGGAACTGGCTGTGGCTCTTGATATCGATCTTCCAGCCGCTGACCTTTGCCGCCAGTCTGACGTTCTGACCTTCCTTGCCGATCGCCAGAGAAAGCTGGTAATCCGGCACAACGACCGTTGCCGCCTTTTCGCCGTCCTCTGCCGGCAGGACTTTTTCGACCTTCGCCGGGCTGAGCACGCTGGCGATCAGTTCTTCCGGGTCCTCACTCCATGCAATGATGTCGATCTTTTCTCCATGCAGCTCGTCAACGATTGCCTGCACACGCGCACCGCGGGTACCGACACAGGCGCCGACCGGATCGACGTTTTCAAACTCGGTATAGACAGCCATCTTGGTTCTCGAGCCTGCCTCTCTGGCAATGCCCTTGATCTCAACCGTGCCGTCCTCGATCTCCGGTACCTCCAATTCGAACAGGCGCTTGACCAGACCCGGGTGGGATCGGGAAAGGAACACCTGCGGTCCCTTGTTGGTCTTTTTGACATCCATGATGTAGACCTTGAGTCTGTCGTTGACCTGATAGCGTTCGCCCGGCACCTGCTCGTTCGCGGATAAGATACCCTCGGTCCTGCCGATATTGATGAACAGCGTCTCGTTGCTGATGCGCTGCACTGTTCCGGTCACGATCTCGCCCTGACGCGTAATGTAATCGTCGAAGATCATGCCGCGCTCCGCTTCGCGAATGCGCTGCACGACGACCTGTTTCGCCGTCTGTGCCGCGATACGTCCGAAATCTCTCGGTGTGACCTGATATTCCACCACATCGCCGACCTCGTAGCGGTAGTCGATCTCTCTGGCCTCCTCTAAGGAGATCTGCGTATATTCATCTTCTACCTCGTCTACGATGTCCATTCTCATGTATACGTTGATATCGCCGTTTTCCTGGTCAATATCGACGCGAACATTCTGCGATGTGCCGTAGTTCTTCTTGTATGCAGACACCAGTGCGGATTCAATGGCTTCGATCAGAACATCCTTGGGGATATGCCGTTCTTTTTCCAGATCCGCAATTGCCTGTATAAATTCCTTGTTCATTTTGTTTATAACCTCCTTAGAATATGACAGCAAGTTTCGTTTTCGCTACCTGCTCTCTCGGAAATGTAAATTCTGTACCGTCACTTTGTCTGAGCACGATCTGTCCGTCCGCCATGCCAATCAGCGTTCCCTCGAAGGTTTTCCTGCCGTCCAGTGCCTTATATAAGCTTATGTCGACCTGCTCACCCGCAAAACGAATAAAATCTTTTTCGCGCAGCAATTCCCGGTCCATGCCCGGTGAAGATACCTCCAGATAGTAGTTCTGCGCGATCGGGTCCAGTCTGTCAAGCTCTGCACTGAGGAAGCGGCTGACCTTCTCGCAGTCATCCGTCGAAACATATTGCGTGCTTGATGCCGTCTGTGCGTCTTCTGCTGCCTCTGCAGCTGTCTCGCGCTGCGCAGCCCCGGCTGTATCCGCATGCACGGTCTCGATCTGCGCCGCTG
>ERZ1106973.3352-NODE-3352-length-10097-cov-2.943637_pt1 | contig 10097 bp, 6 predicted proteins | sample MGYA00403686_ERZ1106973 | MGnify/ENA primary metagenome ERZ1106973 (study PRJEB35170, sample SAMEA104062408) | human gut metagenome | biome: human gut; feature: human-associated habitat; material: faeces | place: Denmark | collected 2012-11-06 ...
CAGTTCGGCAGATATGGCTTCCCAAGCTTGCCGGACTTCATTCATAGTAGTATTGTCTCCTGTAAATATCACGAGGTCAGGCTTTTCAGAATCAAGTACTTCTTTGATCATATCTCCCACTATTCGGTCTTTCTCCTGATCATGTCCCAAGTGCATATCGGTAAATTGTGCTATCTTAAATTCACCATTGGAATTAAAGCTGATTTTATCGGGAGCTTGTTGCGCTTGGATAAAGAAGCCGGATAGCAATAATACGCTGCTTAAAATAATCTTTTTCATTATAAATATGGGTTAAGAGTATATATTTTATTCTATGATTTTTTTTGCCACCAGGTAGCTTGGTTTATTTTGTCATTTCCTGCACCGAATTGGCGTGTAATAGCCGTTTCTACGTTAGTACCGTTGTTATCATATTCTCCTTGCGGATACATCCAGCGTTTGGGGATTTCTGTTCCGGCTGGGCGACGGAAGTCCGGGTAGCCGGTACGTAGTTGTTCGTAAAAGGAATCCCAGTTGCCTTGGTAGAATGTAACCAGGTATTTCTGCATGATAATGCGTTCTATCTGCTCTTCAGTACCCGATGCTTGGGTGAAGTCAACCAATGGTTCTTTCAGATATTGGGCCACTGCGTTCTCGTTCAGATAGCCGGCATAATCTTTTGCATGGGTTTCGTAGAAAGAGAATGAGGCGCGGATACCTTTCTCGTAATACGTTTGTGCATTGCCACTGATCCATCCCCGTACAACAGCTTCAGCAAGAATTTGTTGTAGTTCGGCATATCCCATCAGCATGGTGGGCTCTACAATCGGATCTGTACGGAAACGGTCGTTGATGGGCGATATGGTACCCTCACTAACTTTGATAATAGCATCGCTATAAGGGGCGGCAGGGTCTCCTCCTTCGTAAGAGCTGAAGTCGTCGATAGGTTTTCCTTCAGTCTTTCCTTTGTTGGTCTGTGCGCTGAAGATGAACAGGCGTGGGTCCCGACGTTCGCGCATACGTTGGATAAATGTATCATCCATATAATAGCCGGACCATTGGGCATTGAATTGAGGATATCGGTTGCCCTGCTGATCCAGGTAAACCAACTGTCCATTGTCTGCCAGGCTATTCATCAACGGGCTGTTTGTCGCAATGTTTTTAAACTCAGAAGCGATATTTATATTCCCGACTGTTGTATGATTGGAGAGGGTCATCAGCACTTTCAGACGAAAAGAGTTGATCAGTTTCCTCCACTGGGTGCTATTTCCGTTATAGATGATGTCTCCGTCAATGACAGATGCGTCATTTGCCAGTATTTCGTCTGCTTCTCTCAATTCTTGGAGGATTCCTGCAAAAACATCCTCTTGTGCATCATATTCGGGAGTGTATATTTCTTCTTTTTCTCCTTTCAAGGCCTGACTGTAGGGGATGTCTCCGAAACGGAGAGTCAGTTCATAGAAGTAGTAGGCGCGGAAGAACTTAGTGAGTGCCGTATACACCGGAGCATTTACACGTTCTGCCTCTTCACCCATCTTTTGTACATTGCGGAGATTGTCATAGTAGCCAAAACTTCCGCGGGTCCATTTGTAATATTGATCTGCACTCTCTCCGTCGGCTTGAATTACTTTTTTGGTAGCATACATTCCGTCAGTCCCTCTTTTAAAAGCATTCATGCAGATTTGGGTAAGCAGGAGTTTGGGGTGGGTCTGGGTGGCATTGTCCGGATCAATGTTCATCTCTTCCAGATTTCCACAGGAAACGCACATCCACACAGATACGATGAGTAATATTATCTTTTTCATTTTATAATTTCTTATTAGTTTCTTATTCGTTTAGAATTTTATGTTGACGCCCATGCCGATATAGCGTGCGGTTGGATCGTTGGCACCTCCGTCGTTGCTGTCTCCGGTGTAGTCCGGATCGACAAAGGGGACTTTTTTCCAGACAGCTAGGTTGTTGCCAAACACTGTAGCTGTAAGTCCTTTCACGGGGCTTTGTTTCGAAAGTAGTTTGGTGAAGTTGTAAGTCAGTGCCACTCGGCGGAGCTTAATGTAGCTACGGTCGAATACATTGGCAAATTTGGCATTTTCTTTCGAAGATACATAAGCTTGATAAGGATAGTTCTGGCACCATTGTTGCCAATCGACCGCTGTCGTGTTACGTTTGTAGGTGCGTGTGTCAGAGATTACATTACCGTCGATGTCACGTTTCAGCTCTCCTCCGGTTACGACTACCCCATTGGGTACATATATCGGGTGTCCGACGGCATATTGTGCATCCCTGTACTCCACTGATTCCGGATGCTTTCCTCCCCACCATAACTTTTCGCTCAATACAGAATAGATTACTCCTTTATAAGCGCCGTCCAGATCGACAGACAGTGTGAAGTCTTTGTAGCGGAAAGTATTTTGCATACCCATTCGGAAGTTCGGATCCAGATGTCCCAGATATTGTTTATATGCGTCTTTAGTAGGCATACCGTTTTCATCCAGAATCAATTCTCCATCAGCACTTTTCTGCCATTGTGAACCGTAAAATGCATCGGCACGGTCGCCCACTTTCAGGTCACCGAACTTTTTCTGTCCGCCATATATTTCCGTCAATTTTTTTACACTCTTACTCCAGTTCAAGGAGAAATCCCATTGAAAATCTTTATTTTTGATAGCCTGTACATTGGCCATGATTTCCCATCCGTTGGTGGTATATTGGTTACCGTTCACTTTACGGCTGGTGAAACCTGATGCATTCGAAATATTCAGGTCGATAATCTGGTTTTCATCGATCGTATGATAATAAGTCAGGTCGAAAGATAACCGGTTACGGAAGAATGCAGTTGACAATCCGGCTTCCCAGGATGTCGTTTTCTGAGGTTTAATGTAGTAGTTGACCAGAGAAGAAGGGTAGGAAATAGATGGATTTGAACCGTAATTGGAATCTTTTGTATAAGTGGACATGATCTGGTAGGGAGACAGGTCGGTAGAGACAACCGCCCATGAACCATACATTTTGAGATAGTCCATAAATGTTGGCAATTTGATGTATTCGGATACCATAGTACTCAGTGCGACAGAAGGATAGAAGTAAGAGTTACTGCCTTTTGCCAGAGTAGATGACCAGTCATTACGTCCTGTCAACGTCAGATAGGCATATTTGTAAAGATCAAGGTTGATTGATCCATAAATACTACGGATTGATTTTTCATTTCGGTTGGCATCGGTAATGGAAGGACCTTGTGTGTTTTTGATACTGTATACGAATGGAACAATCAAACCGTCGGTAGACTGATATTCCTGACGGTAATTACGGTAGAATACCGAAGTTCCGGCATTCAGGGTGAAGAGGATATCCGGAGTCAGATCTTGAGTGTAGGTAGCCAGTACATCAGCGTCTACATTAGTTTGACGGTCATTCCATACTTTGTAGTCACCTTCCCGGGAGTCACCGTAGTTCATGTAAGTTTTGGGTACTTTCATTTCCTGAAGAATTGTTTTCTGGCGTAAGGCGGCACGTCCCTGTATGTTCAGATTGGGGAGGATTTGATAATTCAGGCGGACTTGCCCGTTCACCACATCCCGACTTTCGGATTGCTGGAGCTCTTCGGCTGCAAAGTAAGGATTATTATACCATGCATAATTGTAACTTGCCTGCCGATACCCTTCCTGTCCGGGAACGTATTTGTGTTTTTGGAGTTCTTTACCGTTCACATCGTCTCCCATCCATACAACGATGGTGTACATGTGGTTTTTAGGTCCGTATCCGTAGCGCGGATAACTCGGGGCAACTATTTTGTTGTAGGCCAGATTGGCATCCAGCTGCAAGTTTTTAGCCAGATCAAAGGTAGAGTTGAAGTTGATACCTCCACTGTGCATTTCAGTAGAAGGCACCTGTCCCTTTTGGTAAGCATATTGTCCGGTGACGAAGTAGCGTGCTTTTTCTCCTTTATAAGCTATTGAGATATTATTGTTGGTTACTAGTCCGGTTTGCAGAAAGTCTTTCAGGTTGTCATGGGATACCCAGTCGATAGGTATACGTTCATAGCGCGATTTGTCATCATACTGAGTACCTTTTACATCTCCCCACCAGGGAATCTCTTTTCCAGTCACTTTATCCCTGATCGGGCTGTTCCACTGAGCTACTTTGGTTCCTACATTTAATTTGGGTCCCCAAGTCATGTCACCGTCCGAAATGCCGCCATCTGCACCGTCCCAGAATTCATATTTACCATTTGAACCGCTACCGTATTGATGTTGTGTCTCGGGAAGCACTGCAAAGCCGGCTGTGATCATGTTGTTGGTAGAGAAGTTGATTTCCAAGCCTTCTTTTTTGGCCGTTTTACTGGTGATCAGAATTGCTCCGTTTTTCCCGCGTGAACCGTATAAAGCTGAGGCTGCCGTACCTTTTAGTACATTGACACTTTCAATATTCTCACTTGAGATGTCGAAAAAGTCGGTTTCTACCGGAACTCCGTCCAGTACAACCAATGGTGCGTTGCCGCGCAGTTTGAAACTCGGTGCCTGGAAAATACCGGTAGGGTTGGCTACCAACAGACCGGCTACTTGTCCGGAAAGGGCCGAGCCCACATTCAGACTGGGAGTGGCATTCAATACCTCACTGTTGATTTGTTGGGTTGTGTAACCGATCTTCTTCTTTTGCTGCTTGATACCGATTGCAGTGACCACTACCTCGTCGATGGCCTGAATGTCATCGGACAGTTCAACATTGATTACAGTGTTGTTACCTACCTCTTTCTCTACTGTGCTGTAACCTACGAAAGAGAATAGTAGTGTTGCGTTTTTAGGAACTTCGATGCTGTAACGACCATCTATATCGGTGACAGTTCCGTTTGATGAGTTTTTCACCATGATAGTGGCACCAATTACTGCCCCCATTTTGTCTGTGACTGTACCTGTTACTTTGACTGATTGTGCGAATGCAAGTGATGTGCACAATAACATACTACAGAGTAGCAGGAGAAATTTACTGTTCATAAGTACTAATCATTGAGTGTTTAGTCATGGCGAGTGCGGGGGCAAAAGTTTTCTTTTGCCCAAGACTTGCCATTAATATTAATTTACCTATTGAAAAAAAGAATTTTAGATTTCTGTCAGTTTTACATTTTGAAATACGGAGAGAAGGTCGGTTGCATTTTTGCGATTTATCTGTAAAGCGTCTTCAAATGATTCGCTTTCGGAATCATAGGCAGAAATCGCTACTTTCAGTACATTTGTGAACTCTGCAGCTACTTGCTCTCTGGTCATTTGGTTGCTTTTGAGCTCTTTGTTCAGCTGTTTCTCGATGGAGCGTACTGCGTTGTAGATAGTGGGTTTGCGAATTACGGTACGGCGGGTAGGGTCTCCGGGAACCACTTCTTCCCTGACTACATAGATCTTCATGAATTGGTTATAGAGATAACCGGCTTCTTGCCCGAATTTGTAGTTACCCGCATTAGCCAGTGCATCGGCAGAAGGTTGTTTGATGGTGGAGTAGAACTCCCATGTCTTTTTGACGACAGAATTGAGTTCTGTTTTGTTCTTATTGTCGGATTTATCATCGTCCGGCAATGAATTGACTGCATTTAAGGCAACACTGGATGCCAATAAAGCAAATACTAAAATAAGATGTCTTTTCATAACTTTACCTCTTTTTAATATGGTGCTGCAAAGATCGCAGTGTCATGTTAAAAAGAGGTATCGTCTTTGTTACAATTCGGCTATTTCTTTCAGCCATGCAGCCGAACTGGCATCACTTGGCATGCGCCAGTCTCCTCTGGGGCTGATGGATATACTTCCTACTTTCGGTCCGTCCGGCAGGCAAGAGCGTTTAAACTGCTGGTTAAAGAAGCGGCGGAAGAAAGTTTGCAGCCATTTGTTGATTGTTTCATCATCATAAACTCCACTGAATGCAGTTTGTGCCAGGAAGTAGATTTTTGACGGGCGGAAGCCGAACCGTAAGAAATAATACAGGAAGAAGTCGTGTAGTTCGTAAGGACCGACGAGGTCTTCCGTTTTTTGTTTGATTTCTCCGTTTTCATCTGCCGGTATCAGTTCCGGACTGATAGGAGTGTCCACAATATCCAGCAGAGTTGCTTTGGATGTTTCATCCATACCGTTTTCGGCTACCCACTGTACTAAGTGTTTCACCAGTGTCTTGGGAATACCTGCGTTGACACCATACATCGACATATGATCTCCGTTGTACGTTGCCCATCCCAATGCGAGTTCCGACAGGTCTCCGGTTCCGATCACCATACCCCATGTTTGGTTGGCTATATCCATTAAGATTTGGGTACGTTCGCGTGCCTGTGAATTCTCGTACGTTACATCGTGTATATTGAGATCGTGTCCGATATCTTTAAAGTGTTGGATACATGCTTCCCTGATACTGATTTCCCGTATTGAAACTCCCAAGGAATTCATCAGGTCGATGGCATTGTGATAAGTGCGGTCGGTTGTTCCGAATCCCGGCATTGTTATACCCAGAATATCTTTGCGGGATAATCCCAATTTATCGAATGTCTTGACGCACACCAATAAGGCGAGTGTTGAGTCAAGTCCTCCGGAAATACCTATTACGGCTGTTTTTGCTCCGGTATGTAGCAGACGTTGTGCCAGTCCGGCTATTTGAATCGAGAAGATCTCTTCACAGCGACTGTTGAGTTCGTTTCCTTGCGGAACAAAAGGATGTGGATTGAATGTACGGGTCAGGTTCAGATCTTTACTGTTGACAAACTCTGTAGAAATTCTGACAGCCTCTTTGCCCGGACAATTAGCCTTGTTGGCAGCAAAAGTTGTGTTGACCCGACGCTCTGCACGGATACATTCCACATCAATTTCATTGATAATCAACTGTTCCTCCATGCAGAAACGTTCACTTCGTGCCAGTAGATATCCGTTTTCGTAAATAAGTCCGTTTCCGGCAAAAACAACATCTGTTGTCGATTCACCGAAGCCACTCGACGAAAAAACATAACCGGAGATGCAGCGTGCAGATTGCTGGCTGATCAGAGAGCAAAGATAATTGTGTTTACCAATACCTTCGTCATCGGCGGAAAGGTTAAAGATGATTTCAGCCCCTTGCAGTGCGAGTGAGGAACTGGGCGGAACGGTAGCCCAAAGGTCCTCACAGATTTCTATGCCGAAAGTTGTTTCCGCAGTTTCGAACAACAGATTGTTGCCCATCGGGACAATCTGTCCGCAAAGCCGCACACTGTTTTCCGAGACTTGTAGGGCGGATGTAAACCAACGTTGCTCGTAGAACTCTTTATAATTAGGCAGGTAAGTTTTGGGCACTACTCCCAGTATTTTGCCTTTCTGGATAACTACTGCAGCATTAATTACTGTGGAGTTGACTACTACCGGCATGCCCAGTATGGAAATGATGTCCAGTTGGCGGGTACTGTTTAGAATCTGTATCAAAGCCATTTCTGCCTGTTCAAGCAAAAGTTGCTGGGCGAACAAGTCTCCACAAGTATATCCGGTAATGCACATTTCGGGAAAAGTGAGAATCTGTACTCCTTTACCTTCGGCTATGGTAATAAGACCCTCCAATCTTTCAGAATTAAATTTGCAATCTGCTACTTTTACGCGGGGAACGGCCGCCGCAACTTTTACGAATCCGTAGTTCATTTTCTATTAGAGTTTATCATTTCTTGTTGCAAAAGTAGACATTTTAATCGAATCTTTGTATTTTTGTCAAAATTGAATTGATACATTATATTATTAAATCGCACAAAAACATGAAGAAGATGCTTATGGCTGCCGGAATGGCTGCCGTGATGACTGCTTGCGGCACAGCCGGACAGAAAGCAGCCACCGATGCCGGAAACCCTTTTCTGGCAGAGTATTCAACTCCTTTCGGTGTTCCACCGTTCGACCTGATTAAAGTAGAGCATTACAAAGAAGCTTTCCTGAAAGGAATGGAAGAACAGAAAAAAGAAATAGATGCTATTGTCAATCAGCGTTCGGTTCCCGATTTCGATAATACCATCGCTGCATTCGATCAGAGTGGAGAGTTGTTAAATAAGGTGAGTACTGTGTTTAGTGGTCTGAACAGTTGTAACACGAACGATGAAATGCAGGCTTTTAATAAAGAGATTACTCCGTTGCTTTCGGCACATCGGGACGATATTAGTCTGAATCCGGCTCTTTTTGCCCGTGTGAAAGAAGTTTATGAACGTCGGGAGAAACTGGGATTGGATAAGGAGCAGAATAAGTTACTGGAAGAAACTTACAAGAAGTTTGTTCGTGGAGGTGCCAATCTTGATTCTGTGGATCAGGCGAAGTTGCGTCAACTCAATAGTGAGATTTCGATGTTGCAATTGACTTTTGGACAGAATCTGCTGAAAGAAACCAACGCTTTTGAGTTGGTGATTGATAAGAAGGAAGATCTCGCCGGATTACCCGAAAGTCTTGTGGCATCCGCAGCCGAAGCGGCTAAAGGGGCAGGTATGGAAGAGAAGTGGCTTTTCACTTTGCACAATCCGAGTGTAATGCCCTTCTTGCAATATGCAGATAATCGCGAGTTGCGTGAGAAAATCTTTAAAGGATACATCAATCGCGGCAACAATGGCAATGAGGCCGATAATAATGAAATCGTGAAAAAATTGGTTGCTTTGCGTCTGGAGAAAGCCAAATTGATGGGATATGCCGATTATGCTTCTTATATTTTGGAAGACCGCATGGCAAAGAACGAGGAAAATGTATATCGTTTACTGAATCAGATCTGGACTCCTGCAGTGGCGAAAGCCAAGGAGGAATTGTCTGATATTCAGTCTGAAATAAAGAAGGAAGGCGCTAACTTTACCCCCGAAGGATGGGATTGGCGCTATTATTTTGAGAAAGCGAAGAAAGCCAAGTTCAGTTTAGACGAGAATGAAGTGCGTCCTTATCTTGAATTGAATAATGTGCGTGAAGGTGCTTTCTATGTAGCTAACAGACTTTATGGCATTACTTTCACCGAAATTAAAGACATTCCGAAACCGCATGAAGAGGCACAGGCTTTTGAGTGTAAAGATAAAGACGGAACCCATCTTGGTGTGCTGTATATGGACTTTTTCCCTCGTAATAGTAAGCGGGGAGGCGCATGGTGCGGAACTTATCGTTCTCAAACCTATCGTGACGGTAAACGTTTGGCGCCGGTAGTTACGATTGTGTGTAACTTTACCAAGCCTTCTTCGGGACAGCCTGCCCTGCTTAGTGCCGATGAGGCCGGTACTTTATTCCATGAATTTGGTCATGCACTCCACAATTTGTTTAAAGATGTACACTTTCATGCCGTATCCGGTGTACCGCGTGATTTTGTGGAATTACCTTCTCAGGTTATGGAGCATTGGGTATTCGAACCGGAGGTGCTGAAAATATATGCCAAACATTATCGGACCGGTGAAGTGATTCCTGCTGCATTGATTGAGAAACTCGATAAGAGTGGAAAGTATGGCCAGGGGTTTGCCACAACCGAATATCTTGCCGCTTCTCTGCTTGATATGGATTACCATGTACTGAAAGAGATTCCCCGGAATATGGATGTCACTGAATTTGAGGCTGCTGTGCTGAAAGAGCGTGGCTTGCTAAGTCAGATACCTCCTCGTTATCGTACTACATACTTCAATCACATCATGAACAGCGGCTATACGGCTGGTTATTACAGTTATATTTGGGCCGAAGTGTTAGATAGCGATGCTTTTGAAGCATATAAGGAAACCGGTGATCTGTTTAATCAGGAAGTGGCTTCCCGTTTCCGTCGTTATATTCTCACTCCCGGAGGCATCGACGATGCGATGGATATGTATAAGAACTTTCGGGGTAAAGAACCGGGCATAGAACCTTTGTTGAGGAATAGGGGACTATAGATCGGCTTGTATAAGGCTTTGGCACTATGTTGTTGGGTGAGAGGCTAGCTCTTTTTTTATTTTTTGCTAAAAATAAATGCGGAAAATATAAAAAATATAAGCCCTTGACAAAGTGGCTGTTTACAGACTGGCAGTACGAAAGAACAGATTATGTATGGGAGAAGGAAGGACGGGAAGCAGGACAGGATACTTATTTTTCCGTCAGTTTTTGTGGAAACATTTTTCCTCATCGATTTCCACAAGAATAATGTCATCTCCGATCTGGCAG
>ERZ1106973.3353-NODE-3353-length-10094-cov-5.494671_pt1 | contig 10094 bp, 6 predicted proteins | sample MGYA00403686_ERZ1106973 | MGnify/ENA primary metagenome ERZ1106973 (study PRJEB35170, sample SAMEA104062408) | human gut metagenome | biome: human gut; feature: human-associated habitat; material: faeces | place: Denmark | collected 2012-11-06 ...
ATGCAATCCATTATTCTGTAAGGGATAATGGCGTGATCCGAAAGCTTGCTGCTTATAGTAACTCATTAACTAACGTACCTTGAAAATTTCATATAAGACAACAAATATTTCATATTATTAGTGTTTTCCATTAACATACATTCAGATTCTTTGTTACTTTTTTAGCTGTTTGCTGAAAGTAAGGCGCACTGATCCAGACTGTCCAGATAGGCTGACAGTTTTTTAAAATTCAATGCCGCAAGTTTAATTCCGAACCGAAGCTTTGTGGCTAAAAGTCCTCTGACCGGCATTGCCCTGTCTGCTTGATATAGCTGCAGCTTTTCGGGGCATTTCCGGCAGGACAGCTGATAACCCTGTCCCTTCTTCTGTGAATAAGAAATTATTCATTCTTAGCAAAAAACATAGGATCACCTCACAAATAATCTGAGATCATTATACCATTTCCTGACATAAATTTATTGTTTTATATGAAATTTTCAAGGTTCGCACGGGTGTACCTTTTTTTACAAAAATGATTAGTCAATATTTCTAAATTTAAAGGTTAATTTTCCTATATCTTCCAATATACTATCCATGATATCTTTCAGATAAGCAAAAACGCGCGTGAAAATCTAAAATAATCTTGGAGAGTTATTGCAATGAGAGACAAATAATAGAGGTATTGTAAAATCTCAAATGTTTGGCCTTATAGTAGGACTTTCTAAGAATATAGGGAGGAATAACATGAAAATGAAGAAAATTTTAGCTCTGCTTATGGTAGCAGCACTCTGCGTTGGAACAGTGGCAGGATGTGGCTCCAAGGATACGGAAAGCAGTAAGAGCGAAAGCAGCAAGAATGAAAACAGCGAGAGCAGTACTGGGGACAGTAAGGATGATTTGTCACCTATAACTTTTAAGTACTACAATGCAGACGGAAAAAATGGTAACTGGGAAAATCCTGTTGCTCAGGCGATTACTGAAGCCACAGGTGTGACTTTGGATATTTCCTATCCGGTAGCCAGTACAGGTGATCCTTCCGAGGATATATCTTTGATGATTGCTGAGGACGAATATCCAGATATGATTTATGCTAAGCAAAGTGTAAACAGTCTGTATGAGGCAGGTGCACTTATTGATATGACAGATCTGATCGAGGAATATGGTCCAAATATTAAAAAAATGTACGGCGATGAGTTTGAAAAGCTGAAATGGGGTTCTGGAGATGAAGGAATATATCAGCTTTCTTATGCTGGTGTAGGATACCAGACTTTGGTAACCGGAGGAAACTGCCAGATACAGTACGCAGCTCTTAAGGAAAATAATTATGAATATCCTAAGACTCTGGAGGAGTATGAAGCCCTGATCAAGCAGTACCTGGCAGCACATCCTAAAACCGATGATGGTCTGGATACCATTGGTATTTCCATGAGTGCTGCTGACTGGCACTGGCTCATTACACTCAGTAATCCCGCTGGATTTATTGCTGATGGTGCACCGGATAACGGTTCCTGGCTTGTTGATGATAACTATAACTGCATTTACAAGCATGTGAGTGATAAAGAAAAAGAATATTTCAGATGGCTGAGTCGTATGTATGATGAGGGAATTCTGGATCCAAACTTTGCAACACAGACAGATGACGATTACATTGCAAAGCTTGCCAGCGGACGTGTTGTAGCTATTACTGATGCATTTTGGCATTATGCACAGGCGGAAGCAACATTGAAAGCAGAAGGAAAACTGGATAAAACATATTGTCCGCTTCCTGTGACAATTGATGCTGAGACGAAGGCACCCACACTGATGTATCAGGGTCTTCAGGTTGGATACGGAATGGCAATCACAAAGAGCTGTGAGGATCCGGTTCGTGCAATTAAATTCCTTGATTATCTTTGCTCCGATGAGGGTGCAGTACTTTACAAATGGGGTGTTGAAGGAGAAAACTATTTTGTAGATGAGAATGGAATGAGATATCGTACGGAAGAAGAGATTGCAAAAGCAAGTTCTGATCCGGATTACGGAAAAAATACTGGTATTGGCAATTATACGGGATTTCCGATTTATGGAGACGGTGCAGTGGATGAAAATGGTAATCCTTACACACCTGTTACGAGAGAATCTGTAATTGCAGAGTATAACGAGGAGCAGAAGGCAGCTTGTGAAGCATGGAATGTAGAGATGCTGACCGATATCTTCCCGCAGCCAGATGAATTCGAAACACCGCCGTATTCCCCACTTTGGGCATATGCGACACCGCAGGAGATTACGAGCAATGTGGAAATTCTGAATGAGATTGCATGGCCGGGACTGATTAAGTGCGTAACAGAAAGTGTAGATAATTTTGATGCAAACTGGGATAAGCTGATTGCGGATTATGAGGCTAATGGATTGGAAGAAACAGAACAGATGATGACAGATTTCCTGGCAGAAAAAATTTCATAAACAAAAATATGGAAACTGATAAAGGGAATTGATTCGTAAGGAGTCAGGTTCTTTTCATAAATGGATAAGAGGGGAATAGAAGAGTGATAAAACGACTCCTTTTTGGGATTCATCACTGTCTATGGAAGAACGTCTCGACTGACGGCTGGCAGAGATGACGCTGGAAGCAGTGCTTGAGATAACGAATACCGGAACTATGGTTTCTGATGAAGTGGTGCAAATATACGGTATTGCACCTGCATGCAGTTTAGTATTCCGGTTGAGGAACTTCGTTTTTATGATGTCATCAGCCAGTCTCTGATGGTTGAAGAAGGATGCTATATCATCGGTGCGGGAACATCGAGTGCCAATATCCTTATAAAAACAGAAATTCAGATACCGGGAAAAAAAACAGGGCAACGTGATTCCTCTTCAAAGGATACCTGATAAGACATTTACATTGAGTGTACGTATGCGGGGGGATGCAAAGATTACATATCTTCGGATACAATAGTTTTTTAGTGAGTCTTAAATGAAAGGCAGGGAAAAAATATGAAAAGTAATACGATATATCCGCCGATGTCCGAACGTGAGATCAGTGGTGCTGCAATATCGAGAGAAGCGGCGACGCAGGGAATGGTACTTTTAAAAAACATAAATGGGGTTCTTCCGTTAAAGGGCAGGGGAAAGATTGCCTTGTTTGGAAACGGAGCTGCCAGAACAATCCGCGGCGGAACGGGATCGGGAGATCCTTTTAACGGCGGTCTTTCCGGCGGTGGTGATCAGGATGTGGATCAGTCTCTGCGTTATCATATTAATATTCTGAATGCTATGGAAACAGAAGGTTTTGAGATTGTGAACCGGGAACAGCAGATGGCGTGGGCCAGATGCTATGATCTGGCCAAAAGAGAGATGAAGGACCAGGTCATGAGTGTTTTTGCGTTTCCGGAGGAACCGCTGACAACAGAAAAACTGGAAGAATATGCAAAAGAAACAGAAACTGCTATTTGTGTCATTTCGAGAAATTCCGGTGAGGGAAATGATCGTTTCATGAAAAAAGAAGTATCCATTGGGGATAAAAAGTATGAAATTGGAGATTACAGGCTTTCTGCAGTGGAGATGGATAATCTTAAAAAGCTGCGGTCAGCTTTTTCTTCATTGATACTGGTGCTGAATGTTCCGGGCTCCATATCGGTGCAGGATCTGGAGGCGGCTTGTGCGGATGCTATTCTTCTCATGGGGCAGGCAGGACAGGAGGGAGGAGCCGCCGTTACCGATATTCTCACAGGTAAGGCAACACCGTCAGGAAAGCTGACCGCAACCTGGGCAAAAAAATATGAAGATTATCCTACGGCAGGCAATTTCCTTCAGGATTTTAATAAGGCAGTATATACGGAAGGAATTTATGTAGGTTATCGTTACTTTGATACATTTAATGTTGAGCCGGGTTATCCTTTTGGTTATGGACTCTCCTATACGACATTTGCACTGGGAAATCTGGAGGCATCGCTGGATGAGGATACACTGGTTCTTGGCGTAACAGTAGAAAATACAGGAGCGTTTGCCGGACGTGAAGTTGTGCAGGTATATGTTTCTGCACCGGTATCGGAGATGGATATGCCGGAACAGGAGCTGAAAGGTTTCCAAAAAACGATGTTACTGGCACCGGGCGAAAAGGAAGATATCAAAATCCGCATACCGCTGCGTAATCTTGCATCTTATAGTGAAAATGCAGGAGGTTATATTCTGTCAAAAGGAGATTATGGAGTGCGTATCGGTACTTCCTCCAGAGATACAAAACCGGTGTGCAAGATTCGGCTGGAACAAACTGCTTTGACAGAACAGGTATTGGTGGAGCTTCCGTTAACGGAAACTTTGGAGGAAAAGAAGGGGTTAACTGACCGAAAGGATGAAACTATATGGAAGGATGTACCGGTTCTTCTGGCTGTGCAGATACCGGAAACGCTGGATTCGCGTTCAGCCTATAGCGATGAAAAGGTGGTTACATATGCGACAGATACCAGCTATCAGCCGGTTATGCCTTACGAAACAGTACGGTATGTGGAAAAGAAAGAATGGAAGCTGAATGATGTGGCTTCGGGCAGAGTGTCAATGGAAGAATTTGCCGCACAGCTTGATGCTGCACAATTGGCGGATCTTTGCTGTGGTACAGGCTGGGGTGTGCAGGATGAGAACAATCCTGTGATTGGAGCCAGTTCGGAATCTGTACCTGGAGCGGCAGGGGAAACAACACACGCACTGGAAAGTTATGGTGTTTCTTCTATTGTATTGGCAGACGGTCCGGGCGGTGTGCGTATCACACAGCAGTTTGAGGCAACCGATCTGGAATCGGGGGAAAAGAGGCAGGTATACCATTACTGTACGGCATGGCCGGTGGGTACGCTTCTTGCTCAGTCTTTTGATCCGGAAATTTTGGAACAGGTAGGATGCGGAATGGCAGCAGATATGCAGGCAATGCGGATTGATTTGCTTCTGGGACCAGGAATGAATATTCAGCGTGATCCTATGTGCGGACGAAATTTTGAATATTTTTCTGAAGATCCTCTCATATCTGGAAAGATGGCGTCAGCAATGGTACGCGGCCTTCAGAGCCTGCCAGGAGGAGGTGGATGCATTAAGCATTATGCAGCTAATAATCAGGAGACGAATCGGAATGCTGTGGATTCTGTGATTGGTCAGCGGGCACTGAGGGAAATTTATCTGGAACCCTATAAAATTGCTATTCAGGAATCTCAGCCGTTGTCTATCATGAGTTCCTACAATCTGATCAACGGTGTTCCTACAGCAGATAGTTATGACTTATGTACGGATCTTGCCCGCGGAGAATGGGGATTTGAAGGTCTGATCATGACTGATTGGAACGGAGGCAGCAGTACACCCTGGAAATCCATGCATGCCGGAAATGATTTGATTATGCCGGGAGGAAAAGGAAGGGCCATGAATATTCTTCAGGCTGTGAGAACAGTTATGCCGGAGTTTGATGAACGTGGGCAGGTAATTATGGTGCAGGAAGTACCATTTGCACCGGTTTTTGCAGCCCGCTGGAATTCCTTTACGGTTGATCCGGAAGGACCGGATACAGTCATGGCACCTCTGGGTGAAGGACATACTGCCGAGATGAAGGATGGAGAGATTTTGGTTGATGGGGAAAAAGTCTACATGCAGGCAAATGATATGAAAACATTTTTCAATGATCCGGCAAGCTTTGTGCCAAAGATATGCCCGGCCAATGAGGAAGTTGCTTTTATTTTAGATGATGGCAGAGCAATCGGGTACAAAGGACATTTAGATAAGAAACCTCGTCTGTGTCTCGGAGATGTGCAAAGATGTGCAGTCCATAATCTTCGGATCATTCTGAAATGTATGGGATTATAGTAGATGGGTATCAACAATTATTGCATAATGAGGTGAAAAAGTTTAGAAAATGAGAGGATGACTGAAGTCGGAAAAGAGATTGGATATGAAAATACGGAAAACTTATTTCGTGCGTTTAAAAAAGCATTATCATATGACTCCCTCTCGGTATCGGGCTGCAATACAGGAAGAGACCAATATGCAAACTGTATGTGGAGATAGAGATGTAATAAAACGGTAACAAAAAAATGACAAAATGGTAATGAAATAAGATATACATAAAATTACTAAAGAAAGGTGGAATACAAAATGGGAGATTGTTTTTACTGTAGTAAGGCAGAACCGGTAGTTCAGACTAAGGCGGGTAAGATACGGGGATTTAAGATGAATTCTACATACACTTTCCATGGCATCAAGTATGCTGATGCTGATCGCTTTCAAATGCCCAGAGAGGTAAAACCATGGAAAGGTATTAAAAATGCTCTGGCCTACGGTTATGTGTGTCCTATGCTGATGCAGGATCATCCGTTGATGGAGGTTATGATCCCACATCGTTACTGGCCAATGGATGAGAATTGTCAGTATCTGAATATTTGGACACAGAGTCTGGATCCGGAAGCAAAAAAACCGGTTATGGTATGGTTGCACGGAGGTGGATTCTTTGCAGGCTCATCCATTGAACAGGTGGCGTATGAGGGAGATCATCTGAGTGAGTACGGAGATGTGGTTGTCGTGTCATTGAACCATCGTCTGAATATTTTGGGATATCTTGATTTATCTGCTTATGGGGAAAAATACTACAATTCTGCTAATGTGGGAAATGCAGATATGGTCGCAGCCCTTCATTGGATTCAGGACAATATTGCTGGTTTTGGCGGAGATCCAGGTAATGTAACCCTGTTTGGTCAGTCCGGTGGTGGAATGAAAGTTTATTCCCTGATGAATACACCGGCTGCAGAAGGTTTATTCCATAAGGGGATTATCCAGAGCGGCGTAATAGAAGAAGGTAAAAAAGAGGCAGAGGATGACGGTACCGCAATTGTGGAGGCCCTTCTGACGGAATTGAAGTTGGAATCCGTTGAGGATTTGGAAACGATTCCTTACTATTTCCTTGCGGAAGCATATAATAAGGTGTCACCCAAGCTGCAGGAGAAAGGACTCTACGTGGGAGGAGAGCCGAGAGCAAATTCATGGTATGCCGGTGATCCGCGCAGAGTAGGATTTACCGATGGAGCAAAAAAGATTCCGGTGATAGTGGGTAGCGTTTTTGGAGAATTTGATTTCAAGCCGGTTCTGGAGAATAGGGATGAACTGACCCGTGAGGAAACGATGAAACTTCTGGAAAAATGCTTTCAGGAGGATGCAGAAGAGATTGCAGCAGAATTCGAAAAAGCATATCCGAATAATCGCCTTGTAGATGTTCTGTCGCTGGATTATATTTTACGTTATGCATCGAAAGATTTCATTGCGAAGAAGTCAGTACATAAGGAAGCTCCCGTATATTCCTACATGTTTAATTATGAATTCCCATATGAGGGAGGAAAACTGGCATGGCATTGCTCTGAAATCCCGTTTGTTTTCCATAATATTGACCGAATTCCTGTCTGCAATGTGCCGGGAGAAACAGACCGCCTGCAGGAGAGAATATGTGGTGCCTGGATAAACTTTGCGAGATACGGAAATCCTTCCGTTCCTTCTCTTCCGCAGTGGTCGGTATGTGAGCCAGGTAAAGAGGCAATTATGATTTTTGACAATATCTGCGAAGTTAAAGATAATTATGACCACAGGCTGATGGAGCTTCTTGTTAAACATGCTCCGGCATTTACTGTACCATTAGATGAGGATGCAGAAAATGTATTTATGCACTGATGCGGAAAGGATGGAATGCATATGGCAAAGCTGACTACATATCAGGTGACGGAGATTGCAAAAGACACCTGGGTTATCAATGAGGCTGGTATGACAGCCATGTTTTTGTTAAAAGGTACGGAACGTGCATTACTCATCGATACGGGTGTCGGAATGACAGACCTGAAAAAGCTGATTTCCTGGCTGACTCCGCTTCCCTATGATGTAGTGCTGACACATGGACATCAGGATCATATCGGAGGAGCTGCTCAGTTTGAAGAGGTATATATTCACGAAAAAGATGAGGATAGTCTTAAACCGATAAATTATGATAGCATCGCAGATTATGTGGAACTTTTGGGAAATATGGGAGCTTACGATGTGTATGACTGTAGCCCTGCGGATATCCGGCGGATACAAAAGATGCCAAAATGTCTTCCTTTGAAGGAGGGGATGGTGTTTGAGCTGGGGGGACGCAGTATCGAGGTAATTGAGACACCGGGTCATACATCGGGAGGCTGTTGTTTCCTTGATCGGAAAGAGCGAATCCTGTTTTCTGGAGATGCCTGCAATGGTAATCTGCTCTGCAGAGACAGTATTAATACACTATTGGGAGCTCTGGATAAAATCAAGTCCTATGAAAGTGAATTTGACCGCAATTTTAATGGCCATGTGGGATATGCGGGAATGCCTTTCGTTGGTTCCATGGATCATAGCATCATGAATACAGCGATACGCATCTGTGAGAATATCCTTTCAGGAACTGCGAAAATCGAGGATGGCGGTAAGAATGCGTTTGACGGAGATTGCAAGGTTGCGACAGACGGAAGAATCCGTATTGTATTTTCCCCAGACAGACTGATAGATGAAGGTGAAATTCCAGTAAGATAAACACAACAGACTCCGCTGGGGTTAACTTAAGCCTGAAAGCCTTGAAATCAAGACCTTTGGGCTTTTTATAAGTGTGCCATCAAGGCAGAATCTCCGGTTCTGGTGGCTTACAGTACCATAGAAATGATGAGGTAATAAGAATGAAAAAATATTTTTTGTATTTTCTTTATTTACCTTTAAAACTCTCATTTTCTTTTCCTCTGGAATGTTCTAATTTATTTTTGTTTCTATTTTTAACCATCTATTGCTGCTTCAGTTTACGCAGGTCATAAATCAGTTTACGAATTCTCTCCTGTTCCATCTTAAGACTTACCTGATTTACTACCATACGAGCAGAAAGATCACAAATTTCCTCTAAGACTGTAAGCCCGTTTGCCTTTAATGTAGAACCAGTCTCTACGATATCGACAATGACCTCAGAAAGTCCAACAATTGGTGCCAGTTCAATGGAACCGTTCAGTTTAATGATCTCCACAGTCTGATTCTTTTTATTGTAGAAATAGTCTTTGGCAATGCTTGGATATTTGGAAGCAACACGAATCAGCTCACCATGCTGTAACTTTTCTCTTGCACTTTCCGGTCCACAGACACACATCTTACACTTTCCAAAACCCAGATCCATTACTTCGTAAAGGTTTCTTCCCTCTTCAAGAATCGTATCTTCTCCTACGATACCGATATCCGCTGCACCGTACTCTACATAAGTAGGAACGTCAGAAGCCTTCGCTAAGAAAAACTTAAGCTTTAAATCTTCATTGACAAAAATAAGCTTTCTTGTCTCTTTATCACGAATGGAATCACAGGTAATACCAAGTTTTTCAAACATATCCATTGTTTTATTGGCAAGTCTTCCCTTTGCCAGAGCAAATGTTAAATAGCGCATCTTAATATTCCTCCCTGAATTCCTGTAATGTCTTTGTCTCCTGCTCTCCGGAAGCCATATCATAAACAGTGACATTCTCCCCATCTAAATAGAGGATTCCTTCCGCTCCCTGGTTCTTTCCAAAAGCCAGATATTCTTCTAACGCCTTTCCCTCTGCCACGGAAACAAGTTCTGTACGCACACCGGCATCTCTTAACTTTACAACTAACGGAATCGCATTCTGTCTGTCCTCTGATTTATAAAGAAGTAAAGAATAGGCATATTCTTTTAAGGAAATGCTGATATTCTGGCGGCTTAATGCAGATAGTACATCATCAATCAAAATGGTAAATCCGCTAGCACTTGCTTCCTTACCAAACTGCGCTAAAAGGTTATCATAACGTCCACCTTTTCCGATCGCATCTCCAGTTCCATAAGTATATCCCCGGAAAATAATTCCTGTATAATAATCAAAATGGTTCACCATGCCAAGATCAAAACTTACATATTTTTCGTAACCGTAAAGCTTTAACACTTCATACACTTCCTCTAGTCTGGCAATTGCTGCCTGACAACGAGGATTTATCGTAAGCTTCTTTGCCTTTTCAAGCATGGTAACATCACCATATAAATCATTATACTCAAGCAGAATGTTACGATAACAATCTTTCATAGATAAATCCGATAAAAGAATTTCCATTCCAAGAGCATTCTTATT
>ERZ1106973.3362-NODE-3362-length-10078-cov-3.050983_pt1 | contig 10078 bp, 5 predicted proteins | sample MGYA00403686_ERZ1106973 | MGnify/ENA primary metagenome ERZ1106973 (study PRJEB35170, sample SAMEA104062408) | human gut metagenome | biome: human gut; feature: human-associated habitat; material: faeces | place: Denmark | collected 2012-11-06 ...
GATGTGGCTGACAACGCTGGCGGTGCTGACAGTGCTGGCACTGGCGCTGCGGCCGAAGCGGGCAAGAAGGAGATAACGCTGCCGGATATCGATGACGATGAAGAAGAACCGAAAAAACATATTTTCGCCAGAATCATCATCACGCTGCTGATCATTCTGATCGTTGTGGAGGGTGTGATCCTGGGCATCAAATTCTTCGCGCCGGACAGTGCGGTCTCGCTGAAGATCAATGAGCTGCTGACAGCGGCGATAGATATTTTCTCGGGACAGAAACCGTCGGACGATGCAGACGATCCGCAGCAGACGGACGTCAATACGGCGGAGACCTACTATACGCAGCTGGTCAGCGCGGCAGCGGCGGACACGACAACCATCGGACAGGTGCAGTATGACGCGGCACTCTGCTATGATAAAAACAAGACCTATACCTTTGCGGAGATCCCGGATACAGCCGACTTTGATGACAGGAGCTGGATCACCGATAAGGACGGCAATGCCGTAACCTACGCGCAGTCGCTGCTGGGCGCGGTGGTGGACTATTACGACGGCTGGCAGGCGACCAACAAGGATGACGCGCTGGTAGGCATCAATCTGCTGGAGATCGGTGAGATCCGCGTCGGTACGGAAGGCTTCTATGTGCTCTGCAGGGTGACCTATGCAGGCGCGGACGGCAAGGACGTCGTGCAGTATCAAAGTGTATATACCCGTACATCCCAAGATACCATGGTGATCGATACGGTGAAGGAGGAAAATATATAATGGAAAAACTCGAAAGAAAAATCATGACAGTCATCCTGGTGATCGTGGTCATTCTGGCACTATTTTTGGGCTTGATCGGTTTCATCTCTGACTTCATGTGGTTCAAGGAGATGGGCTATACGGCTGTCTTTTTCAAACAGCTGGTGACGCAGCTCACGGTGGGGATACCGACCTTCCTCGTGGTGACGGGGATGGTGATGCTCTATCTGCATCATCTGCGTAAGAGCTACTTCTCGAAGATCGCGTCCTCTGAGGCGACCGATATGAAAAAGCTCAAAAAGACCACCAACATTCTTGCGGTGGTTTTCGGCGCGATCGCGACTTTCATGACAGTGGTGCAGCTCTGGTTTGAAATTCTCAAGTTCGCGAACAGCTCGGACTTCGATATCAAGGACCCGCTGTTCCACCTGGACGTTTCATTCTATCTGTTCAAGCTGGAATTTTTGACGCAGCTCAATGAGATATTGATCGGTGTGATCGTCGGGTTTGTCATTTTAACGGTGATCTACTATATTATCCTGATGACCGTCCGGACACCGGATGTGTTTAAGGAGGAGGTACCACCACAGGCGCAGGCGGCAGACGAAGAACGCTACACCGGCGGTGCGAATCCGTTCGGCGGCGGACAGCACGCAAGCGGGCAGGATCCGTTCACCAAATTCGCAGAGGCATTTACCGGCAAGAAGTTTGAGGCGAAGCCGGTGCGCCCGAAGAAACAGTTTGACGACAGCAATTTCAAGCAGCTGATGCAGATCGCCTCCGGCAAGATCTCCATTCTTGGCTTCATTTTCTTCGCGATGCTGGGCGTGAATTTCTTCCTGCGTCAGTTTGATCTGCTGCACGCACATACCGGCGCGGTGTACGGCGCCGGCTTTACAGATGTGACGATCACCTTGTGGATGTACAGAGCGCTGTGCGCGCTGGCTGTGCTGTCTGCGATTCTGTTCATCATCAATATGAAGCGCAAAAAATACAAGAGCCTGTTTACGGTTCCGGTCATCATGATCGTACTGGGTCTGGCGGGTACCGGCGCGGGCTATCTGGTGCAGAACTTCGTGGTTTCCCCGGACGAGATCAATAAGGAAAGCAAATATCTGGAGAGAAATATCGAGTTCACGCAGTACGCGTATCAGCTCGACAATGTAGACGTCAAATCCTTTGCGGCGGACAATACGCTGACTTCCAAAGAAATTACGGAGAATTCGGAAACGATCAATAATATCCGTATCAATGATTTCGGTCCGGCGAAGCAGTTCTACAACCAGACACAGAGTATCCGTCAATACTATACGTTTAACGACGTGGACGTTGACCGTTATATGATCAACGGCAAATATACGCAGACTTTCTTGACAGCCAGAGAGATCGATGAAAACAAGATCGACGATTCCTGGCTGAACAGACACCTCAAATATACGCATGGCTACGGCGCGACGCTTTCGCGGGTAGACAAGGTGACCTCCAGCGGTCAGCCGGACGTGCTGATCGGCAATATCCCGCCGGTCTCCGAGGTAGCGGAAATCTCGATCGACAGACCGGAGATCTACTTCGGTGAACTGTCCAACGAGTACATCGTTGTCAATACCGATGAAACGGAGTTCGACTATCCGGATGGTTCGAGCAACAAGTATACGAAGTACGAGGGCAGCGCGGGCATCAAGATGAACCTGTTCAACAGACTGGTGTTCACGATCAGAGAGGGCAGCATGAAGCTGCTGGTATCGTCCAATATCGACAGCAATTCCAGAATCATCATCAACCGTAATGTTGTAAACAGGGTGATGAAGATCATGCCGTACCTGAGCTATGAGAACGATCCGTATCTGGTGACGGTGGACGGGAAGCTGTACTGGATGATGGACGCTTATACCGAGAGCTCGCTGTATCCGTATTCGGAACCAATCTCCGGCAAGACGACGAACTACATCCGCAACTCCGTCAAGGTCGTTGTGGACGCTTATAATGGCGATGTCAACTTCTACATTGTAGACAAGGATGACCCGATCGCGGAGACGTTCCAGAAGATCTATCCGACACTCTTCAAGGATTTCTCGGAGATGCCGGAGGGTCTGCAGTCCCATATCCGTTATCCGAACTATCTGTTCGCGATCCAAGCGGACATTTACGCGAAGTACCACATGGAGGACGTGAACGTATTCTACCAGAAAGAAGACGTCTGGGATGTGGCTTACGAGATTTACGGCACTGAAAAGACACAGATGGAGCCGAATTACTATATCGCGAAGCTGCCGGGTGAAGAAAAGGCGGAATTCTTCAATTCTCTGCCATTCACACCGCGTTCCAAGCAGAACATGACGGCGCTGATGGTGGCGCGCAATGACGGCGCTGCCTACGGCAAGCTGGTGCTGTATCAGTTCCCGAAATCGAGAACGATCTACGGACCGGAGCAGATCGAGGCACAGATCGACCAGAATACAGAGATCTCCAAGGAATTCTCCCTGTGGAAGTCCTCCGGCACCTCTTATCGGCGCGGCAATATGTTCGTCATTCCGATCAACACCTCGGTGCTGTATGTGGAGCCGGTCTATCTGGAAGCGACCAACTCCAGTATTCCGGAGGTCAAACGAATCATCGTGGCTTACGACGACAAGATCGCTTATGAGGAAACGCTGGCAGAATGTCTGGTTTCGCTGTTCGGCGATGAGGCTGACGAGGGTGTGGCAAGCACCAAGCCTTCCGGCACAGGCGAAGAAAGCGGCAGCGAGAAGCTGACGACCAGAGAGCTGGCGGCGCTGGCAGCGGCGGCTTACGAAAACGCGCAGAAGGCGATGCAGCAGGGCGACTGGGCGAAGTACGGCAAATATCTGGATGAAATGGAAGGTTACTTGAACGAATTGACCAGATAAGACCAGATAAAATGTAAGACAATCAAGACAATACAGAAAAATATATAAAGGAGGCAAAGCATGCTGGATTTTAAACTTGACGCCATGTTATTCCAGATACCGGCAGACAAACACGAAAAGACAGACTTGATGAAGATTCTAAAGGAGCATCCGGAGGTACAATTTGTATCCATGGCGGGCCTAGATATGGTCGGAAACGACACCGACGAGCGCATCCCGATCCGGTTGTTTCTGGAGGATATGGAGGATATGCTCACGCACGGTGTGCAGACAGACGGGTCCAGCGTAAACCTGCCGAAAATTGCAGAGCTGAACAACGCGAAGGTCGACATGATCCCGGACTTTTCAGTCAACTGGTATGTGGACTACAACTTTGACAATGTCGACAGATTGACGGGATTGCCGGTCGGCACCCTGCGCATTCCGGCGTTCCTGATCCACAACGATAAGCATGCGGTCGGCTCTCGCGTGATCCTCAGAGATGCGATCGACAAATTCAAAGCAGACCTGATGCAGCTTCTGCGGGAGCATCCGTATGTATTCCAATATATGGAAGGCATTGAAAGCGCGGACGATATCGAAGAGATCCGCATCACCAGTGCGACCGAACTGGAATTCTGGGTCAGAACGCCGGACGATAAGGCGGACAGAGAACAGCTCTCGACATCGCAGGAGCTCAAGGAGCAATACTGGAAACGTACTTATGGACCGGTTCGGACTGCTCTCGAAAAGAGCATCGAGATCCTGGACTATTATGGCTTTGAGATGGAAATGGGTCATAAGGAGGTCGGCGGCGTCAAATCCCGCCTGACCAGTACCGGCAACCATGACCACATCATGGAGCAGCTGGAGATCGACTGGAAATACGCCGACGCGATGCAGGCGGCTGACAATGAAAAACAGGTCAAATATGTCGTGCGCGATGTATTCAACCAGTTTGGTCTGTCTACGACCTTTATGGCGAAACCGATGCCGGGCGTTGCCGGAAACGGCGAGCATACGCACCTGGGTGTCTGCGCGAAACTCAAAAACGGCAAGATGGTCAATCTGTTTGCGCCGCAGAAGTTCGACGCGGAATTCCTTTCTCCGGTGGGCTTCGGTGCGCTGATGGGTATCCTTAAGAACTACGAGGCGATCAATCCGTTCGTCAGCTCGACGACCGATTCGCTGAACAGACTGAAACCGGGATATGAGGCGCCGGTCTGCATTGTGACCTCGCTGGGGCACAGCCCGGCGGAACCGTCCAGAAACCGGACAATCCTGATCGGACTGGTGCGCGACGCCAAGAGTTCGATGGCAACGCGCTTCGAGCTGCGTGCGCCGAATCCAAAGACCAACACCTATCTGGTACTTGCGGCAAGCTATATGGCGATGCTGGACGGTATCAAGGCGGCACTGGCGTCAGAGAAAACACCGAAGGAGCTGGAGGCATCTCTTTCCAAGCGGTGCGGCGAAGCAGATTTCTATCTGGAGACAGACAGAGAATACCGCAGCGAAAAGGACGTCTTTGAGGATTTCACCGAGGAGGAACGTCAAAAACTGTTTGGACGCGCGCCTGCAACGGTGTGGGAGAACGTGCAGGGCTTTGTCCGGTATCCGGAAAAGGTCATGTCCATCTCCGGAGAGGGTGTGATCTCGCCGCTTTCACTGGAATCCTACAAGGAATCCATTCTGAGCCAATGGAAGACCGAACTGCACAACCGCATTATTCCGAATTACATGGATGAAGTGCGCGAGTGCGTGCGGCTGCACGGTGAGGACGCAACCGATTACGATATTGACAACTGGCTGGAGATCCACCGTCTCAAGGTGTATATCGCGAAGAATTCGCTGGAGAGAAAGAGCCTTTTGAGCAGAGCAGCCGAGGCGCTGGATGACAATGATTTTGCACTGGCATCGGCGCTGCAGGTGGAACTTTCGCAGAAGATGGAGCTCTTGCGCGCGCTGTATCTGAACTACAAGCGGAATTTGTTTTAAGTGCGTGAGCCGACATTGCTTCGGCGCATGTCGGCAGGATTGACAAAGCATCAGAGCATGATAAGATAAATAACATCAGAGTTGAAGGAGAGATAGTTATGTTAGACATTAAACGAATCAGAGAAGACTACGAGGGCGTCAAGGCGGGCGTAGAGAGAAGAACCAAAGGCAGCTTCGGCATCGAAAAGATCCCGGCACTGGACGAAAAAAGACGTGCGGTACTGGCGGAAGTCGAAGCGATGAAGAACAAGCAGAACACCGTATCCAAGGAGATCCCGAAGCTGAAAAAGGCGGGTGAGGATACGACGGCGATCATGGCGGAGATGAAGGAACTGTCCGACAAGATCAAGGTGCTGGACGCAGAGGTTTCTCAGCTGGATGCGGACATCAAGAACGCATTGCTGAACATTCCGAACGTCCCGGCAGACTTTGTACAGGTCGGCGAGGACGACAGCGCGAACGTTGAGATTCGCAAATTCAAAGAACCGACCAAGTTTGACTTCGAACCGAAGGCGCACTGGGACATCGGTACGGATCTGGATATTCTGGACTTTGAAAGAGCCGCGAAGATCTCCGGCACCAGATTTACCGTTTATAAGGGACTGGGTGCAAGACTGGAACGTGCGATCATGTGCTTCATGCTCGACCTGCATACGCTGGATCAGGACTACACCGAGATCCTGCCGCCGTTCATGGTCAATCGTGCGGCGATGACCGGCACCGGTCAGCTGCCGAAGTTTGAAGAGGACATGTTCTATGTGCCGCAGAAGGACTTCTTCTTGATTCCGACCGCTGAGGTCCCGGTGACCAACCTGCTGGCACAGGAGATCGTACCGGAGGCAGACCTGCCGATCCACTATACGGCATATACGCCATGCTTCCGCGCGGAGGCGGGCTCCGCAGGCCGCGACACCAGAGGTCTGATCCGTCAGCACCAGTTCAACAAGGTAGAGCTTGTGAAGTTCTGCAAACCGGAGGATTCCTGGGATGAGCTGGAGGCTTTGACGAAGGACGCAGAGGCGGTGCTGCAGATTCTGGACATTCCGTACAGAGTGGTCAGACTGTCCACCGGCGACCTTGGATTCTCCTCGGCATGCACCTACGACATCGAGGTTTGGATGCCGTCCTACGGCAGATACGTGGAGATTTCTTCCTGCTCTAACTTCCTGGATTATCAGGCAAGACGCGCCAATATCCGGTTTAGAAGAGAGAGCGGCAAGGCAGAATTCGTACACACGCTCAACGGCTCCGGTCTGGCGATCGGTCGTACCACCGCAGCGGTACTCGAAAACTACCAGCAGGCTGACGGCAGCGTGAAGATCCCGGAAGCGCTCAAAAAGTACATGGGCGGCGCGGAAGTGATCACCAAATAAATCATTGCCGCAATGTATGGAAGCGCCGGCAGACAGACTGTCGGCGCTCTTATAATTGCCGCTAAAGCACCAAAAAGTACAGCCAGAGCGGATATTCGCCCCGGCTGTGTTTTTTCTACAGAGCTATAAAACGCGTCGATGCCTATAATTCTTCGACTTCTTCGGCGGAAAGCCCGGTTACCTTTTTGATGATTTCTTTCGCAATGCCTTCTTTTATCATGCTTTTCGCGATCTCGCGCTGTTTCTGCGCAGCGCCTTTTTCCAGCCCGGCAGCTTTGCCCTCATCATATCCATAGTGCCAACGAATCTTCAACTCTTCTTCCAGTGTCATAATCTCAGTCACCTCCGCGTCTCGGTTGACTTCCTCGACCTTTTCATGTATGCGTTTGACGAAATCATCATTTTCGTCGACCTCTTCGCGTTCCACATAGGTAAAGAAAGTTTCCAGTTCCTTCGGAATCTTGCCCTTTGGGCAATCGATTGCTAAGATTATTGGTCCGGACGCTTAACGGCTCTGTCTGCGCCTTCAGCTTGCCAATCACCTTAGCTCGGACATCTGTCTTTCATCAGCTCTGTCTGCGCTTTCAGCTTGCCAGTCGCTGTGATAAGGACATTATATAGGTTTCCTCATTTAATTGCAACTGTAAATTTTTATCAATCATCTGAAATTGATAGATCGCTTCATCTTTCTCAAAGGGGTCCTTCATGCAGATGAAGATGACATAGCTCGGCGTGAGATCCTTGTAGGGTTTGCCTTTTTCAAAAAATGCGTGTCCATGCTGGTGTGGTAATAGCGGGAACGCTTTGGAAGTTCCGGCTCGGTTTCCACCTGCATCTTGAAGCCCTAGCCCGCCGACTGGCAATGCAAAGCATTAGACAGAGGCGAGGCAGGTCTCATGCCAGGAGTGCAGCGCTTTAGCGCGTGGCACTCTACGGCCCATATCATATACTTCTGCTTCGCCTTCGAATAAGACGTCTAAGCGAACAGATTTCGATAGGACTCCGGTGACAATTGTTTTTTCCGGTGTGATTTGAATGTCATTTGGGAAAGTGATGGACTTGACCTTCTTTCCCGGGAAGAGGCGCTGAATGAATTCCGCGCAAATTTCCTCGTCCTGCATGACGAGTGCAAACATCAGCTTGTTGCTGAATTTGTATTTAGTCATAAAGTTTCCTCCTGTTTTCGAGCTGCGCGCAAGATCTAATGAATACAGATTCTGTAAAACTATTCTAAAACAAACAAGGAGAAAATGCAAGGGATAATATGGAAAATGTGGAGAAAAAATTTTCGACAAAATTCGACAAAAATGCAAAATACCTTTTATTTTTAATCAAATGAATGAGATAGCGCTTTGGCCGATCCATGCAATCAACGGTATATCCCCATATGATTCAATCCAAGAGAGTAGGAACAAGTCCAGTCTTAAAAGCATTTTCGAGTTAGGCGAATTACTGGCAGCTAGGATTACACGCATGTTATTAGCACTCTAACAAAAAGAGTGCTAAATTTTTCTTTACTTTGCGTTTGAATGGGTGTACAATGGGTATATACAGAGTTGTGAGGGTATGCTAAGCATGTCCGAATCTGAAAAAATGAATGAAATCGGATAAAAATGTTTATGCTTTGATGAAATAGGGGTGATGATATGAACATTGAAAAATATACGCAGAACGCGCAGCAGGCTGTTATGGACTGTCAGAATATCGCGATTTCCGAGGGACATCAAATGCTGGATGGGGAACATCTGCACATGGCGCTTCTGATGCAGAAGGACGGATTGATCCCGAAGCTGCTCAAGTACATGAATGTGGACGCGACCGCGATGATTGCTGATGTTGAGGAGGAACTGGAAAAGCTGCCGAAGGTATCCGGCAACGCGGACAATATGTATTCTTCCAGAAGACTTTCTCAGCTTTTGATGAGAGCAGAGAAAATCGCGGAGGAATTCAAGGATGAATATGTCAGCGTAGAGCATTTATACCTGGCGTTGCTGGAGGAAAAGGGCACGCCGAGTGCGAAAATTTTCGCGAAATACAATATCAACAAGAATAAATTCTTAGAGGCGCTGTCCAAGGTCAGAGGCAATCAGAGAGTGACGAGCCAAAATCCGGAGGATAATTACGATGCTTTGAATAAATACGGACGCGATCTGGTAGAAATGGCCAGAGAGGGTAAGCTGGATCCGGTTATCGGTCGTGACGCTGAGATTCGTCACGCGATTCAGATCCTTTCCAGAAGAACCAAGAACAATCCGGTGCTGATCGGAGAACCGGGCGTTGGTAAAACCGCAGTTGTAGAGGGCTTGGCACAGCGTATTTTGAATGGAGACGTACCGGAGGGTCTGAAGGACAAGACCATTTTCGCGCTGGATATGGGCGCTTTGATCGCGGGCGCGAAGTTTCGGGGTGAGTTTGAGGAAAGACTGAAAGCAGTCTTAAACGAGGTTGAAAAATCCGAGGGCAGGATTATTCTGTTCATCGATGAGATTCACAATATCGTCGGCGCGGGCAGAACCGAGGGCTCCATGGACGCAGGCAACCTGTTGAAGCCGAAACTGGCCAGAGGCGAGCTGCACTGCATCGGTGCCACCACCTTGGACGAATATCGTAAATATATTGAAAAAGATGCTGCACTCGAAAGAAGATTCCAGAAGGTGCTGGTCGATCAGCCGTCAGTTGAAGATACCATTTCAATCCTCAGAGGACTCAAAGAGCGTTTTGAAATCCACCATGGTGTCAGAATTACGGACGGCGCGCTGATCGCCTGCGCAACGCTGTCAGACCGTTATATCAGCGATCGGTTCCTGCCGGATAAAGCCATCGACCTGATGGACGAGGCAGCCGCAAGAATCCGTACTGAAATTGACAGTATGCCTGCGGAGCTGGACGAGATCTCGAGAAAGATCATGCAGCTTGAAATCGAAAAGCAGGCACTCGGCAAGGAAACCGATAAGGCTTCCGCCGCAAGACTTGCGACACTCGAAAAAGAGCTGGCGGCGCTGAAGGAAGAAGACGCTTCCATGAGAGCGCAGTGGGAAAATGAGAAAAAAGCGATTTCGGAAGTCAAAGGAACCAAACAGCAGATTGAAGAAGTCAAACACC
>ERZ1106973.3370-NODE-3370-length-10061-cov-2.849190_pt1 | contig 10061 bp, 6 predicted proteins | sample MGYA00403686_ERZ1106973 | MGnify/ENA primary metagenome ERZ1106973 (study PRJEB35170, sample SAMEA104062408) | human gut metagenome | biome: human gut; feature: human-associated habitat; material: faeces | place: Denmark | collected 2012-11-06 ...
CTCCGCCGCAAGCCCATAGGTGCGGTTCACATACCCCGCGACTGCCGCCCGCGCTTCCATGCTGCCCGCAGAAGCCGTATACGCATGCAGCGCGGCCGGCGTCTCCTCCTCCAACAGGCGGCGCATACAGTCCGTAATCACCTGCGGGCATGGTACATTGGGATTGCCGAGACTGTAGTCACACACCCGCTCCGCGCCGATCTCCTGCTTGCGCCGCGCGCCGTATGCTGCCAGCGCACGGATCGCGGAGCTGCTCTTACCTAATGCTGTCATATTTGGATTGATCATATCTGTCACCTCTGTGTTTCGTCTGTTTTCGCGCACCGTGCTTTGCTGGCGTTTTGTGCCAACCTTTGCAAAACGTCCAAAGCAAAATACCCCCGGGCAGTCCGATGCCTCACATTTGCACAGACTCCCGAAGGTATTGCAGCGCCCGCATGCGCTGCCGCGCATGCGAGACTCTTACATTAATACACTTCTTTTATCAGACCTTCCTTAAATGCCTCAACTAAGTCTGTCAAATCGTCTACTTTTTCTGCCAGCACCGCGCCCTGGTCGGTATCCATGATCAAAAGGCGCTCTGGAATAATCTCCACTGTTTTCTGTACCGGTGAGTGGAACACCTGCGTGCCGTCCGGCTGCAGCGGGCTGTATGGCTTGTGCTCCGCCAGCGCCATGAAGCGCGAATTAAAAATAAAGGTATAGCCAGCGATGCCTGTCTGCTTCTGATAGGCCTTGGATATACCGCCGTCAATGACGTACAGAATGCCGCCGCCCTTGATCGGGGACTCGCCGTCCTTGATCTTCACCGGCACATGCCCGTTCAGGATCTTGCCTCTGTGCGGGTCAAGTCCGAATTCTTCCAGGATCTTTTCGCAGTATGCGCGCTCCTTGATCAGCTTGTAATACGGGCGCGTCGGCTCCTTGTGCGTTGCCTTGTCCGTGATGAACAGCCGCTCGAAGGTCGTCATCTTTTCCTTGCCGAAGAGCGGAGAATTGCCGCCCAGCCACAGATACCACATGATGTCGCCGGAACGTCCGGTCTCCTCGGATTTGCGCGGGGCATAATATGCCTTGCGCACTTGATCATCCAGATAATCCATCAGCGCCTTGCCCTTGTGCTTGACGCCGTTCAGCTCCACCTCTTCAAACGCGCCGTTTTCGTCGGTCGGAATGCAGCCGTGATAGAGCAGATTGCCGTTGACTCTGGTATACAGTGCGCCGTGGCTGAAGAGGAACCGAATGTGCCGCTGCAGCTTTTCGGAATTCAGGAAAGACGCCTCCAGCGCGTTGAGCAGCTCGCCCTCTTCCGCAGTCAGATCATATGGGTGTGCCGGGTCGAGCGTCGGGAAATGTTTGTCCCGCAGCGGCCAGACCTTACCTTCGATCTCGACAGTGCCCGCCGCAAGGTCGATCTTATCCAGCAGCAAACGCTTGTCGAGCTTGTATTCCGGGTGCGCCAGGATGCGCTGTCCCTCGACCTTGAACTGGCAGATCGCGATCGCCTTATGCATCTTCGCCGCCAGCTCCTCATCGACCGGGTCGTACTTGTTTTTATCTAAAATATGCGGTTTGAAAAACTCGCACGGATCATCGCCGTAAACCTTTTCGGCGAACGACGCCAGCGGCCGCAGATTGATGCCGTAGCCGACCTCCAGCATGTCGAAATTGTTGTAGCTGATATTCATGCGCAGCAGATTGGTGATGCAGGCCCAGTTTCCGGTCGCCGCACCCATCCACACGATGTCGTGGTTGCCCCACTGAAAATCCACATCGTGAAAGTCCATCAGGAAATCCATGATCTCGTCCGGGTGCGCACCTCTATCAAAAATATCGCCGATGATATGTAATTTGTCGACAGCAAGACGGCTGATCGTCTCCGTCAATTGGATAATATATGCCTCAGCAACACCGCATTCCACAATCGAATTGATGATCTGGTTGTAGTAGTGCATCTTGTTTTCCTCATCGTCTGCGTGCAGCAGCTCGTCGATGCTGTAATCCATGTATTTCGGCAAGCGTCCGCGCACGCGGGAACGCGTATATTTTGTCGATACCGATCTACAGATCGTAATCAAGCGATAGATTGCAGTCGCGCACCAATCATCGTAGTTTCTCTCTGATTTTTTGCGCCGTGCCAGCTCCGCCTCCGCGTTGTAAATCAGCGCCGCCAGGTCATCGCGATCCTTCTCCGAAAGCACGCTGCCGTAATGCTCATCGATCTTCGCCTTGATTGTACCGGACGCGCTCTTAAGCATATGGATAAATGCCTCGTGCTCGCCGTGCAGATCGCTTAGGAAATACTCCGTCCCCTTCGGCAGCGCCAAAATCGCCTTGAGATTGATGATCTCCGCCGAAGCCGCCATAATGTTCGGATAATCCTTTGCCAAACGGTTCAAATATTTCAAATCTGCCATGCTTCTCCCTTTCTCCATGCAGTGTTTTGTTTCTCCTTGCGTTCTATTATATTATAATCAACCCGCGAAAAGCAAGTCATTTCCGCCTAGAAAAGGCTTCGCGAAGGTCGAAATTTGTCAAATCCGCAAAAATTCACACAATCACCATAAAGCCATGCGCAAGTTCCTCATCCGACCGCAGTTCCGGCGTAGTAATGCTGCAAAATCTCGCGGTAAGTATTACCCTCTTTGGCCATGCCGTTTGCACCGTACTGGCTCATGCCGACCCCATGCCCGGAGCCGCTGGAAGTAAACACGATATTTGCCCCGTCAAAACTGATCGAGAACAGCGCCGAGCTGAGACCGAGCGCACTGCGCACCTGCGTGCCCTTCAGCTTTTGTTCCCCGACCTGCATGCGTTCCACACGTCCGCCTGCGGTTCGCGAAAGGATCTTGACGTTGCTCTGTGTCAGCCTGCCGAAGTCTTTCTCGGGAAAGCTTTTTTGCAGCTTCTTCTGCATCTCCGCGAGCGTGAAGGTCTTCTGTTCGTTGCGGTGCGTCGCGTTTTCCTCATAAGGGCTGGAGACACTGACCAGATACGGCACCGCGCTGACAAATACATCCTCGGAGTTCTCCGTCTGCCCGCCGCTCGACGAGAAGAACAACGGCTGCATCACCAGCTTGCCGTCGTAATACAGCAGCTGCCCTTCGGTGCTCTTGCACGCCGCCCGCACCTTCGGCCAGCCGTTTTCGCTGTCTCCCCAGCCGTCCGGGTGGCAGGCGATCAGTTCCTTTTCCGTCTTGTAGACCTGACAATGCGTCGTGTCGCAGATCGGCGCCTTCGGGTGATGCTTCGGCTTTTTGGTTTCGTACTTTTGAAGCTTCGCCATCGCAAAGGTCCGCGCCGCCACCGACTGTGCCTTGAGCGCCTCTGTCTCAAAGGTATTTGGCATCTCGCTTGCGGTCACGCAGGCGACGTATTCCTCGAAATCGACCTTCACCGCCTTACCCAGCTCCTCCCGCCAGACCTTGATCGTCCGCGGTGTTTTGATCCGATCCGCCGCTCTGACCTGCGCGGTCTGCGCCGCGCCTTGCCCACCGCCGCCTGCCGCGTCTCCGGCATGCTGCCCGTCTCCGTCCCCGCCCGCATCAAACCCGCCGCTCCCCCAGACCACCAGCAGCGGCACCAACAGGATAAACACCGCCAGCCCTGCCCAAACCGCCGCCAGCCCCTTGAGCACGCCTCGTATCTCCGCTTTCCACTCCGCCCTGAAACCTCTCCGCATTGCCTGTCCCCCTTGTTTCTTTCTCCTATATATGTATGCGGACTGCCGCCTGTTTTATGCCTGCACAGAGATAAACCGCTTCTGTATCTCCAACCCCATTGACAAATCACGTTTTCCCCCTCATAATTGAACTATCACATAAAAACGAGGTAACAACATGAATTCGATTTACGCATACATCAAAAAATACGCTGCCATGCTGGCAGCGCAGACCTATGCCATCGGTTCTGCGGCGCGTCTGATCGTCGAAACGGACGAAGGTGTTTTTGGTACGGTCAAGGGTGCTGATCTGGCAAACCTTGGCGAGGCGGAGGTTGAAAAGCTGCCGCTTTCGGTTCTGCCAAAAGGCAGGCAGGGTATCCGCGCCATCGTGATTTCACAAACACCTGCCTGCCAGGAATGGCTACGGCGCGGCGAGGCGCTCTTTCCAGCTCTGGACGATATGGCGCAGATCATCGGTACGCGCGCAGCGGTCATCGATGCACGCAAGGGCTTCCAAAAAGCAGTCCCGCAGCTTTCCCGCGTCATGCGCACCAATGCAGGCTGCTTCATGGTCATCGGACGCGCACCAAACGGCGCTTACCTCGGTTACACCCTGACTGTCGGTCGTACACCGTATGAGGCGATCGTCGCCATGACGGTTCTGGAAAAATCCGCTGAGGTTGCCCTGCTTGCTGAAAAAATCGGCAAGGCACAGCGCATTTCCCCTTGGGAATGCCTACGTATGCGCAGCATCTATATGAAGAAATATTCCAAATCCGAGGCAAGCGCCAGAGCCGCCGAAGCTGCCGCATGCGAGGCACAGGTAATCAAAATCACACCGTCCGAAACACAAGCAGCTCCGCAAGACCGCGAAGCTGTCCTGCGTGCACAGCTCGTGGACTACGGCAAGCAGCTCGTCACCTCCGGTCTGGTACAGGGAACCTGGGGGAATCTTTCGGTGCGCCTCGACGACACCTATATGCTGGTGACGCCGTCCGGATTAGACTACGCCCGCCTGACCCCGGCGGATATGGTCAAAGTCAATATGCGGACGTTGGCATATGAGGGCGACCTAAAGCCGACATCCGAAAAAAGTCTGCACGCGGCGATCTACCAAAACCGACCGGACATCGGCGGTATCATCCACACGCACGCCAAATACTGCTGCGTCTACGCCGCCGCGCGCCGCGACCTGCCGATCCCGACAGATCGGCAGACTGCGTTTCAAAGCCCAATCAAACTCGCGCCTTACGCACCGCCCGGCAGCAAAGCCCTCACAAAAAACACCGCAGCTGCCGTCGGTGACAACTACGGTGCAATCATGGCGGGTCATGGGATGATCGCCTGCGGCAAAGACCTCACTGCCGCCTTCCAAAACTGTGAGCAGCTCGAAGCCCTTGCAGAGGCTGCGCTGCAGAAATAACAATCAACAAAGCTGCCGTATGATGATGTCCAAGTCAGACATCGATCAAAGCGGCAGCTTTGTTATGATTTGTATTTTGCTATGCACAGATCATCTAAGAGCTTTACCTCCGTAAAGCAGACAGCGTTTCTCTCGCATCCAACAACGTGCCTTCTGCTGCAAATTCTTTTTCTGCCTCGCTGATTGCTGTGTCCATAGCTGCAGTTTCCAACATTTCCTCGTAAGTTTCAACACGCAGAACCACTAAATCGCCATATCCGTTTTTCGTAATAAATATCGGTTCCTTCTTTGCATGGCACAATTCTGATATTTCTGTCGTTTTTCTCAAATCAGTGATCGGTCTAATCTGTAGCATCTCTACACCTTGCCCAAATACCCCTCCTTTTTCATCGCCTGCAGCACCTGATTCGCGGCGGGCCCTGCGGCTGTCGCGCCGTAGCCGCTGTTTTCGAGGCAGACGGCGAAGGCGTAATCCCCACTGAAGCCGACAAACCAGCTGTGCGGGCTCTTGCCTCTGCCAACCTCCGCGGTTCCGGTCTTGGCGTGCAGGGAAAGCCCCGGATAATTGCCATCGCCGTAGTTTGCCTTGACATTGTTGCGCATCATATCGCTGATCTGGCGCGCTGTGCCAGCCTCCAGCAGCTTGACCTTTCCGGCGCGCGCACGCCCGCCGTCCTTGTCGAGCAGCGCTTCCCCTTTTTCGAGCAGTGCGCTGCCGCGCAGCAGCACCGGCTTCGCTGCTTTGCCCTCTCCCGCGATCGCGCCTGCGTAGACCATCATCGCCAGCGGATTCACCTGATCCTCAAACTGTCCGATGCCCGCCCAGCCGATGTTCAGCTTCGCGCTGTCAAAATTGAAGCTGCCTGCTGCCGTGCGGATACCATCGACCTCATAGGCGTCGGTCAACCCGGCTTTCTCTGTATATTCCTGCAATACCGCACCGCCCAGCTTCACTGCCAGCGACGCATATGCGCCGTTGCAGGAGTTGGCGAGCGCACCGTAAAAATCCACCTTGCCGTGCGCGTACGGACAGGTGACCTTCTCTCCGTCGATCTCATAGCTGCCGGTGCAGGTAAAGGTCCAGCTGTTCAGATCCTCCAGCTGCTCGATTGCGGCCGCCGTCGTTACCAGCTTAAATACCGATCCCGGCGTATAGACTGCCGAAAGTGCCTTGTTCAGATACGTGCCGCTCGGCAGATTGCTGCCGCTTCCATCCGTTTTGACCGCCGGGTCTGCGGACGGCCCGCTCACCATCGCCAAAATCTCGCCCGTCCGCCAGTTATAGACGCAGATCGTTCCATTCCTGCCTGCGAGCGCTTGCTGCGCAGCCACGTTGATATCCGCATCGATCGTCAGCACCAAGTCCTTCCCGGTATTACGAAAAATTCCCGTCGTTCCCAAAATGGGATCATAACCGATCAGCTTGCTGCGAAACGCGGTATTCGCCGCCGTCGCCACATTGCCGCCCAGATCACCGACCACATGATAGGTCGCCCGGCGTATGCTGCTGTCATCGCTGTAATGCGCGCCGTCCTTGTCATTTTGCAGCAGCAGCTTGCCATTGCGGTCCGAAACACTGCCCACGCGCAGCGCCCCGTTCGTATATACATGCCGGTTCGCGTAGAACGCGGACCACTTCGCGCCGTTCAGTTCCAGCCGCACCACGAAGAACACCAGCCCTGCCAGCAGCACCGCCGCCATCAAGAGACAAAGGAACGCCCGCTTTTCTAATTTTTTCATGACCTTGCGCCTCCCTTCACCGCCAGACTGGCTTTTTGCCGGGTATCCGCCGACTTCAAGAATGCCAGCAGCGCCCACGACACGATCATGCTCGTGCCGCCGTTCGAAACAAACGGAAACGTGACCCCGGTAAACGGCAAAAGATCCGTACACCCAAAGATATTCAATATCGTCTGGAACACGAACATGCTCATCGCCCCGCAGGCCGCGATCGTGTAATAGGTGGAACGTCCCTCCATGATCGAGCGCACCGCAAACACTGAGAGCGTCACGATTGACAGCACCGCCAGTACCGCGATGATCAAGCCCCACTCCTCAATCAAAACACCGAAGACCATGTCGGTATCCGCTGCAGGCAGATGCACCAGCCAGCCCTTACCCGCGCCGACACCGGCCAGTCCGCCGCTTGCCGACGCGCTGAGCGTGCGGGTCTGCTGATAACCGGCGGCATCCGCCACGCCCGCATCCCAGATATGCCCCCAGGTCGTGAAGCGTTTAGCGACATAAGGCTTAAAGCGCAGGATCATAAAGCCGCCTGCGGCAGCCGCACCGACCATCAGCAGCAGCTTCGAGAACTCGCCGCTGCGCAGGAAAGAAATCACCAAAAAGGTCACGAAGAAGATCGCCGCCGTTCCGAAGTCGCCCATCAGTCCCAGACAGCCAAAGCAGAACGCTGCAAACCCCATGAAAATCCAAAGATTCTTTTTTTCAAATAATTCGTCCAGTGACGCTGCCCCGATCCAGATGAACGCCACCTTGACCAGCTCCGACGGCTGGAAGCTGACCGGCCCGATTGCCAGCCAGTTTTTCGCACCGTAGCCGAATGTGCCCAGCGCCAGATTTGCGATCAAAAGCACCGCCGCACCACCCAGCAGCAGCCAGCGCAGACCTTTGGAGGATTCCAGATTACGCAGCACCATGCACATCGCCAGCAGCACAGCGACCCCGATCGCTACCGCAAAAAACTGCTTGTACAGCTTGTCCGGCGCAGAGCTCGCCACCACCGCCAGATCCAGCGTCGAAAGGAAAAACGCGATGGCTTCCATCTCGAACCCCTCTCGTCCGGTCGCCCGCACGATTGCCACATAGCCCCACATCAGCAGCATCAGTCCGCCAAAACCGATGAAGATATGTTCCAGATAATCACTTCCCAGCGCCAGCCAGAGCTGCAGCATCGTCAAAATCTGAAACAGCGTGAGTGCAGCCATCGTCGGTCCGATCGACATCATCTGCGTGTCCGATTTTCGCATCGCCAGATTGTTGTTCTGCTCCTCCAGACTGATCGGCAGCAGCGTGAACTCTGTCATGCCGGTCCGCAGGACATCGCCATATGCCATCGTGATCGGCGGTCCCATCTCGCCCGCCTTACTGACCTTGACCTCATCCAGATAGCTGCCGTTCTTCGAGCCCAGATCCCGATAGGTCCACGTACCGCCGCTGGAACGCATCAGCACGCCATGATTGCGCGAAATCGCCTCATCCGCGACCTGAATATCGCAGCTTGCCGCGCGCCCGATGACATTTTCCCAATGCGTGATCGGCTCACTGCGCTCGTCGAGCAGCTCCACATCACCGTCCGGATCCAGCCCGTAGCGGCTGATATGCAGATACGCCCAGACCTCCGCCGGACTGTGCGCCCGGATCAATGAGACTACGCAGCGCGCCAGAATATAGACCGCCAGCGCCACCAGCGCCCAGCGTGCCAGCCCCGTATAGACCATCTGAAAATTAATATTTTCCAAAAAAGCTTCCATAAAATCTCCTGTTCCCCTTTTCCTGCCGCGCAGCCCCCCTACCGCAGACGCCCAAACCACAGCTATCTTGCGGGCTTTCTTACAGCGGTCACTGCGTCCGTCTTACACGCGTCCGGCGCATCCGACCTTTCCCCTGCATGCTGATGCGTCACGCTGCCGACTGCGCATTCGTGCGCTTCTGTTTTCAGTATGACAAAGCCCCTCGCGCTTGTCAAGGGGCTTTCTTGATTTCGTCTGATCAGTGAAACACGAAACTCATACCCAAAACGCGATGGCTCTGAGCGGCGCGCCGTCGGCATTTTTCCACTTGAGCGGCAGCGCGAAAAACCAGAACAAATCATTGCCGCATTTGTCCAGATTGCAGAGATTTTCAATGTTGATCACATCATGCTCGTAAAAGAGCTTTTTGTGGCGCGGCAGATTTGTGTCGGAAATCGGGTCCATACCGATGACATCAAAGCCGATGCCCTTTTTGCCTGTGCTCAGAATGAAACGCAAAACCTCGTCGTCTATGCAGGGATAATCGCCAAAATAGCTGTCAGTTCCCCATCGCTTATCCCAGCCGAGATGAAAGAGCAGGAAATCCGCGGTCTCTGCTTTTTCGATGCCTGCCTGTTCCAGCTCGTTCATGCGAATCGCCTCGCCTTCGGCAAGATGCGTACAGTCAATCACCAGCGCTTTCCCCGCAAACTGCTCGATCGGCAGCGCGTCGAGGGTGGTTCGATCCGCGAACAGATGCGCGGGCGGGTCCACATGGGTTCCTGTATGTGAATACAACGAAAGGAGCGTTTCCCGAAACCCATCCTTTTCGTATGTGTTAGCCGGCTTTAGCATCGGCGGCTCCGTACCGGGATAAACCGGCATATCCTCAGAAATCGTATGCGTCAAATCAATGATTTTCATCTCAAAACACCTCCGCGCGAATTTTTTATTTTGTAGGAACTATCGCTATGCGATATTTGCGGAATCACGACAAAAGCACCTTGCGAAGTGGCGCTGTCGCACAATCGATGGAATCCATCGACCGGAGCGATAGTTCTTATGCTTGCGCGGGTGATCCGCAGACCGATCTGAACCGGGGAATCGTGTTAAAATTTCGTAAATTTACTGGACAGGTTCGGGCTTTTATGTTATGCTGATATCTGTATTTGTTGTTTGAACATATAAGAATTACGCGGAAAGATTAGAGAAAAAAACAAAATGAGACAAGCGCAAACACAACAAAAAGAATCGCAGAAACCAGCCGGGGCTTCAAAAATGATTCGCAGGAAAGCATTTATCAAAACTCTGCCTGTCATGTGCAGTTACCTCTTCATCGGGCTGGCCTACGGCATGCTGATGGAAAATGCGGGTTTCGCGTGGTATTATTCGCTGTTCACCAGCTTTACAGTCTATACCGGCGCTTTTCAGTTCGTCCTGGTGACCTTCCTGTCGAGCGGAGCGAGTCTGATCACCGTAGCGCTGACCGCATTTTTGATGA